>Ga0187871_10002372_pt1 | contig 15391 bp, 10 predicted proteins | sample June2016WEW_16_1_FD_132988 | JGI IMG/M metagenome (GOLD analysis project Ga0187871, IMG submission 132988) | Peatland microbial communities from SPRUCE experiment site at the Marcell Experimental Forest, Minnesota, USA - June2016WEW_16_10 | ecosystem: Environmental > Terrestrial > Soil >... | reverse complement strand
CATATGTGACGAAGCATCTCCAGCTCCCGTCCACATTGGCACCGCGCTTGGTTAGGTCATAATTGGCCAAGGCAACAGTCATGTTGCCAGCTTTTAAAGGATGACTTCGGAAGCGGGCCGAGGGCTTTCTCTTCGGAGGGCTGTCGTAAACCTTCGATGAAAACGTATTAAGGTTCGATATGGATTCGATCGCTCGGGGAAGATTCTTCCGACGCTTGCAGCGAAGGGGAACGTGAAGCGTTTTCAGCAGTTGAATAGCAAGGGATCTTGCCACGCGGGGACAGACCGCATTGCCTACGAGTTGCCATTTAGCGCCCTCACTACCGATGAACTGGTAGGTTATCGGGAAACTCATGAGGGTTGCAGCTTCTCTAACTGTTGGTCCGCGGTATTCTCCGTCTCCCTTGCGTCCCCATTCCGACTTGTAAAGAAGAGCCTCGCGTGAACGTGGAAATGGAGATGCCACGATGGTCCTGCTTGGTTTCCTCTCGTCCTCTGGAAATGCCATGCGCCCCATGTAGGGGTGACTGATCTTCAGGTGTTTACTTTCGCGCCAATGGATTTCATACGCTCCGGTCTCATAGAAATGGTCGGTGATATGTGCCAGAGGAAGGCGAACTTTCTTGTCGTTAGGATCGAGGATGGTGCGCTTCGACTTAACACTATTGGGAGGTGGGAGAAGAAGTCGTATTGAAGAGGCGGGAATGACCTTACTTCCCTTGGAAAGTGGCGCGATTCCGCCGACCTCAAAACGTCTGCGTCGAGCACAATCGAGGTTGAATTCCCAAAGAAATAGGCGTTTACGATTTTGTGCTACGCCAAAATCCGCGGAGTTCAGAATTGTGGCATTTTGGCGCACCCTTATTGCAGTCGAGTTCGGATGAAGGCCACGCTCCTTCGCCCAGGTCGAGAGTCCGAGGTTTGCAAAAGTGTAACTGGGCGGAAGCGACTTAAGTGCGTTTGAGACGTTCTCCATGTACCAAGCGAGGAGACGCGTGCCAACCTTGAACTTCTTCACCGCAACGATGGACAGGAAAACCTTGATCAATCGGAGCCCCTCTGTCTTGTCTGCATTCCCAAGTTTGTTTGAATAAGAAAAACTCACGCAAGGCGGGCTGCCAATGATGATGTCTGTGTCGGGTAGTGTTTCGATTAGTTTGGGATTGTTTTCGTACTGGAGAATATCGGTTGGTTTCCATTGGACGCCAAAATTAAAATTGAAGGATTCAACAGCTGGGCGCCAGTGGTCAACGCCCGCCATGATTCGGCAGCCGACAGACCTGAATCCTTCTGAAAAACCACCCGCTCCGCAAAAAAGGTCAAGGACACTAAGTCGCCTGTCGTGATGGAGATACGGCGATTTTGTGGTCACACGCGACGACTTCGCTTCACGCCTTTGCTTGATGTTCAATTCCCCTCAGAGTTCATTGATCGGCGACGCTCTCAGCGGGAGTTCGGCCTTGGCGATCTGATTGTAGATCATTCTCGCACAAACGCTGGGTCCCGGTAATCCTGATTTAGGTACCCCGACGAAGGGCGCGGCGAGAAACTCCAGGAATCAAGTTGCGCAAATGTCGCTGATGATCGACAGAGCGGTTCTCGTTACGACGGGCCGATTGCGGCTCTGACTGGGAATGGCCCGCCTACTTCAACGTTCGATAATCTTCAATAGCAATTCTTTAAGACTGCTAGGGCTGCACCTGCAGAGGCGGCACTCCCAAAGTGAATGAACCGACCAGCCTAGGCGGCGTAACTTGCGCTCATTCGACAGGTCGCGCTTCTGGTTTCGAAGAAGCTTTGGAATCCAATACTCGACGTTTGTATTCGGAACCTTTCCGTCCCGGCATGAATGGCTATGCCAAAAACAGCCTTTCACCTGGATGATCAGGCGGTATCTGCGTAAGACAATATCTGGCCAACCCGGTAGGGTACGCACATGAATTCGGAACCGAAATCCCAGACTATGCAGGGTCTGTCTGACAAGAATCTCCGGTTTGGTATCGGCCCCTCTGATGCGGGACATTAGGGCGGAGCGCGAAGGGGTAGTCACGAGTCTCGGATGTGACATGAGTGGATCAGAGTCCAAACGCAATCCGGCGCGTACTCGCCTCAGTGAAATTACGGGTCGCTCGGAGACTGCCTGAGAATCGATAATCCCATGCATGTCTACCGGGAAGTACCAACATCAATAGACCCGAACTGTCCGACATGGGCATTCTTTCAAATGTTGACACAGTTTTGACACAAACGAGAATCTGAATCTTACGCGTCCCAGCCTACCAGGGTCTGTACCCCGCATATTCACGAATTCTCGCGAACGAGGCCGGATCGCGTGGAACCACGTCCGTCTGCAACCTGAGTTCTGACGACAGAAAGCGACTTTGAAGACGGGACTCTGAAGCACTCCCGTCCTAGTCTTCAGCTTAGGGGCATTCGGCTTCAATCCATTGACACACTGCTTGGATTAGCACGCCGAATTCAGCACTTCCGACCGTTATGGTCGAATGCCCCTCGATTCCGTAGTACGCAGTCATCGCCATGGCTCCTTTTGTGAAACCGGTGCGCCTTGCAACTGCATTGAAACTATGCCGGTTCTCTTCCCAATAGGTGACGCGAGCGTGATAAAAGTTGTTACTCGTCGGAGTTCCGGGATAGATAGCCATTGCCTTCGGTGAATATGGGAAATATCGCTGGTGCCCAGACAGCAGTGTAAGGTCATAAAGCCGCGCGACGAAAGTGCGCATTTCATCGACAGAGCCCGCCAGTCCGACGTCTTTGCATTCGATGGCAACTCTTGGTCTGCCGAGTGGCGCTCCTCCCAACATTCGTAATGTATCTCCGACGGCAGCAGGAACCAAAGCTATATCGATCTCATGGTACGCGCCACTGCGACCAAGGAACTGAATTCCGTTCCAAAGTTCCCAACCGTCGCCATTCGGTTTCTTCAGGCCAATAACGCTCGCGTTGCCAGGCCCTTCCCATGCGGGAGGGACACTCGTCGGCGCTCCGCTTCGCTGAATGAATGTTCGGTCGGTGTCTGTTGGAAGTATGCGCGTTCCGTCGGATCGCTGGAGCCAAACTTCGAAGCCACGATTTTGCAGCTCTAGTGCGACACCGGTCATGACATATAACTCGAAGAGTCTTCCCGCACCGGTAGCATTGTTGAGCAGAGGCAAAGCCCCAAGAATGGAATTTAAAGCATTCTGCACTCTATTGATCATGTTTCATTGCTCATTCGAACGTATTGATTGCCCCCATTCCAACAGGACCTTTTTCAGTTCAGGCAGACGACTAATCGCCTCTTCGGCTTGGTATTGATTCCAGAAGATATCGGTACCCTCTAACCTGATGTTGATACTCGTCGAGCGTTCGGGGCTCGCTTCTTCCGCCTCTGAATTTGCGTTCAACTGAGAGGCGATGGCGATACGATTGAGTTGCTGCAGAGATGCGTTTTCCATTGCGATCGCCTCAGAGATTCGATCAATCACGTACCGGGCAGCGAAATCAATCTGCTCATCCCCGGCGAGAGGCTCCTCAGCAGTTTCTCTGATCTTGAGTTCCGGCGGCGGAGTTTCATTTCTTCGGAACGAACGCACCGCCTCGTACGCTTCTCTCACTTCCTCCTCCGAATGTTCCGCAGGTCTTCCAGACCGGACTCCATCGAGGATTTCGAACGCAAGCCAGTCGGCTCCTGAGCCAACCAACGTCTCGATAAGAGGAAGAAGTCGAAGGTCGATCTTCGGCATATTCAGTCTCCACTACTATCAGCATTCTTTCAGATATGGAACCAGCCGAGCGCACAGTCCTCTCCAGGATCATCCTTGCTGCCTGATGCCGTCCGCTCCAATGGATGTCAGAGACGGGGCAATGGCCTGCCGATGCGCGGTTCCATTGAAAGCCGCGGCGGAAGCTATGATTTTCATAGCCGCGGCTGCCAAGTTGTAACTCCAACGAAAATTGTATCCCTGCAATCAATTGCACGGATAGGCACCCGGAGCGGGCGCTCACATACCAGCGGTCTGTCAAGAAATCGCAAAATCACAGGCCAGTGCAGCCCATCCCAGACACTTTCCAGCTGCAATGTCGATCACTTGTCGGCAACGTGGAATCCTAAATGCCCTTGGCAGCTCTCGATCCGGATCAGTGCATCAGCAATTCTGCATCAACCAAGAATCCTGGACACTGCGGCGTTTATGGTTCTCATCTTTTCGTTGCTCTTCTAGGCGTTTTTGGCGTTCGTTTCTTAAGTCGACTAGGCGTCGCCTTGGTAGCCTTTCCCCCCTGTAAGGGCAAATGCGCGCGCATTAGTTCAATGACGGACTTTGTCAGGACTTCTATCGAAACGTTGATCCTCACGTACGCGACGAAAGCCGTGGTGACCTGTTCTTGTCCGATCTGAAAAACTCCGGGTATCCATGAGGCCTGATGAGTGAACTCGTATTGCGCAGCATTGGCCAAGAGCGATCCGCTCGACGTGACCAGCTTAGCCTTCTTCTTGGCGGCACCACTCGCAGCATCGATCGACGGTGAGAACTTGCGGACAGACGTCACGAAAGACAAAATGAGCGGCTGTCGGATGGCGTCGAAAAATGCCATCAGGTCTTTACTACCCTTTTTCAGTTGTCGATAGCCGATGCCAAACGGAATTGCGAGGCACGCGGCTAAGTAGTTTTGCGCGGCGAGGTTCATCTCTTCACTGAAATCCTTGCTGCTCCCCGGCTCCCAAATATTCGAGAGAGGGAATGAAGCTCGGAATCGGATGTATTCTGGAAGAAACTCGACCGCATCGAGGCACTGTTCCACGTTCAGTCCGAGGTCCTGAAGCGAGATACTGGCCTCAAAGTCGAACAGCGGCAAACATTCCTCCACGAGTTTCCAGGCTTTGGCCGCATTTCCTGCCGCGTTTTCGGCAAGCGCCAGTTGCTTTCGCGCCTCAAAATTCATCGGTTCGGCAGCCAACTCGCCCGTCCAGAAAGCATGAGCCTTTGAGGCCCAAACCGAATCTACGTCCCGAAGCTTGGTCAGGATGTTCGACTTAAGAAGACCTAGAGATCGGCTCCCCGGTTGATGGCTCAATCCTTCTTCAACCCATTTGAACGCTTGAGGAAAGTTGTTGGCTTGCACGCAACCTGTAACGAGCCAGTACCAGAACTTTGGCCATCGAGTGACGATGGCGGACCGAGACCGATAGGCCGCTTCCAGAAGAGAAATCGCTTCCTGAGGCTTGGACAGGTCGACGATGAAACTGACTGCCTTGGAAGCGAGCGCCTCCGGTAGAAGAGGATCGAGCTCCAAGGCCCTGTCGAGACATTTAATCTCCGACTCGTGGTCTCCAGATTCGTGATACGCGCTGCCCAGATTTTTCCAAATCTCAGGGCGGTTCTTTTCCTGCTTTAGTGCGAGCTTGTACTGCTGGATCGCATCTGGGAACTCTCTCAGAGCACTAAGGACGTTCCCCAGGTTGTAGTGGGCCATCCCCCCCTCGTCTCCGATCTTCGAGAGTCCTGCACGAAAGAGACTTTCAGCTAGGCGAAGTTCAGGCTTGCTCTGATCGCGGATGCCCTTTTCTGCAAGAATGCAAGCTCTAACCAACTCGAAGCGAGGTTCTTCGTGCACCTTGAGAGCACGGTTAATGTGTGAAAGAGCCTCATCGTAGCGTTTAAGGCGATACTCCGCCCAAGCTAACAACTGCCAAGCAACCGCAGATTCCGGGTGCGAGTCTAAAAATCCCAGTAGCAAATCGATAGTTCGATCAAATGCGCCTGATTCCATAGCGCGGAGGGCTGGTTCTAGCCATGTCTTCGCTCGTAATCTCGGACCGACTATCCAAGACGGTGTTTTAGGCTTCGCTTCGATTCGTATTCCTAGATATTTCTTACTCAGGTCCGGATTGGCTTCTTCCAACTGCAGACGAAGCCACTCTCTCGAGTAGACGATAAGGGTCCAGCCGTACTTCGACCGGAATTCGGCTCGGAGCTGGTCAATGTCGACACCCCGGACCTTCCGGCTCGTGACGAAGACAAGATAGGTGAATTGGGCTCCGCGACTGTGAAGCTTGATTGCGTCCTTTCGGATTTTTGCTTTCCAGCCTGCTTCGAGACTGAATTGAAAGAAAGAAGGGCAGCCGTCCCGATCACGTCCCTTTCGTGGTAATTCTTCTGCGTCTCTTCCGCCATCCTGGGGTTCGATTGGAACGATGTCTTTGTAGCCGTTTCGATAGAGCAGATCGACGCAAAGCCGCTCAAATTTCGCTCCCTCCAAATCGCTGTCGATTGCCCACAGAACCATGCTCTGCATTGTTGAGTGAAACTCCCTTTGGTCCATTTTCGGAGCGAAATGCCGTTAGCGGCAAGTGACATAATCTTCGATTCCAATTAGTACTGGGAAGCCGGCCAGTATCTCGCGCTCTACATCATCGAGTACCTGCCACAACATCATGCCAATTGTCCAGGTGTGCGGGATCAGGATAACCGAAACGGACACATTGCGGACACAACTATGATTCTAAGAGTCGCACGATCCATAACTTATTGATTTTATTGGCTGCCCCCCAGGGATTCGAACCCCGATATGCTGATCCAGAGTCAGCTGTCCTACCATTGAACGAGGGGGCAACAAGCGCGAGTGGCGGCGCATCTTGCAGCCGATTGGCCCGACTCCCTTGGCAGGGCGCGCAAAGCCAACCTCTTCATGGTACGGACATTCCCGCGCGCGGTCAATTTCGCTCTGCGGGACAATCCAACGGAAAAACGTCGTCGGATTCGCCGTCGTTTCCTATCCGAAGTTCCGGTCCAGGGCTCCTCTATTCCTCGCGGAGCACTTCGAGCGGCCGCAGCCCGAGAATGCGGTAACTTGCAATCCATCCGGTGGCTGTTGCGAGCGCAGCGGTTCCCACAAGCGCGGTGGCTGTTGCGCCCCATGCGATCTGAAAGCCTATATCGAGCCGATGCAGGAGCACGCGCGTGAGCAGGTTGGCAAAGACAACGCCGACTGCACCCGCCAGCAAGCCCAGAACGCTGAACTCAACACTGAAGGTGCGCACGATGCGCATCCGCGTGGCGCCCAGGGTCTTGAGGACAACGGCTTCCTGCATGCGGCGGAAACGCGTACTGGCGATGCTTGAGGCGAGAATTGTGAGCCCGGCAAGAATGGAGAACCCGGCAAGCAGGCGCACCACGAAGGTGATTTGATCGACGACATTCTCGATGCGTTCGAGCACGTCGGCGACGTTGATGATGGTAATGGTCGGATAGGCGGCAAAGAACGCGCGCTCCATGGCGGGCACCTGTTTCGGATCGATGTGCGCACCGCCGTACCACGTGGCCGGTTGATCGGAAATCAATCCTGAAGGCAGAACGAACGGCACCCTCGCGCCCAGGTGCTGCCCGTCGGCGCGATAGATGGCCGCGACTTTGAGCGTACGCGTCGTTCCGCCGGTCTCAAGCTCCACTGCAGAACCTACGCCGACATGCAGGCGTTGCGCGACGCCTACGTCGACTGCAATCTGCGCCGCGCTGCGGTTCGTCCACCAGGTTCCCGCAGTTACTTTGTCGCCCTCGGGCGGCGTATCGGCCCAGGTCAGTTCTGCGCTCTCCAGCATGCGAACCGGATAGTGCTGGCCTTTCATTTGATCCACTTGCTGGCCGTTGATGGAGACAAACCGGCCCATCACCACCGGCATCAGGCTCAGTTGCTGGCTGACGCCCGCTTGATGCGCGAAGAATGCTCTCACGCCATCGACCTCTGCGCTTCGCACGTCGACGAGAAATACATTGGGAAGCTTGGGTGACGCGGTTTCGCGCAGATCGAGCAACAAATCCTTCTGCATCAGGTACACCGCGAGGATGAGCATGACTCCCGTGCCCAGCGCCGCCAGCACTGCCGCGGATTGATTGCCGGGGCGGTAGAGATTGGCAAGACCCTGGCGCAAAAACGAAGGCAAGTGCAGACGTGTGCGGTTGAGCAGGAAGCGCAACGCAATGAGCGTGACGGCCGCAAGGATGAGCAGCACAAGCAGCGTAACGGTAAACAAGAATGCAAACCACGCGCCCACCTTGGGCGAATCGGAAAGCGCCCAGGCGATGCCTGCCAAGCCGGCAATCACTGCTACCGCGACGCCGATCTGCAACCGGCGCGTCCACCATCGCGCAAACCAGGCGGCAATACCAGACGGACCCTGCTCAACCATCCGGCGCAGCACCAACACCGGCCGAACGGCGCGCACATCAAGCAACGGCGGCAGGCAGAAGAGCAGAGTTGTGAGCAGGCCCGTTCCCAGTCCCGCCAGTGCGGACTGCCACGGAAACTGAAGAATCACATGCACAGGAAGCAACTGGCCAAAGGCCGCGGGCAGCGCGGCCATCACGGCCACGCCAGCAGCCACGCCGAGCAACCCGCCGGCAAGACCAAGGCCCAGCGTCTGCAAAAGAAAGATCCGCAGCAGGTCGGATGAATCCGCGCCGATCGCTTTCAGAATCGCCAGCATGTCCATGCGCTGTTCGAGATGTGCATGCATGGCCATGGCAACTCCAATCGCTCCCAGAACCATCGCCACAAGGCAAATGAGGCTCAGGATGGAAGTCGCATTGTCGAGGCCGCGCGTAAGCGCCGGGTTGCCTTCGCGATAGTCCATTACTTGCGCATCGGGCAGCGCAGCTTCGAGTTGCGTGCGAATCGCGGCAGTCTCCGCGTCCACTGTGACGCCCTTCGGCGGCTTATCAGGGAGCTTCACCAGCAAACGCCGGCTCGCGCGGCTACCCGGCGCAAGCAATCCGGTCTCAGCCAGAGCCGCTTCCGAAATCATGACCCGCGGCCCCAGGCCCATGCCTGCAGTGATGCGATCAGGCTCCTGCTTCAGGACCGCAGTGATGCGGAAGTCTCTTCCTCCTAGGCGCAATGTGTCACCCACGCGAGCGTTGAGGCGAACAAGAAACTCATCCGCCACAACCACCGAGTCGCCCTGCAAAGCTTGCCGCAGCGGCATCGCCGGATCCAGCTCCGCCGTTCCGTAGAAAGGATATTCAGCAGGATCCACAGCTTTGAGCGAGACGAGCAAAGGCACAGGATTCGTCGACACCGACGCCATCGATACCGTCTCGGTGACCCACGTGGATCGGATTGTGCCGCCACTCCGTGCCTCGATCGCCGCGATCTTGCTGAGCTCATCGGGTGTGGGCGCGCGAAACATTCGCGCGCTTAGATCGCCTGCCAGCAGTGAGCGCGCCTCGGAATTGAGCGTCATTCGAAAGCTGTCGCTTAGCCCGCGCACGCCAACCAGCGCAGCCACTCCAATGGCAACCGACAACACGACAAATCCAAATTTGCCGGGGGCCGACTTCAGATCGCGCCAGCCGATGGCTGCGGCGCGTTTCCAGCTCAAAGCGCGCTTAGCCATTGGTTTTCTCGCTTGGATTATTTGCTTGTTCTTGAGCGATGGATTCACCAGGACCAGGCAGGGTGTCTTCGACGATCAGACCATCTTTGAGCACGATTTTGCGGTCCGCGCGGCTGGCAACTTCAGGATCGTGCGTCACAAGCACCAATGTCGTTCTCGCTTTGCGATTCCTGTCCAGCAGCAGATCGAGTACCAGGCGGCCGTTCGTGGAGTCGAGATTGCCCGTGGGCTCGTCGGCCATCACAATGGGCGGCTCAACCACAAAGGCACGCGCCAGCGCCACACGTTGCTGCTCGCCACCGGAAAGCTGAACCGGATAATGATCCATGCGTTCCTTCAGGCCTACTTCGTCGAGCAACCGCCGCGCTCGCTCCACGCCATTCCCTTCCAGGTTGAGCTCATAGGGGAGCAACACATTTTCGAGAGCGGTGAGCGTTTGGATCAATTGGTAGGACTGAAAGACAAAGCCGATTTTGCGCCCGCGCACCGCCGCCAACTCCGTCTCCGCCAAATTGTGGATGGGCACGCCGTCGAGCCATATCTCCCCTTCGCTGGGCGAATCCAGCCCGGCCAGCAACCCGAGCAGCGTGCTCTTGCCGCTTCCGCTCGCGCCCACGATGGCGACAAACTGCCCGGCGGGAATGTCAATGGATATGCCTTGCAGAATCTCCACGCGCCGCGCGCCGTTCTGGATCCACTTCTTCGCGCCTTTGACTTGAATCAACTCATCCTCCGTCACTCGAAGTGTACATGTCCGGTCATCGCGGCTTCGGCGCTTCGCCCTCTCGCACGTCTACACTGAATACGTGGACGTTCGGAAATTCGTTCTCGTCGCATTTTGTTTCACGTTGCTGCCGACCGGACCGCTCACTGCTTCCGGTGTGCCGATCTCTGACCGGCCGGCTCTGGTCTGCTTCGGCGATAGCATTACTGCCGGGCTTGGCCTTCAGGAAGGTCAAACTTATCCAGATTTCCTTCAGAAGAAGCGCCATGCGCAGGGATATGCGTACAAAGTACTGAACCAGGGCACGAGCGGCGCTACCACAAAGGATGCTCTCGCAACCCTGCCCGATGTCCTGCGCTTGCGCCCCGCCATCGTAATTGTCGAGTTTGGAGGCAACGACGGATTGCGCGGCCTGCCCGTCACCCAAACGCGCGCGAATCTCGACCAGGTGCTCACCGCGCTTGAGAAAGCTCATGTGAAGATCCTGCTTGCCGGCATCACGCTGCCGCCGGACTATGGACCTGACTACATCCGCGCATTCGATGAGATTTTTCGCGATCTCGCGGCGAAGCACCACGTTGCTTTCGTGCCCATGCTTTATAAAGATCTGGTCAATGTCCCGGGAACGATCCAAAGCGATGGCATCCATCCCACCGCAAAAGGTGCAGCGATTATCGCCGGCACGCTCTTCGCAGCGCTCAAGCCGCTGCTTCGCAAAACACCGTAAGTTCTTTTGCGGCCAAAATCAAAGAGCCGGGATTGTTCCCGGCTCCTGGTATTCAGCGTTCTTGATCTCGCGGTCTTACTTTGCCTTGGCGGTAGCTAGCGCCTTCAGGCGCGTATTCAAGCGGCTCTTGTAGCGAGAAACGGTGTTCGAATGTAGAACGCCCTTCTGCACGCTCTTATCGAGAGCCGAAACCGTGGCGCGGTACTGCGCCTGCGCTTCTTTCGCGTTGCCCTTGGCCAACGCCTCGCGCAATAAGCGCAAACTCGAGCGCACGCGGCTGCGGTTGGCGCGATTCACTTCAGTGCGGGTTACGGTCTGGCGAGCGCGCTTCAGCGCGGATACGTGGTTTGCCATGGCTGTGCTTCCATCTCCAAAGCCTGAATTCGAGGGGGTGGTCCTGACTTCAGGAAAAGTCATGCGGAGTAGACGGCGGCTCAAGCCGCATCCCTCGCAAACTCTAAGTCTACGGGAATTTCCGGGGCGGGTCAAACGTGCGCGAAGCGCCTCAGAGCCGCAATTTCCACGTGCCGGGTCGCGGATTTCTTGCAGCGGTGTGGCCGGAAACCCAAGGTAAAAAGCAGTTTCGAACCGAACACGTTGGTTTGACCCGCTTTCCGCGGCCCGGTATACTCGAGACTGCGTTAAGCGGGAGTAGCTCAGTGGTAGAGCATCGCCTTGCCAAGGCGAGGGTCGCGAGTTCAAGTCTCGTCTCCCGCTCCATTCCGCATTTCGTCGGCGGCTTTGAGCCGGGCACAGGCGGCAATGGAACGACCTGCAAACCGTGAGGCCGGCGGCCCAAGGCGCGGTACCCAAGTGGTAAGGGAGAGGTCTGCAAAACCTTTATGCGCCGGTTCGATCCCGGCCCGCGCCTCCAATTCTCCCGATTAAATTCAATATTTTATGCAAGCCACATTGATTTCCACGCCTTTCCATAGGCGTGTCTTTTTCACACTCAATCGTGGTAAATCGGCGAAAATTGGGCTCAATCGGGGAGGGGGGTCTGACCAAAGTCGGACCGTCTTTGCACAATAATTGGTGGAACACTTGGCATGCCGACTTGGATAAGAACGCTGAGCGTTCTCATTCAAGAAGCCGCTCGCTCAACTGAGCCGAAGAAGCCGGCGCGTCTATCACCAAATGTTAGAAACAGTCGCAACTCGGACCCGGAAGAGGCTTTTTGGTGAGAGACAGGATCTTCCGAAATGTCATGTGTGACTCTATTGATCTCTACTCGGCCCTGTTCTCACCCTGTGCGGCTTTCCGTTTGCAACGGCTGAGAGCCGGCCGTTCTCATCCTTACCATGGCGATGCTAAGCCAACTGGAACGTAATTGTAATCTTCGTTGTTACGTCCACCGGCCGGCCGTTACTGGTCGCAGGACGGAATCGAATCTGTTCCGCCACGCGCTTCGCTTCCTCGTCAAGCCCGTGGCCTAATCCGTGAATAACACTGTGTACGACCACCTGGCCCGTGGCCAGAAACGTTACGCTGAGGATCACATCACCTTCGACGTGCAACGCCTTTGCTTCATTCGTGTACCCCACAGGGGGTTTGGAAAGAACTTCCACTTCGGTCGAGCGCACAGGCCCTGCAGCCGTCCTCTGAACCGCGACGATTTGCGTCACGCCCGGAATCCCTGCGGAGGTTACCTTGCCGTAATTCGTTGCCGGCCCCGTACCTGAAGCGCCGGGAATGCCTGCCGATGCTACTTTGCCTAGATTGCCGTCGCTGGAACCGTACTTCGTGCCATTGCCAAGGCCGGTTGAGCCGACCACGCCATGCGGCGCAACTGCCGGGCCATTCATGCCGCCGTAGGGATTGCCGATGGCGGCAATCGTTGCGGGCCGGGTTCCGTTCGGATTTGGAGTGACGCCGAAGGTTTGCCCTAAGTGAACGGGCGCCGTCGACGGTTTGACCTGCGCGTTCTGCGCGGGCATCGCCGCGACCAGCGCCGCCTTGGGCTGCGGTGCCAGAACCACGGTCTGCGGCTTCGGATGAACCGGCGGCAGCGTCACCTTGGCTTCCATCTGGATGGGCTTCGGTTCCGGCTTCGGCTTGGGCATTTCGATCTGCCGCGGCTGCAGCTCGACCTTCGGCGGCTCGGGCGGTGGCGGCAGCTCCTGCGGTGGCGGCTGTTTGATCTTGACGGCCGGTGGCGGCGGAGTATTGGGAATCACCAACTCCGTCATTTCGTAGTGCTGTTGAAGAACCTGCCTCATGTTCATGCCAACAATCAGGGCCGTGGCCGCGATTGCGATGTTGATACCCCAGCTCATGACGAATGCAAGGGGACGGCTCTCCGGCTCAGGCAATAAGCCGAACGTGGCCTGTTCGGGGAAATATGTTATCGGCATTTCTCTAAACCTCGCTCACGGCCGCCGCCTCGGCGGTGGGCCGTTTCAAAATAAACGCAAAACCCGAAGATGCAATCCATGAAACCAACTGCCGGCCGCGCATAACCTTCCATCGCCTCCGAGTCCAGATTCCGCGAGAGAAGATTGGGGAAAAATCATTACCGCCAAAACGATTTCCGCACTCGAAGCTCTCTCGTCGGAGGGCAGCGAAAGTTCTGCTGCCATCGCGCTCGCGCATAAGTAATGCAGCGCCTTTACCGTCTTCAGTCACTCCTTCCCCGGGATTCACCCACAGAGAAAGAATCGCCGTCCGTATTTCAAATTCCGATCTGAAGAATCCCAGTTATTGATTCCTTGAAGTCAAGCACTTCACCAAATATGAAAGTATGCAAGAAAAATCTCACTTGAACCAATAAGTAATTCCTGCGCCAAGAAGAAGAGCACCCTGCACATTGCTGGTGCCGTTGGGCAGATGAGTGTACAACCAATTAGCCTCGAAAGGACGCAACACGACCCGGCGGGAAAGCGTCATTTCTGCGCCCCCGCCTCCGAGTAAGGCGAGACTGTTTGCGCTCGTTACAAATGCAGACGACTGCGGGAAGAGCCCATTGAAAGCCATCGCTCTGCCTGCCAATCCTTGTACGAAGAACGACACCTTGCTTTGCCTAAGCAAAAACGTATAGCGGGGTCCAGCAGTGGCAGTGATCATATCCAGACCCACCCCCGAAGAATTGATGTCGGAGGTGTGCAAGCCCCTTGCGTCTGCCACCAGTCCCATGTGATCTCCCAGCCTTGCCTGCACCTGGATACTGCCGCCTTGAACCCAAAAGCTGTTGCCCTTAAGCTCGTTGAAGCGTCCGGGGCTGTAAGTGGCAGATACATTTAGATGAAATGCGCGCGATTCAGCAGCGGGTACGACTTGGGCCGCGAGTGGAGTGGTAACAGTTGCTCCCACAAGGAGCAAGCTGCAAAGAAGGTTGGTGCGCATCGTCTTTCTCCCTATGGTGCTATTCAACCTTCAGCGTTACCGGAGCGGTGTGTTGCATATTTCCACTCGTCGCAGTGATCATGATCGTGTAGTTTCTCTCGACTTGCGTAAAGACGCCGCCGCACCCAGTCATCATGACTCCTGCCAGTGTGCAGCTGAGCAGCAGCAGTAGGGTAGCCAGCCTGCTCAGTCGACTGCCCTGCCGGCGCATTCTGCGCACGCCAAGTAATGGAATCAGGAGGAAAGCTAAAGTCAGCGGAGCCAGCTTACGTGCAGTTGATGGGGACACTTCCATCGCCGTTGCAGCAGTCTGAACGGTTAGCGTTACGGTTTGTGTGCCACCGTTGGCCGCAATCGTTGAGGGGCTGAATGTGATCGACGCGCCCGTCGGCAGGCCGCTAGCGGTGAAGCTAACCGGACCGGGATAGTTTCCATAGAGCGGCGTCACGGACACCTGATAAGTGGCGGGGCTTCCTGGGTTCACTGTAGCGCTGTCCGCCCCGGAGACTACCAGAGAAAAGTCCAGCGCAGCCACACCGATAGATATGGATCCCGTGCTGGTGGTGAAGTTGTTATCGCCGCTGTATACAGCACTTATAGCGTTGGTACTTCCGGCAGTCAGCGATGTTGTGCTTATTGCCGCGGCGCCCGCGGTTATCGGGGCCGTACCCAATAGGGTTGTCCCATCATAGAAGGCGACCGATCCTGTTGGTGTGCCCGTGGTAGCCGAATCTACCTGGGCGGTCAGCATAACATTCTGTCCCGGAGTCACAGAGGAACTGCTTGCGGTCACCGACGTCGTAGTTCCTGCCTGCGTAATCGCAAGCGTGCCAGGCATGAAGGTGAAGATGTAGTTGGCTGCCGCCAGCGTCCCCACCGTGCAGGTGATCGGATAAGGACTGCCAGATACTGGGCTTGCCGCAGTAGCCGTCGTGGTGCACGCGGCCGCGCCGCTCACAACCGCGATGGTGTCTCCATTCACAAACCCAGTGATCGTATAAGTCAGCGTCGGATTACTTGCCCCGTAGCTGCGCGTCTGGTTGTTCGCTGTCACGGTCAGGATCTGCGTCGCCTGGGTCACCGTCAGCGTGCCTGGAGCAAAGGTAAAGGTGTAGTTGGCTGCTGTCAGCGTCCCCACCGTGCAGGTGATCGGATAGGTCCCTGCCGGGCTCGCCGAAGTCGCCGTGGTCGTGCACGAGGCCGT
>Ga0187871_10002370_pt1 | contig 15411 bp, 14 predicted proteins | sample June2016WEW_16_1_FD_132988 | JGI IMG/M metagenome (GOLD analysis project Ga0187871, IMG submission 132988) | Peatland microbial communities from SPRUCE experiment site at the Marcell Experimental Forest, Minnesota, USA - June2016WEW_16_10 | ecosystem: Environmental > Terrestrial > Soil >... | reverse complement strand
GTGCGCATTCCCTGAAAACACGCAATCAGCCCAATGATCAGGCCGAACACCATGGTCTTAAATGTGGGGGGCAGGAAGTCATTGAAACCGGCGCCTTTGAAACCGCTGTTGACGAACTGATGCAGCGAGAGCGGTTCCGCCGCGGCTTGTGCAACCCAGCCCATGATGACACCGCAAAAATCGGCCGCGAGCGTCAGCAAGGGCAGCATCAGGATGCAGGCCAAAATGCGGGTCGCCGCCAAGAGTCTGTAAGGATTCACCGCGGAGGCCTCGATAGCATCGATCTGCTCGGTCACTTTCATCGACGCCAGCTCCGCGCCAATGCCGGCGCCCACGCGGCCACTCACGACCAGCCCGGTGATGATCGGACCGGTCTCGTGGATTACGGAGAACACAATCGCGGCGGGAAGCAGTGACTTCGCCCCAAATCGCGTCAGGCTGAAGCGGGCTTCCATGGAGAGAACAATTCCCGTGGCGGCCCCGGCCAGGGCGACGAGCGGCAGAGACTTTGAGCCAATCTCGTCGAGTTGCCGGAACAGTTCGCGGAATTCAAACGGCGGCGTCACCGCGGCCCGCACTACTTGCCAGAAAAATATTCCAAGATCGCCAAACCATTCCAGAAACCGGTTGATCAGGCCCGGAGTCGAGACCGCGGACGATGCAGGCAGGATCGACGTTCCTGGCCGGAGAGCAGCCACATCCCCGGTCGCGCTGGCTCTGCTGTCAATCATGAGTTTTCTCCCGAACTTGGCGCTGCGCGCGCATTACTGAGATGCATTCGAGAGAGCAAGGAATGAGGCCCGCTGTAGAAAAATTCCAAAGCGATGTTCCCCCCAACATTTCGCATTCGCTACACCGTAAGCGGGCAGGGTCCGTGGTCGCACTGGCACGCAATCTCTACATCCTTCGATCCCGCTTCCTTGCAGGCTTGACCACAGTACTTGTCGCCCGCTTGCGCGAAGCATCGGCAGGGTAGGTGGGCACACTTGACTTGCTCAGTTGTAGTCATAAATGGTTTCTCCTTTTAGAACTGTTTCTTGTGTTGTTGCAACCTAGCGCCGTCTGATCATCCAGCCGATCAGTGCGCCCGTGGTGATGCCCATGGCTAATGTAGCCGCGATGGTCAGCACTGGGTGTCGCTGGATGTGCCCGGATGCTTCGTTCAACAGATCTTCGGCCGCATCGCCGCCCTGCTTCGCGGCCCGCTTCACCACTTCGACGCCATCCTCGATCGCATCGGCAATCGCACTGGTTGCCCTCGAAGCCTGGCGAGCTGAGCCGGCAATCTGGTCGGCGGTTCTTTCCACTACGGTTTGTGACATGAATCCTCCTGTTGCGGGCCGATGTTGGTATGCATGATGTTGATCTGCATGATGTTGATATGCATGTTCATTTCATTTCTATTCGCCGACAGCTTTCTCAGCGCGGCCAATCCATTTTTGGACTGTGCCACCATTCTTTTCCGCGTTGCCTGCGGTTTCCAGGTCGGGGTCGTTCGTCGCCTTCCCGACCTCTTCTTTGATTTTCCCTTTCACTTCGTGCAGCTTGCCCTCGGTGCGGTCTTCCGTACTTGGTTTCATGTCTCTCCTCCAGATTATCGGCAGGGTTCGATTTGTTCTTTAGTTCGTTGCCCGAACTTGGTGACGTGTTGCCGTTACGCCACTTCTTTTTTCTCCATAATTGTCGGTACCAGCACCAGTTCATCGAATAAAGAGCGGTAGTGAATCATCGCCGTTCTCAGATCTTCAGTGGTGGCCTGGTCCTTGCCAACCCGCAGCGCAATGGCGTGGGCGGAGCGGTAGTTTTCCACCACGCGGGGATGGTCGACAGAAATATCGGCGGTACGTTGATCGAAATCGGAGACGGGGTAGCCGCGAACCTTCATTACAGAAGACACCAGATCATCGGCCTCCGCGACCGCTCCTTTAGGAGAGTCGACGAATCGAGATTGCACCGACTCCCACTGTTTCGAAAATCTTTCACTTTCCGCGCGATCGAGATCGCGAAGGTTGAGCTTCTCCACCCGTTGCTCGCGGTCCGCTAATTTCGCCTCCGCTTTTTTCTCCGAACCGTGCGTCAGCACAGCGCGGTCATACTCGGGGCCGAACTTTTCTCGCAGGCCCGCAGTCTTCATCCTGCGGCTTCGCATATACATCCAGGCTAACAATGCGATGATCACAATCACCGCGGCGGCAAGCACAAGCAGCTTGGGGTCAAGCAGTCTAGGGTCCAGCCGACCTAAGTTCATTTGAGTCCTCCGTAAATCAGAAATATCCGCACAACAACATTTGGCTCACAAAGCTCCTAGCGATAAGTTCTTAGCGATGTTGGAACCCGGTGAATGGCCAGTATCAGGCTTTAGGTCTTCGGAAGCTGATCAGAATTGACCGTGTTGCCCGATTTAGTTCCTACCGGCTTCGAGAGGGCGTGACGCGAAGTGAGCGATTCTGCACAGCGCTGTTGAAACAAATGAGCGAGGCTAGTGTGTCCAGCAGTAACTCGAATAGGAGACTCCATGTCGTTCGGAATCTACGCAATTGGGTTCGCAATCCTGATCGGCGGACTGGCTTACGGTGCGCACTTAGTGCATATGCCGACGCACTGGATTGTTATGGGCGCAGTCGTACTTTTGGGAATCGGAATTCTGTCGGGCGTGAAGGCGACCCGACAGAAGGATTCTTCGCAGTAGTCGGGCGTGCCGACGAGGAACAAGGCCGTGCGCGCGCTCCTCAAATACGCCCGAGAAGCAGCAGAATGACAACGATGAATAGAACCAGCCCCAAGCCCCCCGTTGGCGCATAGCCCCACTCCCTGCTATGGGACCAGCGTGGCAGAGCACCAACCAGAGCCAAAACCAAGATCACGATCAGTATCATTCCAAGCATGTCCTGCTCCTTAGTTCCGTTCGAATAAAGTCTGGTTATAGGCGGCTTGTTTTTTTCTTAACGGTCAAAGTTCGTAATGGTCAAAGCTGCACCCTATCTCTTAGCGGGTTCTTCGGATTTCGGAGCTTCTTTCGCCGGACGCGGAGCAGGCAGCGCGTGAGCTGTAGTCGTCGCATGCGGCGCACTCTGCTGATGCGGCGCGGATGCAGCGTGAGGCGCAGCCGTTGGACGTGGGGCAGGTTGCGCGTGAGCTGCAGTTGTCGCATGCGGCGCACTCTGCTCATGTTGTGCGGGTGCAGCGTGCGGCGCAGCCATTGGACGAGGAGCCGGCTGCGCATGAGCCGTAGTGGTCGGACGGGGAGTTGGCTGTTCACGGGCCGCCGTCGGTTTACTGGATTCAGGCGTAGGGCGTGCTTCCTTGGGCTGAGCGGCCTTATTCTCACTCTTTGCGGGTGCATTCTTTGCCGGTGCAGTCCTTGCTGGTGCACTCTTGGCCGGTGCTGCCGCCCTGCTCTCGGTTGGCTTGCTATTGTTCGCCCGAGGAGCAGCAGCTTTGTTCGCGGCCGCATTATTTTCAGCCTTATTTTCGTTGGCGCGAGGCGCAGCTACTTTGTTCTCGGCTGGTTTATTCTCAGCCGGTTTGTTCATGGCTGCCTTGTTCTCAGCAGGTGGCGCCTTATACGGTGCTCCCGCTTGCTTGGCCGGGACTGCTCCCCTGCCGGTAAACTCGCCGGGTTTGGCAGTGGCGGCGATTGCCGGCCGCCCCTTGTTCACCGACGCGAGAAGCGCGTGATTGGAGCTTGCCGTCTGCACATGCTGAGTCTGGAGCGCGGTTGGCTGCGTGTGTTGCGCATGAGAATAAGTCTCTTGCGCCGCGGTAGGACGCGCACTGATTCCTCCCGTGCCGCCGTTGTAGCTGACATGGTTCACCGTGGTGGTATTGATTACGGTCTTGCTGTAAACATTGTGAATCACTGTAGTGTTCACGTTATTCACCGTGGTGTTGTAGCTGAAGTGTCCGTCATTCCAATATCCGCCTCCGTAGCCCGAACCGCCGTAGCCGAAGCCGTAGTTCACGCCGCCGTAAAAGCCGACTTCCGTGCCCCAATAGCCGCCATTCCAGGCGTAGGCATCGCCGCTCCAACCCCAATAGCCAGGAGTCCAGAGCAAGCCCGCTTCAGGAGGCTGCACCCACGTGCCCGGAACCCAGAAATAGCCTTCATCGCCATTAGCCCAGTAGCCCGGAGTCCACAGGTAGCCATCGGCGGGAATCATCGGCTGCTCATACACCGGCAGCGCCGGAGGAGCGATGGTGATCGATATGCCGAACTGCGCGAGCGAAGCGGCCGGTATGGCCATGATCAGAAGCGCCAGCACCAGAAAACGGGGGATACGCATTTTGAATTACCTTGCCGGATCATCCTTCGATTGCCCGTTTCAACCTTGCTGCTACGGGCTGCGTGGAGTGAGGGGCGATGAGTACGATATAGAGGATTCCACGAATGCAAGGCCGTGGTCTGAGCAATAGGACTCACTTTTCAAGATTGTTCCCGAAAGGGAACGGAGGTTCATCTTGAAATTCCACGCCCCTCCGCTCTCGAGTTTCTATGCTTAATGGACTTCGGCGCGATTGAGCGTCTCCGCAAATGTTGTGCTTCGACGATCCGAAGTTTGACGATCCGAAGTTTGACCCGTCCCGCGATGATCTGACCCGATTGCCCGCACGGGGTTCCATTCCATCGGCAGCAAATGACGGGCCCGTTCCGCCTCGGCGGGTTGGCTTTGGCGACGGCCGCAGGCCAGGCAGATTGCTCCCACCTGCCGGATGCCGGTCTCCTTCGATATTTCATTCTCACGCATCGCCAGCCATCCGGCGACAACGGGGCCAGCGCACTCGTCACAAGGGTAAGCGGATAGATGCAGATAATGTTTTTGCATGGGCGCCTCACGACGTAAAAAGAAGCTGTCGTAAATCTTATCGGCTCGTGGTTGGCATAATCTGATCAGTATTGCTCGCGGCCTTGGCACGAAGGGCGTGGACCATGGAAATGCAAACAGTAGACCCAGGTTGAGATTGGAAAGCAGCGGAGAGCAACGAGGAAATTTTGGTGAAGAAGTTTGGTGAAGTAATACTTGGTCGGGGCGCGCGGATTTGAACCGCGGACCCCCTGCGCCCAAGGCAGGTGCGCTACCAGGCTGCGCTACGCCCCGACATTAGTAAACAACAACGACAACGACTCTGCTGAATCAACCGCTCTTTCGATTATAAACGACCGATCACAAACGACGATGCGCGCTATAATTCTTTACTGGATATGGCGAGCACGCGGTATGCCCTGGTTGCGTACGTAAGAAGTCCAGTGGGTGAGTTCGTGGAGAACCTCCGGCGGGAGCTGCATCCCGCGCTGCCCCACCTCGCGGCCCACATCACTTTTCTGCCGCCGCGGCCTTTGCGGGGAACCGAGAGCGACGCGTTGCAGGCGCTCGAAGGCATCTGCGGCCAGGTTGAACCCTTTGAAGTGGCCCTCGGCGACGTGGAAACTTTTGTCCCGACTACTCCCACGGTTTACATTCGCGTGGCTCATGGGGCATGGCGGCTGCTCGAGTTGCACGACCAACTCAACGCGCAGGCGCTGCCCTTCGCCGAAGAGTGGCCGTATATTCCTCACCTCACAATCGTAAAAATGGAAACCGAAGAAGCCGCGAAGCGGGCGCTCGGCATGGCCCGCGAACGCTGGAAGGAATATGCGGGAAGCCGCCGCATCCTGCTCGACCGCCTCACCTTCGTCCGCGAAGACGCGAAAAACTGCTGGATCGACCTGGCCCCAGTCCCGCTCGGCGGGAGTTTGGTCTCACCGTAGGAAGCCCACCCTGTTAGCAGCGCGTTGACACGCATTGACTTGCCGCTGCCCGGCTCCTAAGATGATCCGCCAAGGACTGGCCTATGCTGGAGATTCAAACCAAGCAACTACCGCCTGACATTGTTGTTCTGGAGATCACCGGCAGAATCACCATTGGCCGGGAGTGCAAGCACCTGGAATGGGCTGTGGACACCCTGGTCCGCGAAAAACAGCAGAAAAAGATCATCGTTGACTTGAGCGGAGTGACCCACATGGACAGCACCGGGATTGGGATCATCGTCCTATCCGCGGGGAAGACAAAGGAGGCCGGCGGCGAGCTGCGCCTGGCCGGCGCCAACGCACACATCGAACAGGTATTGAAACTTACCAGCGTAGATAAGATCGTCCACTGGGTCCCGACCGTGAGCGAGGCGGCTGTGGGCTTCTAGGCGGGCGAGCGGTGTCATTCCGAGCCACCTTTGTCAGCTCACAGTAACCGCGATCTGGTTACCCCGCATTACGTTACCGCCTGCCGAGTCTGCATGGCCCCTGGTACATTTCCCTCCCGTGCGTTGCGAATGCTCGGGCCGCCCTGTAAACAAAAGAGAGGGAATAGTTTGAAATGCCGCGCCGGAGGCCACTTCGGGCGTGGATTTCAACAACTGCCGGAGGGCAAGCATGCAGATCGGAGTCTACGGTTCGGGTTATCTGGGAACAGTGATTTCGGCATGTTTGGCGGATTTTGGCACCCCGGTTTCCTGTTGTCATCCTGATCGGACGCGCATGGTCGAGATGGCCCAGGGCAACATTCCTTTCCATGAAAAGAACTTGAAAGAGATTATCCGGCGCAATGTGCGGGCCGGGCGGCTGGCTTATTCCACCGACATTGAATCTTTTGCGCGCAAGACGCAAGTCATTTTTCTGGCGGAAGATAACGCGGAGAACCTGGCCGACGTGGTGACGCGAATCGCGCGGCTGGCATCGAAGCCTCCGATTCTGACCATTGTTACTCCAGTGGCAGTAGGTACGGCTGGAGCGCTTGAGAAATCGTTGAAGGAAGCGGGCCTGCACGGGACGATTGTCTCGCAGCCCATGTTCTTTACCGACGGTTGTGCCGTGGAAGACTTCAACTGGCCTGACCGGCTGATTCTGGGGTCGACTTCGAACGAAGCGGTGCAGATGCTGAAGCAGATCTTTCATCCGCTGGTGATGCGCGGCGTCCCGGTGATTGTGACCAACCAGGCGACGGCGGAGCTGGTGCGCGAATCGGCGACGGCGTTTGTGGCCACCAAGATTTCCTTTATCAACGAGGTTGCGGCCCTGTGCGAGCGCGTGGGCGCGGATGCAGTCAGCCTGGCTCTGGCGCTTGGCCTCGATAAGAAGATCGCTCCGCGCTGCTTGCAGCCGGGAGCGGGCATGGGCGGAGTGTTTGCCGAGTCCGACATGGATTCGCTGGCGCAGCTGGCCTTGGCCAACGGAGTTCCGCTGAAGGTATTGACCGCGGCGCGCGACGTGAACCACACGCTGGCCGATCGCCTGGTCGATAAGATTGCCCTGGCATTAAATTCGGTGGAGAACAAAGACGTGGGTATTCTCGGGCTGGCGTTCAAGCCGAATACGAATTCGGTGGCCGGCTCCTCTGCAATAAGACTGGCTGAATCGCTGGTCGCCAAGGGCGCACGGGTGCGGGCCTATGACCCGGTCGCTCTTGCCGAGGCAAAGTTGCGGCTGGATGGTTCGGTGCGTTACTGCGAATCGGCTTATGCCGCGGCCGAAGGCATGGACGCTCTAGTTGTGGGCACGGGCTGGCCCGAGTTCCGCGTGCTCGACTTTGACCGGATCAAGCACCTGCTGAAGAAACCGATCATCGTCGATACCAAGAACCTGCTGGATGCCGCGCGGTTGCGCGCCATGGGGTTTGAATACGTGGGCGTCGGGCGGGGATGAAGCGGTAGCCCGCTTTGGGCCGCCGGCAAAACTGAACTAGACCCTCGGGTATGTGAGCGAAGACATTCTTATTTCCGCGGAGCAGTCCACGCTGCAATCGGCGCACGAGCCGACTTCGCAGGGCGAGCGGCTGCCATTGTTATCCCGATTTCCTCTTTTTCTTTCTGAAATCCTCGATAGCTTCTCGTTTGTTTTCTTTTGCTTACCTTTCTCCAGCCTTACTCAATTGTTAAGCTCCTGGTGTAGCCGCTTTTTAGCTGAGGAGTGATCACTCCCACAACGGGCGCCAGCCCTGGGCCTACCAGGGAAGCCACCAAACGCCCGCATCGGATGTCCCTACCACAGTCTCGCGTGGGATTAGGCAGGGGCCGCGAGGTGTCCGGAACTGCGCGGCACAACATCCTGGCCAACGCTTTTCAGATTAGGTGAAGAAAAAATCGGAGTCCAGTTTATCCGTCACATGAAAATCGAAAGTTTTGCACAGGGAGGGTTCTCGATGGACGTAGAGCGACCCGATTTGGAATTGATAACTCGCCGGGCGCGTGCGGCTTTCTGACATCGGCGAAGCGCGGTTGTATAATCGATATGGCGGTGGGAATAGCTCAACTGGCAGAGCACCGGACTGTGGCTCCGACGGTTGCGGGTTCGATTCCCGTTTCCCACCCCAGAATTTTGTTTGAGCGCGGATCATCTCGCTGCCGGGGAATGAACCTCAGGGGCTAAAGGTCGCCAAGTTCGGGGCATCTTGACGCAGGCCTGAAGGCCTGCTCCACCCACTCTCGCATCCTCCTATATTTGCGCCGCCTTGTCCGTCCCGTTTTGGGAATGATGTTGCTGCTTCCACGCTATTTCTTTGCTGAATTCGTTGACCCTGCTAAATGAGCGAACTAAAATGCGCTCGAATCTTCTTGCGGGCACGGGTGTGCCTTGCAGGGCCTGTCGCGGTCGACAGAGGGGGGAGCAGATTCACGGGCGCTCGACGCCTTGGAAGCCTTCGTTTTAGAAGGAGCTTCATGAAGAGTTCTCCGCGCAAGCGAGCTAAGTCGAATCGTAAAGCAACCGCAGAGAGTGACGCCAAAGCGACTTCCGGATTGTTCCCGATCGTCGGAATCGGGGCGTCGGCGGGCGGGCTGGAAGCGTTCTCCGAGCTGTTGCGCTACCTGCCGGAAAAGACCGGCATGGCCTTCGTGCTGGTGCAGCACCTCGACCCCAAACACGGCAGCTCGTTGCAGGAAATCCTCGCGCGGACGACCAAGATTCCCGTCGCCGAAGTGACCCAGGGAGTGGTCGTGCAGCCGGACCACGCCTACGTGATACCGGCGAACACGAATTTGACTATCAAGAATGGAATGCTGCAACTGGGTTCGCGAGTGATGACCCGCGGGCAGCATATGCCGATCAACGATTTTTTTCGCTCGCTGGCCGAAAATGCCGGGCAACAGGCGATCGGCGTGATCCTGTCGGGCACGGCATCGGACGGTACCGAGGGATGCCGCGCCATCAAGGCGGCGGGAGGCATCACGTTTGCGCAGGATGAGGAGTCGGCGAAATACGACAGCATGCCGCGCAATGCGGTGAGTGCGGGCTGCATCGACTTCATCCTGTCGCCTAAAGACATCGCGCGGGAGCTGGGGGCAATCAGCCAGCATCCTTATGTAGCGCGTGTGGTGGGGCCGGGGACGGAGGGATTTCACGGCATGGTGGGCAGCGACCTGAACGCTCTGTTCGGGCTGCTGCGGGAATCGACCGGAGTGGATTTCAGCAACTACAAGCACACCACGCTGCACCGGCGCATCCGGCGGCGCATGGTAGTGCACAAGGTGGAGACGCTGAAGGAGTATCTGCGGCACATTGGCAAGAAGCCGGAAGAACTGGACGAGCTTTACCGCGACCTGCTGATCCACGTCACCGGGTTTTTCCGCGAGCCGGAAGCGTTTGTGGCGCTGCGCAAACATGTTTACCCGAAATTGTTCGAGGGCCGCAGGCCGGATAATCCCATACGGGTTTGGGTGGCGGGCTGCTCTACCGGCGAAGAGGCCTATTCGATCGCGATTACGTTGCTGGAATACATGTGGGTGCACAGCCGGAACATTTCGCAGGCCGCGACTGCGATCCAGATCTTCGCCACCGACATCAGCGACACCGCGCTTGACCGCGCCCGCAGCGGAGTTTACACGGAGGCGGCGGTGTCGGAGATTTCGGCCGAACGCCTGAAGCGATTCTTCGTCCGGCTGGATGGAGGATTTCAGATCAACAAATCCATCCGGGATATGTGCATCTTCGCCAAGCAGAATCTGGTGAAGGACCCGCCGTTTTCAAATCTTGATCTGGTGAGCTGCCGCAATCTGCTGATTTATCTGGGACCGGTTTTGCAGCGGCGAGTGATCCCCTCGTTGCATTACGCGCTGAAGCCCGGCGGCTACCTGATGCTGGGAGCGTCGGAAACCCTGGGAGGGTTTGCCGACCACTTCGGACTGCTCGACAAGAAAGACAAGATCTACCAGAAGCGGAAGACCACGGCGCGGCTGACTACTTATTTCGCGAACGCAGATTACTTGCCGATCAAAGGTGGAGATGCGAAGCACACCCGCGATTTGCCCGCTCCTTTTACCGTGGAGCGGGAAGTGGAGCATCTTCTGGTGAACAGGTTTGTCCCGGCCAGCATTGTGGTGAACGATCAAATGGAGATCGTGCAGTTCCAGGGCAGGACTGGAGCCTACCTGGAGCCGCCGGCCGGGCAACCGAGCTTCAGCGTCGCGAAAATGGCGCGCGAAGGTCTGCTGGTCGACTTGCGCGCGGCCCTCGACACCGCCAAGAGAACCAATGTGGCGGTGCGGAAAGAAGGCGTGCAGATTCAATCCGAAGGGGGGCCACGAGAGATCGCTCTTGAGGTGGTGCCTTTGCGCGGACCTACGGCGCAGGAGCGCTTTTACGTGGTCGTGTTTCAGGATGTGGCCCGCAAGCCCGAGGTTGCAGAGGACAAACGCAAAGCCGGCAAAGCGTTGAAAGTGGCGCGCCCCACAGTGCTGGACACCGAACTGAAACGCGAGACAAATCAGTTGCGGGAGCAGTTACGAACGCTCATCGAAGAGCACGAAACCACCACGGAGGAGTTCAAGGCCGCGCACGAAGAAGTCTTGTCGGCGAACGAAGAATTGCAGAGCACCAACGAAGAACTGGAGACGGCGAAGGAGGAGCTGCAATCCACGAACGAGGAACTCACGACCCTCAACGAAGAAATGCAGAACCGCAACGCGGAGCTGGGCTCGGCTAATAACGATCTGCTGAACCTGCTGGGGCACGTGGACATTCCCGTGGTGATGGTGAGCAACGATCTGCGCATTCGCCGCTTCACTCCGCCCGCGCAGAAGCTGCTGAACCTTTTGCCCGGAGATATTGGACGGCGGCTGGGCGAGATCCGGCCGAATCTTGATGTGGACGATTTGGAAACGCTGGCCCGCGAGGCCATCCGGCACGCCACGGCGCAGGAGCGGGAGGTACGTACGAACGAAGGCGGATGGCAGATGCTCTACGTCCGCCCCTACAAGACCTGGGACAACCGGATCGAAGGGGCGGTGATCAGCCTTCAAGATGTCGACGCCCTCAAACGCACTCTGGACCAGACGCGCGAATATGCGGATACGATTGTGGAGAGCGCGCGGGAGCCGATTCTGGTATTGAGCACCCGGCTCCAGGTTACAGCCGCAAACCCGGCGTTTTACCGCGCTTTCGAGGTCAGTCCGGAGGAAACCGAAGGGCGTCTGATTTATGAACTGGGCAATGGGCAGTGGAATATCCCAAAGCTGCGCGAACTGCTGGAGGAAATTGTTCCGCGAAATTCGCGAGTGGACGATTTCGAGATGAGCCACAATTTCCCCCACCTCGGAGCGCGGGAAATGCTGCTTAACGCCCGCCGGGTTGAACTGCAACCGGGGCATCCTTTTATCTTGCTGGCCATCGAAGACGTAACGCGGAAGAGCCGCGAGGGCGTGGCCTAGGGAACGGCGGTTTTCGCCCGCGGACGCAGCCCTCGGCATGACAAGCCTGAATTTCATTCAGACTAAACTCGATTCAGTTAAGAGTCAGAAGAAAGTTCGCTGGCGCAGGCGGCGAACTCACGGTAGAATGCGGAATTCGGTGGGAGCCAGATGAAGCGGATTTTTCATCCATTGCGAAGCGCTTCGCGGCAGCTGGGGCCGCTGGAACAGCGCATGCTCGACGGGCTGTGGGCCCAGGGCAGCGCGACCGTCCGCGAACTGGTGGACGGCCGCTGTCGCGATCTGGCCTACACCACGGTGATGACCACGCTGGACAGGCTATTCAAGAAGGGCCTTCTGACGCGGTCGGAGGAAGGCAGGGCGTTCCGCTACGCTCCGCGATTCAGCCGCGAGGAATTGCACCTGGAGGCGGCGGGCCACGCTTTTCGCCAACTGCTGGATGCCAGTCCAGCTTCGTCTTTGCCGCTTTCGTTTCTGGTGGAAATCCTGGGCGAGCGGGATGAACAACTGCTCGACGATTTGCGGAAGCTGGTGGATCGCAGGCGGCGCGAACTGGGTCAGGGCGAAGCGGGTCAAAAAGAACTGGATCAAAAAGAAAAAGACTAAAGATTAAAGAAGAATAATGTTAGCCTCGGCTTCCCCTTCGACTTCGCGCTAGAAAGTCACGCGCACTCCCAACTGCGCGGCGAATGGAATTCCTACCGTTGTGCCGGGGCCGAAGAAATCTCCCAGCGCGCCCTCGGGTATCTCGAGTTGCTTCAGGCTGGTGATGGGCGTGGTTTGAGAGCAATCTGCAACCGTACAAATAAGAGTCACGTTGGTGATGCCTGTGACTGGATCAACCTGCATCTGGGCCGAGGGAACCGGGAGCTGCGCCACGTTGACGGCGAAGTTCGCTCCGGCATTGTTACGGTTGAACAAGTTGAAGAACTCGATGAACGGATCGACCCGCCAGCGCTCGTTGATTTTGATAGGCCGTGTGACCCGCAGGTCTGACTGAATGTAAGGTTTGCCGCGAAATACGTCGAGGCTGGTGTACGCTCCATTCACATAGATGCGGTCGGTGTTCTTCAAATTCGTGATGGTGATGGGGCGGGCGCTCTCGAACTGGTTGATGGTGCTCAACTCGAAACCACCGGGGATGCGCAGCGTGCCTGCGAGCACGAAGCGATGGCGAACGTCTTCGCCGGACGGACCGTAGTCGCCTTGTCCGAAAGCATTCAGGAATCCTGGATTCGGCTGGTTGGGTTGGTTCGGGCAGACGCCATCCACATAGTCAAACAGTTCGCCGAGCAGGCATCCCCAGGTCTGTGCCTTCGAAAGTGTGTAGTTCGCGACCAGATTGAAGCGCCGCACATTGCCTTGCAGATGCAGCATCAGCCCGTTGTAGCTGGAACGGTTGTTGGATTCGAATACATTCACATTCGGCACCAGGTTTTTCTGATCGTTGAGATCTGTCGCGGGAAAAAGCGGAGTGAATAGATTGGTGCCGCCTGCGTAGGGGAATCCGCGGTAGCCGTGATTGCCCTGCTCGTGCACGTAATCGGCGCTCGCCAGCCAATGTTCGTGGAAGGCGTGCTGCACGCCGCCGGTGGTATGAATTGCGTAAGGAGTTTTGTAAGGAGAGCCGATCAGATTGCCCGTGGCGGTTGCGCCTCCCGTCAGACAACCGGCGCCCACGAGCGCGCCTCCGGAGAAGCTGCAAGGTCCCGTGGCGTGATTTGAATTGTTGACTTCCTGGAAAGCGGTTGCCCATCCGTTCTGCGCAAGATCGTCGTAGTAGAGGCCGAAACCCGCACGGATCACAGTCTTTCCGCTGACGCCGGGTGAGTAAGCGATCCCGAGGCGGGGAGCCACTTGCTTGTGATAATCGCTCGGAACGCTGGGCACGATTGGAATCTCAAGCGCCTGCAACGTCAAATAGGCGGAGTTGTCGGCTTCGCTTCGTCCCGAGCCTGTGAATAATCCCCAGGTGGTCTGATAGCGCACGCCGTAGTTGAGTGTGAGTCGGTGCGAGACCCGCCAGGAATCTTCGGCATAGAGCCCGAGGCGCTGAACATTTTGCGAGAAGCTGCCATCGCCGGCCGGGGTATAGGAGCATCCCACGCCCGCAGGGATCGGCGGAGCACAGGCTACAGCGGGGTTGGGCGGCGTGAAATAAAACGGCAAGGGCGTGGTGATGCCACCGCAGTCGGGGCCGGGCGGATTGATATAACAATCGGGGTTTGAGGGATAGGTGATGAACTCCTCCGCGGTCGACGCGAAAGAGCCGCTCAGCACGGGCTCGTGAATGAAGTCGACTCCGAACTTGAACGCATGGTCGCGGACAACGTGGCTCAGGTCGTAGCGGAATTGATATTTATCCTGATTGCGCAGGTCAGGGAAAAGCGTGATCGGCGTGGCGAATTGATTGTCGCCGAAAGTTTCGAAACCGGAGACGGTCAGCGCGGTCACGCTGAAGGGAAACTGTATGGCGAAGCCGAGGGTCGAATTCCGCGTCTGTGTGAGATGCAACAAGCTGGCGTCGAAAACCAGATTGCCCAGCCAGTTTGAATTGAAGGTATAGCTGTTGCTGAGCGCTAGGTTCCAATAATTGTTGTGCGTGGTCAGGCCGGTCGATGGCAGCGTGGCCTGCTGCACCAGCGCATTGTGCGTGAGGTAGCTGTCTGACGATGCGCGCAGGAACCAGTTCGACTTCGGTGACTCCGCCCAGTCGAAGCGCAGCGAACTGAGGTAGTCGCGAAAGGGGATAGGAACATTTGCGGGAACGGCGATCGAGGGAGTGCCGGTGATCAATCCGGCGGAGGCCAACTGCGCCAGCGCGTTAAATTGCGTGGTGCTGGCGGGACTGTAGGCGATGCTCGCGTTCTCGTGGACGTTTTCGAATGAGGCGAAGAACCAGGCTTTATCTTTCGCGATGGGACCGCCAAAAGTTGCAACATAGTTCTGGCGGGAGAACGGCTGCTTGGGGTTCGGCGCTGGATTCTCGATGGGGAAGCGCGCATTCAGCGCAGCCTGGCGATCATAGAACGACCCGCTCCCGTGCCATTCGTTGCTGCCGCGCTTAGTGGTAATCACGACCGAGCCGGCTGTGGTCCAACCCGTGTCGGCGTCTTCGTTCGAGGTGCGGACGGCGAATTCCTGAATGCCATCGGGCGAGAAATTCTGCAGGAAGCCGCCGATCCAGTCGTCAGAATTTTCCGCGCCATCCACCGACAACTCGTTGTTTAGTCCCGAGCTGCCACCAGTTGAGACCGCGGTGATTCGCGCCTTGGTAGGGTCGGAGGGCTCGACGGGCTCGGTTCCGGGGACGAGATAGGCAATATTGGCGAAACTTCGCACCGGGAGCGGCAGAGTTTCCAGGTCGTGGCTGCCCACCACGCCGCCGCGTACCGCGGTCGAGGTGTCAATCGTTTCGGTTGTGATCGAGGAAGAATTTCCCTGCACGCTCACCGTCGCCGACGCGGCCGCGGGTTTCATCGTGACCGTAACATCGCGGACGGTGGCGACTGCGATCGAAACCTCAGCCTGGGCGGAAGCAAATCCCGGGGCCGTTATCGTGACTCGATACTTACCGGGCAGAAGATCGTCGAGACGGAACTCGCCGCGGTCTTCCGTCGAAGCCTCGCGTTGCATGGAAGAGCCCGACAGTTGCGCAACAATTGTGGCGGAGGCGACGCGTGCGCCGCTGGCATCCTGCACTGTGCCGCGCAGCGATCCGCGGGGGTTCTGGGCGTGGAG
>Ga0187871_10002369_pt1 | contig 15412 bp, 14 predicted proteins | sample June2016WEW_16_1_FD_132988 | JGI IMG/M metagenome (GOLD analysis project Ga0187871, IMG submission 132988) | Peatland microbial communities from SPRUCE experiment site at the Marcell Experimental Forest, Minnesota, USA - June2016WEW_16_10 | ecosystem: Environmental > Terrestrial > Soil >... | reverse complement strand
TTCGGCGGGCTGCCGCCGCCGCCGCGCGAGCACTTCGAGTAGCCGAACGGCAGTCCCATCTTGTAGGCGAAATAGGCGCGCAGGAAGTACACCAGGTCGGCGCAATCGGGGCTGATGACGATCTTCGCCTCGTCTTCGCCGCGGCCCAGATAGTTGAACAGCACGTTGCGCGCGCGGTCGTGCAGCACCTCACGCAGCGTCGGCCACGACGGCTCGGCGTCGAGCGGCGCGTCGAACAGCTTCTCGATCCACGCCGAATAAAGATTCTCGCTGGCGCGGTTCCAGTTGTTGCGCACCGGCCAGGTGCCGCCCGCCGCGGGCGGCGGCGAGGCGGCGTCGGCGACGACGATGTCGCGGGTGATCGGGCTGCAGCCGGCCGCCGCCAGCGTCGCGCGCCACGTCCCTGCCGCCGGCGACGGCATTTCGGCGAACCAGAAATACGGCGGCCCGCCCTGGCGGCCGCGCGATTTGGCGGCGACCCGGCCCTCCGGCGTGATCAGCGACAGTTCGCCGTCGAGCGGCTTCTCCGCGGCGACAATGACGCGCAACGGCCCCCCGGTCCACGGCGCCGCAGGCGCCGAGAGGACCGCGATATCGGCGGCGTCTTCGCAAGAGCCGAACAAGCCTGCGGCGCGCGCGTCTGCGGCCGGGAAAAGGGCCCCGAAAAGAAAGGCAAAACAGGCGCCTGCGATCGGCAATAACGCCGTGACGGCAGGAATAAACCGGCGTGCTGGAAATCGTGCTGAAAACAAAGGACCCCTCCGCCCGTGACGCAATTTGGACCATAGTACCAAAGCCTTGGCTGAATCATGGCATGATCGGGAGGGGGAATATCCGCCCCCGCGAGCGAAATGGATCGGGGGGAGGGGGACCGCGCGTAGCCGCGGTGGAGGGCGCGTTTCCCTTGCGGGGGAGGTGGGGAGGGGGTGATGAGGCATCACGCTCGCGCGAAAAACCCGATCACCGCCACCCGGGCGCGCACCGCGCCGCGAGAATGAATTTCTATTTCGTCATTGCCGGGCTTGACCCCTCAATCCATGCGGCAAGGCCGCTCGTTCATCGCGTGACTTGATTCGCCGGATTTCAGCAAGGACCACCGGGTTAAGCCCGGTGGTGACGAAGAAAGCGGGGCGCCTTCCTAGTCGTCGAGAATAGCCACCGCTCGCGTCCAGCCCGCCGAGGCGCGCTCGATTTTCATCGGAAAGCAGGCGACCATGAAACCGTTTGCCGGGAGCTGCTCGAGATTGTGCAGCTTCTCGAGATGGCAATAACCGATATGGCGGCCGGCCTTGTGCCCTTCCCAGATCAGCGACGCGTCATGCGTCTTCGCGTATTTCTTCGCCGTGTAGACGAAGGGTGCGTCCCAGCTCCAGCCGTCGGTGCCGGTGACGCGGACGCCGCGCTCGGTCAGGTACATCGTCGCTTCGTAGCCCAGGCCGCAGCCCGAGGCGACGTAATCGGGCTGCCCGAATTTGGCGCCGGCGCTGGTGTTGACGACGACGATCTCCAACGGCTTGAGCTCGTGCCCGATGCGTTTCAATTCGGCGGCGACGTCGGCGGCGCTGGCGACGTAGCCGTCGGCGAAATGGCGGAAATCGAGCTTGACGCCGGGCTGGAAGCACCAGTTGAGCGGGATCTCGTCGATCGTCGCCGAACGCTGGCCGCGGTTCATCGTCGGATGATAGTGCCAGGGCGCGTCAAGATGCGTGCCGTTATGCGTCGAAAGCTGCACGCGCTCGACCGCCCAGCCCTGGCCGTCGGGCAAATCCTCCGCCTTGAGGCCGGGGAAGAAGCTCAGGATCTGCGGCAGGCTTTGCTGATGGTCGATATATTCGATCGACGGACCGGTTCCGGGCGGATCGGCCGCGACGTGGTTCTGCAGCGGCACGGAAATGTCGACGATTGTTCGAGGCATCGCTGTTCTCTCCACTCTGCCGATCTTAAGGCACGACTATAGTGCGCAGCATTTTCTTGACCACGACAATCGGCCGGTGCTCATGATGCACTGACGATAGCGCAAAAGAACTGCCCGAAGGAGGATGTCATGCGACCTGTGGCCTTGCTAACCGGCAAAACGCGCGGCATCAGCCGCCCGGTTTCGGGGGCGTTGGTACTGGCGGCGACGCTCGCGGCGCTTTCCCAACCGGCCTTTGCCCAGACCAAAATGATCGTCGGCCTCACCCAGTTCAACGAGGTGGCGCCGGTGATGATCGCCAAGGAGGAGGGGTTTTTCGCCAAACACGGCCTCGACGTGACCATCCAGCTGATCCCGCTCAACTCGCTGATGCCGGCGGCGCTGCAATCGGAGTCCATCCAGATCGCGTCACTGACGCCCCCGGTGCTGCTGCAGGCGGCCGACGGCGGCCTCGACCTCGTCGCCATCGCCGGCGGCGCCGTGGGCGGCAAGACCGACACCAATTTTGGCGTCGTCGCGCGGCCGGAAGCCGGCATCAAGGACGCCGCCGATTTCGCCGGCAAGAAGGTCGGCGTGCCCGGCATCGGAGCCACGCTGCAGGTGCTCTTCCGCAAATGGCTGACGGTCAAAGGCGTCGATTATAACAAGGTGACCTTCATCGAGACGCCGTTCCCGCAGATGCCGGACATGCTCAAGGGCGGCTCGGTCGACGCGGTGGTGAGCGCCAATCCGTTCATGGGCCGCATCATCGACGCAAAGATCGGGAACTTGGTGACCAACATGGCGCCCGACATGCCGGTCGGCATGGCGTCGTTCTTCTACAGCTCGACCCGCGACTGGGCGACCAAGCATGCGGACGCCGTCAAGGCCTTCCGCGAGGCGATTGCCGAGGGCGTGGCTTTCGCCGGCTCCAATCTCGATGGCGCCAGGGCCGACTTCGGCAAACACGTCAAGCTGCCGCCGCCGGTGCTTGCCACCATCGTCTTCACCGGGTTGAACGCCGAACCGACGGTGCCGTCGCTGGCGGTGTGGATCGACACCATGAACGAGCAAAAGATGCTGAAAACCAAGGTGGTGGCGCAAAACCTCATCCTGCCTTGAGGCCGCGGCGTGCAACCGCTGCGTCCCGAAAGCGTGCGCGGGGAGCCGCACCCCGCGGAGCCGGCCATCACTTTCGATCGCGTCGATCTGGACCTTGGCGGCCGGCGCATCATCGAACAGCTGTCTTTCAGCGTGCCGCGCGGGCAGTTCGTCTGCGTCGTGGGTCCGTCGGGATGCGGCAAGACAACGCTGCTGCGCATGGTCACCGGGCTGGTCGCGCCGACGTCCGGCTCGGTGCGGCGCGAAGGGGTGGCGGTGACAGGCGCCACGCGCGAGGTCGCAGTCGTGTTCCAGGACTACGGCAAGGCGCTGCTGCCCTGGCGCACCGCCGCCGGAAACGTGGCGCTGGCGCTGGAGGCCATCGGCATGCCGAAGCGGCAGCGCGCTTCCCGCGTCGGCGAGCTGCTGAGCAAGGTCGGCCTCGCCGCCCACGCCGAGAGATACCCGGCGCAGCTTTCCGGCGGCATGCAGCAGCGCTTGCAAATCGCCCGCTGTCTGGCGCAGGAACCGTCGATCCTATTGATGGACGAGCCGTTCGGCGCGCTCGACGCCATCACCCGGCATGGCTTGCAGGACGAGGTTGCCGCTCTCGTCGCCGCCACCGGCGTCACCGTCATGTTCGTCACCCACGATCTGGAAGAAGCGATCTACCTAGGCGACCGGGTGATCTCGCTTAAGTCGAATCCGGGTCGTCTGGCGCAGGATACCGACGTTCCCTTGGCGCGGCCGCGCGACCAGCTTTCGACCCGCGAGAACGCCGACTTCCTGCGTCTCCGCCACCTGCTGTTCGGCTTCATCCAGGAGATGCTGCAATGAAGATACGCGCGCGCGGCTGGGCAGTGCCGCTGGCGTTGCTCGTCGCCGCGGAAGTGATCATGCGGGTGAACGGCACTCGCAGCGACGCTCTGGCTCGTCCCAGCGACATTGCCGTTGCCGTCTGGACGGCGCTGACCGACGGCACCATCGCCACGCAGAGCGGCCAGACCCTGGGTGCGGCGGCGGGCGGGATCGTCATCGGCGGCGGCCTCGGGCTGGCCGTCGGCTTGTGGCTCGGCCTGTCGCGCATCGCCGCGCGCCTGTCGGTGGTCTCCGTCGAGTTGTTCCGGCCCATTCCGTCAGTGGCGCTGATTCCCATCGCGCTACTCGTCTACGGCTTCGGCTACCGCATGGAGATCGCGATTGTCTCCTTCGCCTGTTTCTGGCCGATGTTGATCCTCTCGCAGGCGGCGGTGGCGGGAGTTGAACCCCGCCTGCTGGAAGTGGCACGCATCCTCGGCATGGGGCGGCTGCAGCAAATCGGCAGGATCGTTCTGCCGGCTTCTTTGCCGCGCGTGTTCGTAGCGTTCCGCCTCGTGGTCGGCATCGCCATGGTGGTGGCGGTCACGGTGGAGATCGCCGCCAATCCGCGCGGCCTCGGCTACGGCATGATCCTAGCGCAGCAGAACCTGAGACCGGAACTGATGTTCGCGCTGCTGCTGTGGGTGGGAGTCCTCGGCTGGGCCATTAACGCCGGTCTGCTGGCGCTGCAACGGAGCTTGTTCGGCCGCTTCGCGAGGACGGCATGAAACGCCCGGCTCCGGCATGGACATGGCGGGCGGGCAGCGTCCTCGTCGCTTTCGCCATCCTGCTGCTGTGGGAGGGCGTGGCCGGGTGCCGGCTGGTGTCGCCGGTGTTCCTGCCGACGCCGCTGGCGGCGCTCGCCAGTCTGCGCGACGGCTTCGTCAGCGGCGAGCTGTGGCCGCTGATCTCCGGTACGGTCGAGCGCATGCTGTTGGGGTGGGCTCTCGCCTCGCTGATCGGCGTCGCCGTCGGCGCTTTGATCGGGGTTTCTCCGGCGGCGCGGGCCTGGCTGCAGCCTACACTGGAGTTCATCCGGCCGATCCCCGCCTCGTCGGTGATGCCCATCGCCATCGCCATCTTCGGGCTGAGCCCCGGCATGGTGCTGGCGGTAGTGGCGTTCGGCTCGGTCTGGCCGGTGCTGCTGGCCACTGTGCACGGCTTTTCGGCGATCGAACCGCGTCTCGATGAGGTGGCGCGGGTGCTGCGGCTGTCACGGCCGGCGTTCATCTGGAAGATGGGTCTGCCCAACGCGCTGCCGGACATCTTCGCCGGGCTGCGGCTGTCGCTCACGGTCTCGCTTATCCTGGCGGTGGTGGGCGAGATGCTGAGTTCGCAGCACGGCCTCGGCCTCGCCATCCTGCTGGCGGCCCGCTCGTACCGCAGCGCCGATCTGTTCGCCAGCGTCGCCCTGCTCGGCGCCATCGGCTACGCGAGCAATGCCATGCTGCAGGCGCTCGAGCGCCGCGTGCTGGCTTGGCGGCTGGCGTAGAATGAGCCTGTGGCCGCGCCTGTCGATTTTCCTTCCCCGCTTCGCGGGGAGGAAAGAGTCTCAAAACAAAAAATAGCGCTGCGTCATCGGCAGCGTTTCCGCCGGCGCGCAGGTGAGAAGCTCGCCGTCGGCGCGCACTTCGTAAGTCTCGGGATCGACTTCGATGTGCGGCGTCGCATCGTTGTTGATCATGCTCTTCTTGGAGATTTTTCCGCGCGTATTTTGGACCGCGAACAGCTCTTTCTGGATGCCGAGCTTTTTGCCGAGCCCGGCCTTCACCGCGGCCTTCGACGTAAACACCACGGAGGACGCGGTACGGGCGCGGCCGTAGGCGCCGAACATCGGCCGGTAGTGGATCGGCTGCGGCGTCGGGATCGAGGCGTTGGGATCGCCCATCGGCGCGGCGACGATGGTGCCGCCCTTGATGATGCAATCGGGCTTGACGCCGAAAAACGCCGGCGACCACAGCACCAGATCGGCCAGCTTGCCCTTCTCCACCGAGCCGATGAGTTTCGATACGCCGTGGGCGATGGCAGGATTGATGGTGTATTTGGATATGTAGCGCTTAACCCGCGCATTGTCATTGTCGCCCTTTTCCTGTTTCAGCCGTCCGCGCTGCTTCTTCATCTTATGCGCGGTCTGCCAGGTGCGGATGATCACTTCGCCGACGCGGCCCATGGCTTGCGAGTCCGACGACATCATCGACAGCGCGCCGATGTCGTGCAGGATATCCTCCGCCGCGATGGTCTCCTTGCGGATGCGGCTTTCGGCAAACGCAAGGTCCTCGGCGATCGACGGATCGAGGTGATGACAGACCATCAGCATGTCGAGATGCTCGTCGATGGTGTTGCGGGTATACGGCCGCGTCGGATTGGTCGAGGACGGCAGCACGTTTTTCAGTCCCGCCACCTTGATGATGTCGGGGGCGTGGCCGCCGCCGGCGCCTTCGGTGTGCAAGGCGTGGATGGTGCGGCCCTTGAACGCCTTGATGGTGTCCTCGACGAAGCCGGATTCGTTGAGCGTGTCGGTGTGGATCATCACCTGCACGTCGTAGTCGTCGGCGACCGACAGGCAGCAGTCGATCGCCGCCGGCGTCGTGCCCCAGTCTTCGTGCAGTTTCATCGCGCAGGCGCCGGCTTTGATCATTTCCTCGAGCGCCGCCGGCCGCGAAGCGTTGCCCTTGCCGGCAAAGCCGAGATTGACCGGGAAATCGTCCGCCGCCTGGATCATGCGGGCGATGTGCCAAGGGCCAGGCGTGCAAGTGGTGGCGAAGGTGCCGTGCGACGGTCCGGTGCCGCCGCCGAGCATCGAGGTGACGCCCGCCATCAGCGCCTCGTCGACCTGCTGCGGGCAAATGAAGTGGATGTGGGTGTCGAAGCCGCCGGCGGTGAGGATTTTGCCTTCGCCGGCGATCACGTCGGTGCCCGGGCCGATGACGATGGTGACGCCGGGCTGGATGTCCGGATTGCCGGCCTTGCCGATGGCGGCGATTTTGCCGTCGGTGAGGCCGACGTCGGCTTTGACGATGCCCCAATGATCGAGGATCAGCGCGTTGGTGATGACGGTGTCGACCGCGCCCTGCTTGTTGCTGACCTGGCTCTGTCCCATGCCGTCGCGGATCACCTTGCCGCCGCCGAACTTCACCTCCTCGCCATAAGTGCAGAAATCCTTCTCGACCTCGATAATCAGATCGGTGTCGGCGAGCCGCACGCGGTCGCCCGTGGTCGGGCCGAACATATCGGCGTAGACCGAACGCGAAATATTGGTCGGCATTCGTCAGCTCCTGGTGATCGCCAATTTATCGGGCGCTTGTTTGGACGTTTTCCCTCGCTAGAAATATTTACGCAGCCTTTCAAGCGCGATTTGGTGGCCGGCCTTGCGCCGTCTTTCGATTCCTTGCTCCGAAAAATCGCGAAACCCGTCCTCCTCCGAATAGTCAGTGTCGGCGGACAGCATAATTTCGATCGGCGTAACGCGTTTGAACTTGTCGAGCGCCCGTTGCGCTTCGTCTTGCAGCTTCGATGGCGCATGCGGAATGAACTTTTCGATCGTGCAAAGCAGATCGTTCAGGCGCTCGGCGTTCCTGGTGTCTTGGCTGAGCCGTTTGCCGAAGCGAAGCTGGTTGATCCGGTCGTTCACTTGCGCAAACGTATCGGGACGTTTGGCCAGAATCGGAAACAAGTTCATCACTACCAGCAAGCGTGTCACATCATCCCCGGGTGTAAAGGCTTCAATGGCGTCGCCGAGCGGCGTGTTGTCGACGAGCCCGCCATCCCAATAGTAATGGCTCTGCGATCCTTGGCTGGTTTTCGTCCAGGGAAACTGTGGCGCCAAGCTGCCACTGGCGAGAATATGTTCCGGTTTGATCGTGGTCGGATGCAATTTGCCCAATTTTTTATTGGAGAATCGCATCAGATCGGCGGTCTCGACATCGACCGCGGTGACGACAAATGTGGTGTCGCTTTTGTTGAGCGCGTCGAAACTAACGTGGTCCGATAAGGTCTTCAAAAGTTCATGTGTGTCGTACAGAGAGGTCCAGTTCCAGGCCGGCGAGAATCTATAAAAACGCAGCACTTCCAACAGCGCGAGGTTTAGGGTCACCGCCGCAGGCACAAAGGCGGGCGCTTTGATCATGAAATCGTTCCACAAGGTTTCAAGCCGCGCCAGTGGGCCCTTGTCCTCGTCGGCGCCGACGATGCAGGCTGCATTGATGGCGCCGATCGAAACGCCGGTGACGGCTCGCAGCGTAACGTCGCGTCCCGCGTCGCCGGCGTCCTTCATCAGCTTAAACAGCGCCTGAATGCCGCCCCACTCGTAGGCGCCAAGCGCGCCGCCGCCCTGCAAAACCAGACCGATTTCGGTTTTCTTTGTTGAACGTTCGTTTGGTGCACCGGCCATGACCCATTCTCCGGTTCCAACAAATCCCCAACGTTATCCCCAGCGCGTGGCACCATCACGACATTGCACGCTTTTGCTTGCATCGCGCCGGCCGTTGCGTATCCTTACTTCCAGATCGCTCGCGTTTGGCTTCGCCGGATGAGAGAGATCGCCAAGGTCAGATCGGGCTGGTGCTGAAGCCGCTACCAGCGTCGCACCAAGCGCTGAGTTGATCCTGGTCCCAGCCGCGGTAGCAGCGCTGAGAACGTGACGAGCGGGCTTGCGCAAGTCCGCTCGTCATGATTTTTGCCGGCTCCCTTTTTCCAGCTTTCCCATGACCTCCTGCCGAAATCCGTAAACCGTGCGGGTGCCGGCCAGCGCCACCAGCTTGACCTCGCGCGTCTGACCGGGCTCGAAACGCACCGCCGTGCCGGCGGCAATGTCGAGACGCATGCCGCGGGCCTGTTTGCGGTCGAATTTCAGCGCCGGATTGGTTTCGAAGAAATGATAATGCGAACCGACCTGGATCGGCCGGTCGCCGCTGTTCGAGACTGTAAGCGTCACGCTCTTGCGACCCTTGTTGAGCTCGATGTCGCCGTCCTTGATGAAATATTCGCCGGGGATCATCTCCGCCGCCTCCTTAAACCGTCTCCCGCGAGTGGAGAGGGAACAATCATCGTATCGGCTCGTGCACCGTCACCAGCTTCGTCCCGTCCGGAAACGTCGCTTCGACCTGAATCTCCGGGATCATCTCGGCGATGCCGTCCATCACCTGCGCGCGCGTGAGCACATGGGCGCCTTCCGCCATCAATTCGGCGACCGCGCGGCCGTCGCGCGCGCCTTCGAGAATGAAATCGGAAATCAGCGCGACGGCTTCCGGATGGTTGAGCTTGACGCCGCGCTGGACGCGGCGCCGCGCCACCATCGCTGCCATGGCGATCAAGAGCTTGTCCTTCTCGCGCGGAGTGAGATGCATGGGAGCCTCTAATTCATCCACAGCCGCGGCAGCGGCCCGGCGCCGAGCGCCTTCAGCACGGCAACGAGGTCGCGGCGCAGGGCGGCACCGTCAGGCGCGACCAGCCGCGCCACGGCGAGGCCGTTCCATGCCGACGCGCCGACTTCGCCGGCGAAGTCTTTCTCCATGGCGCGGACCGCCGCAACGGCTTCGTCATCGCCCGGGATTTTGAGCACGCTCGCCACGGCGACGCTTTCCGCTGCGATCGCGCGCTGTGCCAGCCGTTGCGCGATGGCGCCGTCGAGGCGCAGCGTCTCGGCGAAAACGAGCGCGCTGCCGACGCGCACGCGCCAGCGGTCGAACAGATGTCCGCGCAGTACGGTCTCGCCCATGGCCGAACGGCCGAATACGATGGCTTCGGCCAGCACGAGACTGGCACCGCGCGCCAGCTCGACGTCGATGGTGCGCCGCAGCCGCACCTGATCGAACAGGATCGTCTCCTGCGGCAGCCACGCCAGCGCGCCGCCGCAGCCGATGGCGGCTTTCACGGCGACCTGCGTATCCGGGCCAAGCGAGCGATAGATCTTTTCCGCGGCGGCGGTGGTCACGGTCAGCCGCGCGCCGGCGCCCACCGTCATGTCGATGTCGAAGCGGTCGCCGCCCGTCATTCCGCCGGCGGTGTTGACGATGACGGCATCGAGCGTCGCCCGGCTCGTTCCGTTCGGGAAACGCACCCGCAACGAGCCGGCCTCGTGCACCCGCGCGCGACGGCTCTCGCCGGCAACGGCCGCTACCGCGAGCGCAACGCGTCCGACCGCGCGATTGGCGGCGAAGATTTTACCGTCTGTAGAGTCTGCCGGCCCGCTCGCAAGCAAGTTTCATCCCCCACGACGATCATCGTTCATCAAAATCAAATCGCCATCGCCCGGCGCAGCGCGCCCTCGTCAAGGTCGTCGCGGCTGCAGGCGTAGATGATGGCGCCGCGCTCCATGACGGCGAAATGGTCGCCGAGTTCGCGAGCAAAGTCGAGATACTGCTCCACCAGCACGATGGCGATCTGGCCGAGTGAGCGCAGATAGGCGATGGCGCGGCCGATGTCCTTGATGATCGAGGGTTGGATGCCCTCCGTCGGCTCGTCGAGCAGCAGGAGCCGCGGCCGCATCACCAGCGCGCGGCCGATCGCCAGCTGCTGCTGCTGGCCGCCCGAGAGATCGCCGCCGCGTCGCCGCAGCATGTCCCGGAGCACCGGAAACAGCGAGAACACTTCGTCCGGCACGCTGCGGTCGTCGCGCTTGAGCGGTGCAAAGCCGGTCTTCAGGTTTTCCTCGACGGTCAATAGCGGGAAGATTTCGCGGCCTTGCGGCACGTAGGAGATGCCACGCCGCGCCCGTTCCGGCGGCCGCAGCGCGGTGATGTCTTCGCCCTCCCAGATGATGGTGCCGCGGCTTACCGGGTGCTGGCCGGCGAGCGCGTCGAGCAGGCTGGTTTTACCCACGCCGTTGCGGCCGAGCACGCAGGTCACCTTGCCGGGCTCCGCTTTGAGCGACACGGCGCGCAACGTTTGCGCGGCGCCGTAGTGCAGATCGATCGCGTTGACCTCGAGCATCGTTGATCCTATTCGCCCAGCGAATTCGCCATTCGCTCCCTACCGTCCCAAATACACTTCCACCACGCGCTCGTTCGCCGAGACTTGGTCGATGGTGCCCTCGGCCAGCACCGAGCCCTCATGCAGACAGGTGACCTTGACACCGAGGTCGCGCACGAAGGCCATGTCGTGTTCGACGACGACAACCGTGCGCTCGCGGTTGATCTCTTTGAGCAGCTCCGCCGTCTGGTGTGTTTCCACGTCGGTCATGCCGGCAACTGGCTCGTCAACCAGCAAGAGCTTCGGTTCCTGCGCCAGCAGCATGCCGATCTCCAGCCACTGCCGCTGGCCGTGCGACAGGCTGCCGGCCAGGCGGTCGCGCACCGCCGTCAAGCGGATGATCTCCAACAGGCTATCGATGCGACCGCGTTCTTCCGGACTTTCCTGCCGCCACAGCGCGGCGCGGGCGCGGCGGTCCGATTTGAGCGCGAGTTCGAGGTTGTCGGCGACGGTCTGGCTCTGGAACACCGTAGGCTTCTGGAACTTGCGGCCGATGCCGAGCTCGGCGATCTCGGCCTCGTCAAGCCGCGTGAGATCATACGAACCGTCGAACATGACGTCGCCGAGGTCCGGCCGGGTCTTGCCGGTCACCACGTCCATCATCGTCGTCTTGCCGGCGCCGTTCGGGCCGATGATGGCGCGCATCTCGCCGGGCTCGATGGCGAAGGAAAGATTATTCAGCGCCTTGAAGCCGTCGAACGAGACGGTGACGCCGTTGAGATACAGCAGTGCGCTGGTCAGCGCTTCCATGGCCAGACCTCACTCCGCCGGCAGCGGCTCCCTCACGCCGTCCTCGGCGGCGGCCGACGCCCGATCCCGCCGCAACGCGTTCCAATGCCGCAACGTGCCGACGATGCCGCGCGGCAGGAGCAGCGTCACGGCGATGAACAGGCTGCCCAGCATGAACAGCCAATAGGGTGCCAGCGCTCCCGAGGTGAAGAACGTCTTGGCGTAGTTGACCAGCACGGCGCCGATCACCGCGCCGGAGAGCGTGCCGCGGCCGCCGACGGCGACCCAGATCACCGCCTCGATGGAATTGCCGGGGGCGAACTCGCTAGGATTGATGATGCCGACCTGGGGCACGTAAAGCGCACCGGCGATTCCGGCCATGCAGGCCGATAGCGTGAACACCAGCACTTTGTAGGATTCCACGCGGTAGCCGAGGAAACGCGTGCGTGATTCGGCATCGCGGATGGCGATCAACACCTTGCCGAACTTCGACGTGATGATGGCGCGGCAGAGAACGAAGGCGATCATGATCGCCACGCAGGAGATCGAGAACAACGCGTTGCGCGTCGTCTCCGCCTGTACGTTGAAACCGAGAATGTCCTTGAAGTCGGTCAGCCCGTTGTTACCGCCGAACCCGAAATTATTGCGGAAGAAGCCGAGCATCAGCGCGAAGGTGAGCGCTTGGGTGATGATCGACAGATAAACGCCGGTGACCCGGCTCCGAAAGGCGAACCAACCGAACACGAAAGCGAGCGCGCCCGGCACCAGCACCACCATGAGCGCGGCATAGGGAAAAAACTGGAAGCCGTACCAGTAGACCGGCAGCTGCTTCCAGTTCAAGAACACCATGAAATCCGGCAGGATCGGATCCGCATAGACGCCGCGGGTGCCGATCTGGCGCATCAGATACATGCCCATGGCGTAACCGCCGAGCGCGAAGAAGGCGCCGTGGCCCAGCGAAAGAATGCCGCAGAACCCCCAGATCAGGTCGATCGCCAGAGCCAGCAGCGCATAGCAGGCGTATTTGCCGAACAGCGACACCAGATAGGTCGGCACATGGAATGCGGAGGATTCCGGCAGTGCGAGGTTGAGGATCGGCACCACGATCGCGATGGCGGCGACGGCGATCAGAAAGGCCGTGGCGCCGCGGTCGAGCGAACGGATGAGCATGTGCGAACCCGTCTTCATGCTTCGACCGCCCGGCCCTTGAGGGCGAACATGCCCCGCGGCCGCTTCTGGATAAACAGAATGATGAGCACAAGTATAGCGATCTTGCCAAGCACCGCTCCGGCAAACGGTTCGAGGAACTTGTTGGCGATACCGAGCACGAAGGAACCGACCAGCGTGCCCCAAAGATTGCCGACGCCGCCGAACACCACGACCATGAAGCTGTCGATGATGTAGCCCTGGCCGAGATTGGGGCTGACGTTGTCGATCTGCGACAGGGCCACGCCGGCCATGCCGGCGATGCCGGAGCCCAAGCCGAAGGTGAGCGCATCGACGCGGCTGGTGCGGATGCCCATGGAAGCCGCCATCGGCCGGTTTTGCGTTACCGCACGCATTTCAAGGCCGAAGCGCGTGTAGCGCAGCAGCGCCAGCAGCGCGATGAATACCGCGAGCGCAAAGCAAATGATCCACATGCGGTTATAGGTGATGGTGATGCCGCCGAGGTCGAACGCGCCGCTCATCCACGACGGATTGCCGACCTCGCGATTGTTCGGGCCGAACGTCGTGCGCACCGCCTGTTGCAGGATCAGCGAAAGACCCCAGGTGGCAAGCAGCGTCTCCAGCGGCCGTCCATAGAGAAAACGGATGATGCAGCGCTCGATCAATATGCCGATGAATCCGGCGACCAGGAAGGAAAGCGGAATAGCAATGGCCAGCGAATAATCGAACAGCGCCGGGTTTCTGCTACGAATCAGGTCCTGCACGACGTAGGTGACGTAGGCGCCGATCATCACCATCTCGCCATGGGCCATGTTGATGACGCCCATGACGCCGAAGGTGATGGCAAGGCCGATGGCCGCCAGCAAAAGCACCGAGCCGAGCGAAATCCCGTACCAGGCGTTCTGCACGGCTTCCCACACGGCGAGACGGTTCTGAATAGCGCCGATCGCGGCAGCGGCGGCCTTTATGACCGGCGGCGAGGTGTCGGCCGGCAGGCTGGAGAGCAGTCCGAGAGCTTCCTGGTCGGCGCGTTGACGGATCACGTCCACGGCAGCGAGCTTGTCTTCATCGCTGGCTTTTTCGCTGGAAAGGATGATCGCGGCGCGCGCCTCCTGCATGGCGCGCTTGACCCCCGGGTCCTGCTCCTTGGCGAGCGCGGCTTCCAGCGTCGGCAGCACGCTCGCTTGACGCGACTTGAACACCGCCTGCGCGGCGTCGTAGCGCGTCGCGGGATTCTTGGCGAGCAAAGTCAACCCGCCGACCGCGGCGTCGATCGCGCCCCGCAGCCGATTGTTGAGCCGCACGGTGTCAAGATCGGCCGGCGTTTCGCCGGCGATCGGCTGTCCGGTGGCGGCGTCGGTCAGCGTGCCGGCATCGTCTTTGATGTAGACTGCCTTGCGCTCGGCGCTGAACATCAAGCGGCCGTCCTGCAGGGCGCGAATGATGGTTTCGGCTCGCGGGCTGCCGCTTGAGGCGACGTCCTTGATGCCGGTGATGGTTTCGCTGAAATCGTCGGCGGTGAAGTGGGCGAGCGCCTCATCGAGGCTCGTGGCGTGCGCGCTGGCGCAGCCCAGCGCGAAGCTGAAGGCCAATAGCACAGCGACGAGGCAAGCTCGGCTGAAACGCATCGCAAGGTTCCCGGGTCGAAGCCTTATCCGTACTGACGACTCAGAGACAGCCTCTATTTTTTGTTGGAGCATGATCTTCTCGAAAATCGGTGTCCACTTTTTCGGGATCATGCTCTTTCGTTGGCGCATGATCTTGTCCGAAAACCGGTATCCACTTTTCGGGGATCATGCTTTCCTTGTCGGAGCATGATCTTTTCCGAAAACCGGTGTCCACTTTTCGGGATCACGCTCTGGATGAGGGAAGGCGATACGCCGCCTTCCCGCGCGTTGATGTCACGCCGGCGTTGTTACGAGGCGCCGCCGCACTTCTTGGTTACGGTATTGTAGTTGCCGCACTTGAGCGTAACCCAATCGCCAATGAGATCTTTCGATCCGGGCAGGTAAGCCGACCAAGCGGCGCCGGGGACCAACCCCTTGGTCTTCCACACCACGTCGAACTGGCCGTCGGGGCGAATTTCGCCGATGAAGACCGGCTTGGTGATGTGATGGTTCGGCAGCAACTCCGAGATGCCGCCGGTCAGGTTCGGCGCCTTGGTGCCGGGCAGCGCTTCGATCACCTTGTCCGGGTCGGTCGACTTCACCTTCTCCACCGCCTTCACCCACATGGCGAAGCCGATGACATGCGCTTCCATCGGGTCGTTGGTGGTGCGCTTCGGGTTCTTGGTGAACTCGTGCCATTCCTTGATGAAGGCCTCGTTCGCTGGTGTCTTGATCGATTCGAAGTAATTCCAGGCGGCGAGGTGGCCGACCAGCGGCTTGGTGTCGAGGCCGGCGAGTTCTTCTTCACCGACCGAGAACGCCACGACCGGGATGTCGGTGGCCTTGATGCCCTGGTTGCCGAGCTCCTTGTAGAACGGCACGTTGGCGTCGCCGTTGATGGTCGACACCACCGCCGTCTTCTTGCCGGCCGAGCCGAACGCCTTGATCTTGGACACTTCCGCGGTCCAGTCGGAGAAGCCAAACGGCGTGTAGTTCACGAGGATGTCGGCATCCTTGACGCCCTTGAGCTTGAGATAAGCCTCGAGAATCTTGTTGGTCGTACGAGGGTAGACGTAATCGGTGCCCT
>Ga0187871_10002368_pt1 | contig 15414 bp, 10 predicted proteins | sample June2016WEW_16_1_FD_132988 | JGI IMG/M metagenome (GOLD analysis project Ga0187871, IMG submission 132988) | Peatland microbial communities from SPRUCE experiment site at the Marcell Experimental Forest, Minnesota, USA - June2016WEW_16_10 | ecosystem: Environmental > Terrestrial > Soil >... | reverse complement strand
GGAGCGCAGCCTGCTGGACGGATTCCGCGTGGTTCCCCTGTTTCACCTGGCGGACGTTTACGGCGTGGCGGCGCGCGTTAGGGGCGCACCCGGCATTTCACCGCTGGGCGAGTGGCGCCTGGAAAACGTCTGGCTGGAAGGCGGCCGCCCATGACTTTTCGGACGCGCCTGTTGCTGGTCTTCACGCTGACGGTGGTGGCCTCGGTGGGCATGGTGGAGTGGCTAGTCACGCGCGCCACGCGCGACGCTTTCGAGCGCATGGAACGCCAGCGCGCCGACGCCCTGGTAGCGCAGTTCCAGCGGGAGTTCGACGCACGCGGGCGCGAAATCGTGCGCGCCATAAGGAACATTGCCCAATCCGATGCCGCCGTCAGCGTGGCCATCTCTGCCGACGACTCTGCCTATTACAACGAAGCGTCCGCCATGGCGCGCGCGCACGGCCTCGGACTTCTGGAACTGGCAGGCGGCGATGGCGCCATCATCTCATCCGCGGAATGGCCGGTTCGTTTCGGGTATGTCGAGGAGTGGCTGGCGGCGCCAACCGGATGGAAGCCGGGCACCGCGTTTCTGCGGCGTGAAGAGCTGCCCGACGGCTTCACTCTGGCGCTGGTGGCGGTGGAAACCGTGGATGCGGGCGGCCGGCAACTGTTCGTCGCGGGCGGCCAGCAGCTCGACCAGGATTTCCTGGCCACGCTGGTGCTGCCAGCCGGAATGCGCGTGCTGCTGTACCGCAACCTGGAACCCGAGTTTGCGCCGCATCTGTTGGCTGGCGCAGCGGCGGGTGCGCAGGAATTTCAGCCGCTCATCGAGCGAGTTATCCGCGATCGCCGCCCGCAAGTGGCCACGTTGGGCAGCGGCAGCGCCGCGGAGACGATTCACGCACTGCCGCTCGCCGGAGTGGAGAATAACCTGCTGGCGGTGCTCGTGATTGCCAGTTCGCGCCGCGAGCTGGTGGAGTTGGAGAATTCGCTCGGCCGCACCGGCGCCTGGGTGGCAGCCGGCGCCATTCTCACCGGCATGTTGATGGCGGTCTGGGCCACGGCGCGCGTCACGCGCCCGGTTCGGCGTCTGGCCGCAAGCGCGGGCCAGGTGGCCGCCGGCAACTGGAACACCACGGTCGAAGTTACGTCGCGGGATGAGATCGGACAACTGGCGCAGGCCTTCAACGGCATGACGCATGAGCTTGTGGAACAGCGCGAGCGCCTGCTGCAAACCGAGCGCGTCGCCGCCTGGCGCGAGCTGGCCCGGCGGCTCGCACATGAGCTGAAGAACCCCCTCTTCCCGCTGCAAATCACCGTCGAGAATATGCAGCGCGCCCGCGAAAGCCATCCGCAAGAGTTCGACGAAGTATTTCGCGAGGGCAGCCGCACACTGCTGGCAGAACTGGCCAATCTCAAGCAGATCATCGCCCGCTTCTCCGATTTCGCCAAAATGCCCGCTCCCGAAATGCAGCCTGTCAACCTGAACACGCTGGTGGCGGAGACGATGAAGCTTTTTGAGGCGCAGTTCGTCCGGGCCCGGGTGACGGCGCGCCTGGATCTGGAGCCGGCGCTGCCCATTGTGTCCGCTGACCCGGAGCAGATCACGCGGGCGCTACGCAACCTGGTGCTCAACGCCATCGACGCGATGCCGGAAGGCGGCACGCTGACGGCGCGCACCACGCAGCAAGGGGCCGGCGCGCGCATCGAGATCTCCGATTCCGGGAAGGGCCTGAGCCCGGAAGAGTGCGAGCGTCTCTTCACTCCTTACTACACCACCAAGACTCACGGCACCGGCCTGGGGCTGGCCATCGTTCAGTCGGTCATCAGCGACCACCACGGCCGCATTTCAGTGGAGAGCCAGCCCGGCAAAGGCACCACCTTTCGTATTGACTTAGGGTAGACCGCGCTGCGAAACAATACCGTGCAGTTGCGCCGGCGTCTTGCCGCCGGTTCTTTGCGCGCCGCCGATCGGTGGGCTAACCTCAGACTTGGCGCATTTACTGATCGTCGATGACGACGCCAACACGCTGGCATCGCTGGCGCGCGCGTTCCGCCTGGCCGGCCATGAGGCCACTGTGTGCGACAGCGCAACCCGCGCGCTCGAGCTTGTGAAATCGCGTCCCTTTGACCTGATGATGTCGGACGTGGTGATGCCCGGCAAAGACGGGCTTTCGCTGCTCGAAGACCTGCGCGCCGCTGGCATCGCTCTGCCGGTGGTGATGATTTCCGGCCAGGCGAACATCGATATGGCGGTGCGGGCCACGCGCCTGGGCGCTGTCGATTTCCTGGAGAAGCCTCTTTCCACCGACAAGCTCCTGCTCACCGTGGACAACGTCCTCAAGCTGAAGCGGCTGGAGGAAGAAAACCGGGATCTGCGCCAGCGCGTCGGCAAGCACGAAATTGTGCATGCCGGGGAAGCCATGCGCCGCGTCATGGCGCAAGTGGATCGCGTGGCCGCCAGCGAAGCGCGGGTCTGCATTCTGGGCGAAACGGGCACCGGCAAGGAACTGATTGCCCGCGCCCTTCACGACCGCAGCCAGCGCAGCGCCGGCCCGTTTATCACTCTCAACTGCGCCGCCGTGCCGGGCGAACTGATCGAAAGCGAGCTGTTCGGGCACGAAAAGGGCTCGTTCACAGGCGCCGCGGCGCGCCACCTCGGCAAGTTCGAGCAAGCTCACCGCGGCACTCTGTTCCTGGATGAGATCGGCGACATGCCGCTTGTGATGCAGGCCAAGCTGCTGCGCGTGCTGGAGGAGGGGCAGGTGGAGCGAGTCGGCGGCGACCGCGCCATCCCGGTCGACGTGCGGGTGATCGTGGCTACGCACCGCAACCTCGACGAGTTGGTTAAGAAAGGCGCATTCCGGCAGGATTTGTATCACCGCATTTACGTTTACCCGCTTCTTCTGCCGCCCCTGCGCGAGCGCACGGAGGACATTCAGCCGCTGGCCGAACATTTCGCCCGGCAGGTGGCGGAAATCAACGGCTGGAAAGCGAAGCCGCTGACACCGGAGGCCATCGCGGAGCTGGTGCGCTACCGCTGGCCGGGCAACGTGCGCGAATTGCGCAACGTGGTCGAACGATTGTTGCTGCTGGCCGACGGCCCGGTGGATGCCGCCGCGGCGCGGCTGGCCATACCGGAAGTCGACGACGCGCCGCCCGCCGCCAGTGCGCCTCGGTCCGGCCACACCCTCGCGCAGCGAGTGGACGGATTCGAGCGTGAGCAGATACTCGCCGAGCTCAAGCGCCACGGCCAGCGCATGACCGATACCGCCAAAGCGCTCGGCCTGGAGCGCAGTCATCTTTATAAGAAGTGCCAGGCGCTTGGCATCGACCTCCGCGCCTTGCGCCGCACCGGACCCGAATAACCGGACTGTGCGGTCGCGCAGGTACTAGTTGGTCTCGGAAATCCCCTTCAGGAAGATACGGAATCGGCCCGCGCGCCACCATACCACAGCGCTGCAATTTGCGTTGTCTAGAAGCGTTCACCCTCCCCGGACAACGATGCACTGACCAACAACTGTAGTCCTCGGAGAGTAAACGATATGACAGATACAACCAAGGCAGCCGCGGCGCTGCCTGTCCCACTCGAGAGATCCGGTTTTTCCAAACTGATTGCCTCGAATCCGAATTACTTTGGCAACTTCGGCACCAGCCAGTACAAGCCCGTCAAGGTAATTCAAAGCGACACCACTTACGAACAGGTAACCTGCCTGGGGTACGTTCCCAGCACGAGCGTTCTCGAGGCAGTAATCCAGATCAAGCAATCGACCGGGTACGACGGGGACGGCTGCACCAGCGGTTCGTACGAGTACATCCGGTTTTATGTGGACTACGGCTCGGGCTTCGAAGATCTCGGCTACGTCGGCATCAACGTTCACGACGTGCCCAACGCCAACGATTGCGCGAAGGCCGCCGAGAAGCCCTTGAGTTTCGCGGCGTCGGTCTCTTTCCAGCCCAAGACCAATTGGTGCGGCGTTCCTGTGCTCCCGAAGGTGCGCGCCATTCTTTCCTGGCAGACGGTGCCGCCGGCGAAAACCCCCAACTACAACCCGGTGTGGGGCAATCATCTCGACGCCCACATTCAGATCAAGCCGCGGCCGCTCATTTACAAGGAAGTCGGACTGAACGTCACGAGCGAAGTGGCCAAGTTCCTCCCGCCGCAGGAAATCGTGGCCCTGGAGAACCAGCCGGTTCCTTTACCCGATCCGGCTCCTCTCGATCTGGCGCAGCTTGCCAAGCTCTACGCAGCTCCGGCCAAAGGCGCCAAGGCAGCGGTCCCGGCGCACCGGTTTGGGTCCGCCGCCGTGCAGAAAGTCCTGGACGCGCCGGTGGTGGACAGCCAGCAGGTGGCTTCGGCGATCGATCAATTCACGGCCGCCGGCCTCGATTGGCAGTCCACGGTAGCGGCGCTCCAAAACGAAAACGCCAACGTGAGCTACGAACAATTGGAATGTCTCGGCCTGGAAGGCGATCCTTCCGCGCCGCGCCTGGTGGCAACGCTCCGCATCAAGCAGCCGGTCGGTTACAACGGCGGCCTCTGCACCGCGGGCAGCAACGAATATGTGGCCTTCTGGGCGGACTGGGACGACAACTGCAAGTTCACCTACCTGAACACGGTCGCGGTTCCTGTGCACGACATCAGCAGCATTCCGAAAGATGGACTGGTTTACAGCGTCGTGCTGCCGGTGAATCTTGGCCCTTATCGCGAGCCTTGCGACAAGCCCAGAATCGCGCGCGTCCACGCCGTCCTCTCCTGGGCCACGCCTCCGTCGACCACAAATCCAAATGCCCTCAACTACTGGGGCAATTTCATCACCACGCACGTGCAGATCCAGCCCGGCACGGTTCCGAATCCACTCTATCCCACCATCAGCATTTTGGGAGGCATTCCCACGGGATCGATCGCCAGCGACGGATATACCGTGACCAACGCCCGCTTTGCCGGAAACAACCTTCTGGCAGACTCGCTCGGGCGGCGCTGCCCCTTCGGCGGCGTGGTGGAAATCCAGGGCCCCGAATTCCCCGGCTACTGGTACAAAATCCAGGTTCGCCCGCTGTCGGGTGGCGCCTGGCAGGATGTGATCACGCCACTGCTTCTCACCCGTTGGGACGGCACCACGTACCCCAGTGCGCCCGACCCGACGAGCCACTTCTTCCCTTACCAGGATTACGCCGACAACATCGAAAATCTGCTGGGCGACTGGCAGACGTTGGGGTTGCCTGATGTGGTCTGGGAAGTCAAAATACAGATCGCTTCCGACCATACCGGCACGCCTGTCTCCGGCGCCGTGCCCGACATCCATAATCTCGAGTTGGACAACACAGCGCCTTACGGCAACATCCAGATCAGCAGCGGCGGCGATTGCGGCCAGTTCGATGTGGGAGCGGTGCTGGACGGAACGTTCATCGCCACCGATGCCAACTTCGGATCCTTCAGCCTCTATACGCTGCCGTACCCGAGCGCGATCACACCCAGCGGCGGTTACTCGCCGACCCCGGTGACCGGCTCCTCGTGGTCTCTGAATACCGCGGGGCTGGTGCCATGCGGCTACGTCATCCAGTTGGAGGTCGCAGACCTCAGCATCGTAAACAGCGTTTGGGGCTCTCACAACTGGGCGGTTTCGCCGCCTTCGGTCTTGTCGCAGGGATTCTGTCTGTTAGAACCCGGCTCATAAGACTCAACGAGGTGGGAAGGGCCGCTTCCGCCATCTGGCGGGGGCGGCCCGCACCGCCTATTTCGAGAAAGAGAAACCCATGCCTTGTTGCGGACAAACACGAACGAAAGAAACGATCGGCGGCAGCCAGAGCGCGCGGATCGCGGCGGCGGTGCCCAATCGCAGGCCGGTCTACGGTGCGGTCGGACTCGAATACACGGGCCGAGCCAGTCTGACCGTGATCGGGCCTGTCACCGGCGCCAGATACTTATTCCCATTCCCAGGCGCACGCGTGCAGGTCAATGGCCTCGACAGCGTAGCTCTGGCGGCCGTCCGGCTTCTCCGGCGGGTTTGATTTTCCAAGCTGGATGCTAGCCAAAAGCGCGCATCACAGCCGCGAGCGTGAGGTAGCGGCGCCACAGCCACAGCGACTATGCAGGCGCGAGTGACTGCCTTTAGGGCTGCGCGGGCGCTGTGTTCTTCGACGCCGCCTTGCCGGCCGCCGGCTTCGCTGGTCCCAGCAAGTCGTTGATTGACTTGCGCAGATTCTGCTCTTCCTGATCGCCGAAGTAAACCACGTCGGCTCCGTCGTGTTGTTCGCGCACCATACCATGCCGGTCTATGAATAGGATGATCGGCATGCGCGGCAGGCGCACGGGCGAGAAGCCTGCAAAGTCCAGCGTGGCGTTGGAGTCGTCAAATCCCACCGGGAATGGGGGGTGCATCAACTTGACGAACAGCGGCACGGCGGTGATGCCGTTCAGGTCGATTGCGGACGCCAGAATCTGGAGCCCGCGCGGCGCGTACTCCGGCTGCAGTTTGCTGAGCAGTTCCACCGCGTGCTGGCAATGCGGGCAGGTGGTCAGGATAAACGCCAGGAGCACCGGCTTGCCCTTATAGGCAGCCAGCGAGACCGGCTTGCCGCCGGGAACCTGGATGGTCCACTCGCCGGCCTTGCGAGGAACCTGCTGTGCCGCCAGCGGCGCGGCCACCGGCACAGATAGGGCCAGGAGCGAGATCAGCAGTTTGTACATGAACGTTCAGTTTACCAGCACAAAGGGGCCGGCCCATGTTTGTACGCCAAAGAGGCTGCGGGCTGCGGCCAATGCGTCGGCTCGAAAATGCCGCTCAATCCGAGGGGTCCGAACGCATTGGGAAAAGTTGCGATCTTCCCCTTGCGCTTCGACATGAAGATGGCGCATAATCCCTGTAGAAGTGAAAGGGGAGACCGCGTTTGAACGAACGGATCGACCTGCCACAAGGGACGCTCGACCTGCTGATCCTCAAGACGCTGGCTCTTGAGCCGCAGCACGGGTGGGCGATCTCGGAGCGCATTCAACAGGTTTCGAGCGAGGCGCTCCGCATTCAGCAGGGTTCGCTCTACCCTGCCCTGCACCGCCTGGAGCGGCGCGGCTGGATTAAAGCACGCTGGGGATCGTCTTTGAATAACCGCCGGGCAAAGTACTACGGCTTGACCGTCAGCGGGCGGAAGCAACTGGAGGCGGAAGAGACGGCATGGCGGAAACTCACGGCCGCCGTTGGCCAGGTATTGGAAACCGTGTAGCGGTGTTCGATGCTCAGCGATCTCCTCTATCGTTTGCGGGCTTTGTTCCGGCGCAGCTCTATGGAAGCGGAGATGGAAGAGGAACTGCGCGCGCATCTTGAAAATGAGGTTGCGAAGCGCGTCCGCTCAGGTCTGCCAGTCGACGAGGCAAGAAGGCGGGCGGCCATCGAGTTCGGCGGTTTCGACCAGGTGAAAGAAGAATGCCGCGACGCGCGAGGCGTGAACTTCATCGAAACAACGCTGCAGGATCTCGGGCACAGTCTGCGCGTGCTGAGAAGGAATCCGGGCTTTGCAGCGACCGCGATCCTCACCCTGGCGCTGGGGATCGGCGCAACCACGGCGATCTTCAGCGTGGTGGATACCGTCGTGCTCAAGCCGCTGCCTTTTCCCACGGCCGACCGGCTGGTGCGAATCCGATCCGTGATCGCCGCCACCGGGAACGGCGGTGTGGCGTCCTACCCGGATTTCCTGGATTGGCGGGCGCGGAGTCACGTTTTCGATGGCATGGCCGTTTTCGAAACCAGCGACCTGACTCTGATCGGCTCTGGTGAGCCCCTGCACTTGCAGGGGGCGGTAGTGTCGGCGCAACTTTTTCCCATGCTCGGCGCCAACCCGGCGCTCGGGCGCGTTTTTATGGCGCAGGAGGACCACCCGGCGTCGGCGGGTGGCGCCGATCCGGTCATCTTGAGCTACAGTCTCTGGCAGCGCGAATTCGGTTCTGACGCGTCGGCGCTGGGGCGCAGCCTGCAACTGGGCGGCCGGCCGTTCACCGTGATTGGCGTCATGCCGCGCTCGTTCCAATTTCCCATTCAGGGCGAGCCCATCGAGCTGTGGACCACGATCGCGGCTGACGCCGGCGGCAGCCAGCCAATGACCGGGCAGCGGGGAGCTCATTATCTCGACGTGGTTGGTCTGCTGAAACGGCAGGTTCCGTTACCGCAGGCCGAGGCCGAGATGGCCGCCATCGCCAGTGCACTGAACAAGGAGTACCCCGAAAACAAACCGCGCACGGTGCGGATTGTGCCGGAGATCCAAGGCCTGGTCGGCCCCATCCGCGCTCCTTTGCTCATGCTGCTGGGGGCGGTGGGTTGTATTTTGTTAATTGTGTGCGCCAACGTGGCGAACCTACTGCTGGCGCGGGCTACCGGCCGGCATAAAGAGATGGCCATCCGCGCTGCGCTCGGCGCCAGCCGGCGGCGCGTGACTCGCCAGCTGATCACAGAAACGATGGCGCTCGGGCTGATCGGCGGCGGGATCGGTCTCGTTCTGGCGCTCGCCTTGCTCAGACTGCTGGTACAGCTCATCCCCGCGGACGTTCCGCGCCTGGGCGCAATCGGCCTGGATGGCCGGCTGCTCGGCTTCTCACTACTGATTTCCCTGACAGCAGGATTCCTGTTCGGTCTCGCGCCCGCCCTGCGCGCCTCAAAGATCAGCCTCAGCGCGTCCTTGACGGAGAGCGGGCGCGGCAGCGGCAGCGAAGGAAAAGCCCTCGCCCGTTTGCGCAGCGGCCTGGTCGTGAGCGAGGTGGCCCTGGCCGCACTGTTGCTGCCCGGCGCCGCCTTGTTGATGCAGAGCTTCCTGCACCTCATTCAATTGGATCCTGGATTCGATCCGCAGCGTGTCCTGACGTTCCAGCTCGATACGCCGCCCGGGAAGCAGGTGCCATGGTTCGTGCGCGAGGTTGTGGCGAGCATCAGTGCGGTTCCCAGCGTCAGTTCCGCCAGCGCGGTTGCTTCGCTGCCCCTGACGGGTGACAACATCCGCTCCAGCATTGAGATTGAGGGGGAGCCGACTCCAGTCGGCTCGCGGCCTTCGGCTGATTTCAACGCTGTGGAGCCGGACTACTTTCGAACACTGCGCATCCCGCTCGTCATGGGCCGCGATTTCACGGAGCGCGACGATTCGAAGTCTACTCCTATTGTGATCGTCAACCGCGCGCTGGCGGACCTATTCTTCGCCAACCAGAACCCGATTGGGAAACACATTCGGCCCGGCATCGGCAATGGCTACGGACCGGGCGAGCCGCCGATGCGCGAAATCGTGGGTGTGATCGGCGACGTGAAGCAGGATCAACTGAGCGCTGAAGCAAGCCCCGAGGTGTACGCGCCTCTCGCGCAGAGCCCCTTCAGTAGCCTGTTTATTGTGGCTCGCACTGCAAATGATCCGAACGGTATTGTCGCGGGGGCACGCCGCCGGCTGGCCTCCATCGACAAGAACGTTCCCCTCTACCATGTCGAGACTCTCGATCAGTATCTGGCACGCTCGGTGGCGATTCCGCGTTTCGTCACCTTGCTTCTTGGTGGCTTCGCGGGTTTCGCGGTGCTGCTGGCATGCCTGGGTGTATACGGTGTGATGTCTTACACCGTCGTCCGGCGCACCCACGAGATCGGGGTTCGCATAGCCCTGGGCGCCAGTGCGGGCAAAATTCTGCGCGGGGTGCTCGGCACGGGTGTTCTCCTGGCGTCGGTTGGCGTGGCGATCGGGATGATTGCATCGTTCAGCCTGGCACGTCTGTTGTCCAGCGTGCTTTACGGCGTGCGCGCGACCGATCCCGCGGTTTTTGTCCTTGCCTCATTCGCCTTGCTGGTCGTTTCTGGATTGGCCAGCTACGTCCCGGCCCGACGAGCGGCGAGAGTCGATCCGGTGGTGGCGTTGCGATGCGAGTGAGGAGGACGGATAGGGCGATCAGACGCCGGCCGGAAACGAGTCCTGCCAGGCTTACCTCACCGCTTCCATACCTTCCACGCTGGTGACAACCGCGCCGGTCCGGTGGAGCTCGAAGCCGCCATCGTCGCCGGTCCCGGTGATGCGGTCCGCCGTGTCAGCCACCACGACCATGTGCTTCCATTTCTTTTCAAGGACCTGGCGGTAGAAAGAAAAGTAGCGGGCGGCTGCGGTGTCATCGTCCCATTCCACGGCATACAGAAGCACCACCCGCCCGGCCTTCTTGTTCTCGCGCAGTTCGAAGCGGCAGCCGCGCCAATGAGGTGCCATCTCCTTTGCCTCCGCCTTGCCCACGTATTGCTCCAGCAGAATGCCGTGTTCCAACTCGCCCATCGTGCCGCCAACCAGGCCCTTGTAGCCGCGCGGCAAGTGCGGATCGGGAAGCGCGGGCGCGGTCGGCACCACTTTGGCGAAGTATTTGTCGGGATGCAGAATCTGCTGCGTGGATATGGGAGGGTCGGTGAAGACCTCGGCAAAGCCGCGCTTGTGGTCGCGTTCCAGTACCGCTCCTTGAAACAGCATTCCCTCGGTATAGGGGAATACCAGCGAACGCCGCAGGTAAAGAGGTGCATTTTCAAAGACCGGAAACTGGCCGCCGCCGGAATCCGCCATACCGGCCATGCTGGCGGCGAGCGCTTGGTTGCCGAACAGCGTTTGTCCCTGGCGGTGTGCCGCGTATTCGGTCATCAGCCAGGTTGCCTGGCCTTCCATCACCGAAAGGCGCGCGGTGGAACCATCGTCGTTCTTGCGGCCCTGCCTGATGTAGCGCGCCAGGTTGAAATTCTGGTCCGCCAGGGCGTGCGCCAGTTCGTGCGCCAGTACCTCATCCTGCGACTCATCGCTCGTGGTGTCGGTCAGGAAGAGCTTGCGCTTGTTGTAGTCGTAGAAGGCTGCGGCCTGCTCCGTGAGCAGGTCCACCGTGCTGGCGGCGAGGTCGTAATCCGGCGGAACGAGACCAAACTTCTTGAGTGTCAATTCCTCGGCGCGGATCTCCTCCGGACCGGCCACTTCCTTCATCCGCTGTTTGAGAAACGCATTGACCTGCTGTTTGTTGATAAAGGTGCACGGCACCGCGCGGCGCAAGGGAAGGCCGGTGATCTCGGCGAGCTGACGGGAGACCTCCGGAACCTGCCGGCACTGGGCCTGGCCCGCCGCATTGTCGCCGGCCGCAAGTGCCGGCGGAAGGCTCGCCAACGCCAGCGCCGCGACACACGCTCGCACCAAATCCTTGATCGGCCGGGCCCCCAGCATCTGCTCCCAGCATAGCGCGCTACAATAAAGAGGCAGTTTTACCCACCAAGAGGAGAGTTTCTTTGGCAGAGGAAAAGAATTATCAGGCAGAATATCTGGGCAGCGGCACCTTCGTGATTCGCAAGCCCAAGCGGCAAAAGCACAAGACGCGGCAATCGAGGCTGCGCAACCCGCAGCGTGGCTCGCGTAAGTAAACCGAGGGAATCCGGCCGCTGGGATGAGATCGCTCCAGTGGAGCGGGAAGGCCGGTTAGGAAGGCGGTCAGGAACTGCCAGGTAAGAAGAGACGAGATCCGAATTCCCTCGCGCTCACACGATAGCCCTCCGGTCCCGGTCATAGGGTACCCTTTCAGGTCTAATCAGCTGAAAATAAAACGCCAAGATTAATGCTTCGCCTGTCACCGCCCCGTGAGGTTCCCAGCCAGCGGAGCCGCGACCAAAGGGAGCGGTTGGGCTGCGCCACGGCGCTAGCTCAGACAGGTGCCTCCGCCAAAGCTACTCCGCGTTGAACTGGAAGACGTCGGTGTTGGTACGCACAACGAGTTTGCCGCCAGCCAGCAGCTTGGATTCAGCAAAGAAAATCGCCCCATCCGTGCTCTCGCCCGGGGGCAGCCGCGTTTGCACGAGGGCAAGAGCGCTGGCGGCGGCCGCGGCGCGCAGGCGGGTGGCACTGACTGCCAGCGCAGCCTGGCGCCGCGATTCGTAGCCGTTGGTGGATCTGAGGTGCGGGTTGCCGTAAATACCGGCCTCGTATGTGGTGACCAGCTTGACCACGTCGCTACCGCTGCCCTTCTGCATCAACATTTCGATGATGTCGTGCGCGGGAGCGCCACGCAGCGCCGTTCCATCGGCATACTCGATGCTGAAGTCTTCCGGCCGGATCACATATGGCCCGGGCGATCCGTTGGAGACAGCCACCTGAATAATGGAATACTCGTGCAGGTGTCTGGGCAGATGGGCATACATTATGGTCACGCCGGACCGTGTCAGGGTCTGATAGCGCAAACCGTTGGACTCGAATTGAATGACCTGGGCCGGCGCCACCCGCATTAGCACCGACAGGACCAAACCCACGCCGAAGACCCGCAGCATGAAACTATCTTACGATAGCGACGGAGGGCCGCCAAGCCAGCGGCGCGGTAATTCTATCTTCTGAACTCTTCAAAACAGAAGGCAAATCACCGTCCCAGCGGCGCCCGCCGGCTACTTTTTCTTGTTGCGCTTCTGCGTTTCGGCGTACGTCTTCATCATGTCATCCAGTATCGCCTGCATCTGATGTGGATCGCGAATCGACCGATAGAATATTTGCCGCCAGTCAAACGGAGCGCCGCCCATGTACCGGTAGTTGGCGGGCAGCGGCGGACCGCCGGGTGATCCCGCGGCGGGGATTGTCGCGGGCAGGTGGATGGCATACATGCTACCGCCGGCCAGTGCCTGGTGTGGGGTTGGCAGCAGCCAGGTGCAGTTTTCGCCATCCGCGAACATGTTGGCAGATACGAACGCCCACCGGCCCGCATCGGCGGCCGTGGCAGCCTGGCAGTCCCACAAACGTCCCTGCGCCACATATACCGATGGATCGGTCACATTGTAGGAATCGATCAGCACATCGTTCAGACCGTGAGCCTGGATGAAGCGTTCCACTTCGGGCAGTTCCGTATCCCAGTCCAGATTGGAATCGCTGACCAGTTCGTAGCCGGGGCGCCCGAACGAGAGCGAATTCAGGAAAGGCATGTAATAGGGCCAGGCGCGAACTACAGTCACCACTGAAGCGACCGCCAGCGCAGCCGCAAGCCAGGCGGCGGGGCGCGCCCAAAGCCGTCCGGCATCCCGCAGATTCTGGAGAAGCCGGGGCATGGGAGCCAGCAGCAGCGAGAACAGCGCCAGCGGGACCGTGAAGTGCCGGATGGAGATCGTCATCGGGCTCATCACGCAAGCAAACGTGATGATGACCGTTGCCAGCCAGAGCGAGCGCCAGTGAAATTCCATACCGGCGCGTACAGCCGCGGCGCGGACGCGACCGAGCCGGGCTGTAAAAGCCACCATCAGGCTTAGTGCCAGGGCGGCCACAAACGCCAGGGTGGACTTCAGCAGCGTCAATACCGGGAAGTAGTACCAGACGCCGTGCGAATAGACATGGCCGAAGAGATAGGTCGGCCGGGTGGCTCCCAACGCAAAGAAAAGGACGCCGCCCAGGTAATTCGCCAGCGGCAGCAGGATCCGGCGCAGGACGAGCGCGGTCCATCCACCGCCAATCATTTTGAGCAGATCGGTAGGCTGGTTCCACGAAAGCACAAATTCCACGATGTAGATCAGCAGCGCGGATCCCAGCACCGCTTTGCCGGTGAGGCGCCAGCCGCGGCGCCACCAGGCGCGGAACTCGGCGCCGGTGGGCTGGCCCGCCAGTGGAAGCCAGCGCAGCACGAACGGGAACGCCACGAAAACGAAAAGCAGTAACCCCGCCGAGAATTTCGAGAGCAACGCCAACGTGAGGGCGAGCGCGAAGCGGCGTGCGGCGCGCTTCGACTGGTCTCGCCACAGCGTCGCGAAGGTCCACAACGCCACCAGCGAGAACAGCGCCACGGCTGTATCGGTGAGCACCAGCGGGCCAAAGGTCAGAAACACCGGCATGGTGGCGAACCAGCACAGTGCAAACGCGCCGCCCCAGCCGCTCGTGAGGCACTCACCGCAGAGATAGATTACCAGGCCGGTCAGCACCAGCAGCAGCAGCATCGGAAGGCGGGCCCAGCGCAGGGTGGCGTCGCGGTCGTTCCAATGGCTGAGGATCCAGGCGCCGAATGGCCATTCCGCTAAGATGGGCTGGAAGAGCCCCTGGTCGCTCCAGGTCCAGATATGTCCGGCGTAGTCGACGCGCACGCCGCGCGCCACCAGGGGCGCAGCCGCCAGCAACTTCACCAGCGGCGGGTGCTCTGGATTCATCCGCAGATCGAGCTTCTGCCAGTAACTGACGCCGGCGCCAATATGCGCCACTTCATCGATCGCTACCGACTCACGAAACGCCGCGCTGCCGGCAAGCCCGGCCAGGAGCGCGAGCAGAAAAACCGCGGCAACGCGCGATAACGCCTGCTTCCCATTCGCTGAGGTTTCGATGTGAGCCTCCATTTGCCAGTACAACAGAGCACCGGCAGGATTCAGGCAGCCTGGCCTAAGTTACGCGTACGCGGCGCGGCGGTGGATTGTTCCCTCGTTACGTGGTGCACGCCCTGGAAAGCGGCGGACAGGCGAGAGCCAGCGCCGCCTAGTCGCTGATCTCGATTTTCGGTCCGGTCTCGCGTTCCACTTCCTGGACGCGGGCCACGGTGTTGCGCGCCAAAGCAAGAAAGGGCGCCTGGTCGTCCTTGTGGAGCGCCACGGGCTTGCCGGTGTCGCCGCCAATTCGCACCCGCGGATCCAACGGCAGCTCAGCCAGAAAATGCACCTGCATCTGCTCCGCCGTGCGCCGGCCGCCGCCGTGGCTGAAGACATCGATGCGCTCCTGGCAGTGCGGGCAGATCAGGAAACTCATGTTCTCCACCACACCCAGGATCGGAACCTTCACCTGGTGAAACATGAAGATGGCCTTGCGCGCATCTTCCAGCGAAACGTCTGAGGGAGTGGTCACCACAATCGCGCCGGTGATGGGCGCGGTCTGAATCAGCGAAAGCTGCACGTCGCCCGTTCCCGGCGGCAGATCGATCACCAGATAATCAAGGTCGCCCCAGTCGACGCCGCGTAGAAACTGCTGGATCACCGAGTGCAGCATCGGCCCGCGCCATACGAGCGGTTTGTCACCCGGGTTCAGAAAGCCCATCGACATGAGCTTCACGCCGAATTGATCAAGTGGCTGGATGCGTTCTCCGAGAGCCATCGGCGTCTGGTTGATGCCCATCATCAGCGGCACGTTGGGGCCGTAAACGTCTGCATCCATCAGGCCCGCTTTGTAGCCGAGTTGACCGAGGGCCACTGCCAGGTTTACGGCTACGGTGGTTTTTCCAACACCTCCTTTGCCCGATCCGACGGCAATCAGGCTCTTGACGCCCGGTATCGGCAACTTGGGCATGGCAGTTGGTGGCTGGGGATTCACGCCTCCTATCGTAACAGCAGCGCCGGGAGTCGCAGTGAGTCGGCGCGCGCCGCGGCTTGCAGCGGCGCTTCCATCGGCAGCGATCCGCCGATCACCTGCCAATTGATAGAAATCGGTCTTTGTCTGTCAGTTATTTGAAAGGACGAATTGGCACGAACTC
>Ga0187871_10002367_pt1 | contig 15416 bp, 13 predicted proteins | sample June2016WEW_16_1_FD_132988 | JGI IMG/M metagenome (GOLD analysis project Ga0187871, IMG submission 132988) | Peatland microbial communities from SPRUCE experiment site at the Marcell Experimental Forest, Minnesota, USA - June2016WEW_16_10 | ecosystem: Environmental > Terrestrial > Soil >... | reverse complement strand
TAGGTGATGACGTTCGCGGTCATAGCCGCGCCACGCTCGCCGTAGCGCCGGTAAACATATTGAATAACTTTTTCGCGCTCGTCTCCACTGGGCAAGTCGAGATCGATGTCAGGCCACTCGCCGCGCTCCTCAGATAGAAAACGTTCGAAGAGAAGCTCCATGCTGACGGGATCGACGGCAGTAATGCCGAGCGAATAACAGACGGCGCTGTTGGCGGCTGATCCACGGCCCTGCAGCAGAATATTCTGCTCGCGGCAAAAGCGGACGAGATCCCAGACAATAAGAAAATAGCCTTCCAGTTTAAGTTTCTCGATGAGCGTGAGTTCGCGTTCAATCTGGCGCCGGGCGCGAGTCTGCATGTCGGCCGCGGCGCGGCCGTAGCGCTGGCGAAAGCCTTCCCAGGAGCGCTCGCGCAGAAACGAATTCATGGTCTCACCCTCGGGAACGGGATAGCGAGGAAACTGATAGCCCAGATCATTGAGCGTAAATTCGAGGCGCGAAGAAAGTTCGACCGTGTTGGTAACGGCTTCAGGCAGGTCAGCGAACAGTTGCTGCATCTCTTGCGGCGATTTCAGGTGACGCTCGGAGTTGCGCGCCAGCAGCCGTCCCGCGGTCGACAGTGTGCGGTGATGGCGGATGGCGGTGAATGCGTCGCAGAGTTCGCGATCTTTTGCGGCGGCATAGCACACACCATTGGTTGCGAGCAGGGGAAGGTTGAGCGACTGGGCAATTGCAATGGCAGCCCGGTTGCGAGTTTCTTCTTCACGATGAAAATGACGCTGCAACTCGACATACACATTGCCGCAGCCAAAAATTCCAATCAGTTGCTCGATTTGCCGCCGAGCTTCTTCGATGCCGCCATGCTGCAGAGCTGCGGCCAGCGGGCCTTCCGCACCCCCGGTCAGGCAAATCAGACCGTCAGCATGTTCTTCTATTTCTTCTTTCTGCACCGCACCCTCGCCTTTTTTAGCACGCAACTTCATTTTGGTGATCAGGCGGCAGAGGTTCTGGTAACCGACGCGGGAAGAAACGAGGAGTGGAAGACGGAATGGTTTGTCGCTCCGACTTACTTTGTCATTCCGAGCGGAGCGAGGAACCTCTATTCCCTGCACAAATTGCTGGATATAAGGATCAAAGGACTGGCATGTGACTTCCGCGCCGATGTGCGCCTTGATCCCGAGTTTTTTTGCTGCGAGGTGAAAGCGCGGTGCACCGTAGACGCCATCAGTGTCGAGCAGTGCCATGGCGGGCATGTTGAGCCGGGCACAGACTCCTGCCAGATCCTCAGGCAAGGAAGATCCTTCGAGGAAGCTGAAAGCAGAGCGGCCGTGAAGCTCGATATACAAGTTCTCAGTTCTCAGTGAAGAAAATCCGGGACTCTACGGTGTGAAGGCTTTTACTGAGAACTGAGAACTGATTTTCAGTCATACGTTCCTTCTACGAACCAGCCTCCGCTGAGCAGATCGTGCACGAGCCGGTAGAGAGCTACTCCGTCTGTAGTTTGCAAAGCGATGTCCCATTCATCGCGCGCCCAGGCTTCGCGCTCCCACCAGTCGCCCGAGCTGCGCCATGGGCCGGCCTTCCAGAGCACACTGCCCTGCACTTCTTTTTTCTTCTGGCAGACCAGGCGCGCCGGTTCTCCATTCTCCAAAGTCACGGTGGCACACAGCGGCGGGCGGAACACGCGCAGCGCGGCGACGGCAGGTTTCTCTTCGGCAGCGGTTTTTTTACGGCTCGTTTCTGGAACTGCGCCGTCTCGATCTGACCTGTCTCGATCTGACCCAGGCACAAAGCGCTTCATACGGAAACCTTCTGCGCGGTGCGTATCCAGCAACTCCAGCGAACCCACGCGGGATTCGCCGACCAAGCCCGCAATTCGCGCCATCGTGAGTTCCAGTTTTTCCGGTTCCGGCGATGGAGGCAAAAATAGGCCGCCTTGGGTGGATCGCCGCCGCGCCGGTTCCGCTGCAAGATGAATCTTCAGAATGGGCGCGCCCGGAGGATGGGCGCTCAAATCCAGTTGCAGCAGTTTAAGAAAAAGTTTTGCGTCGAGCATGGGAAGAGGAAGACTCAGAGTTCGGCAGAATTGTTGATTGATTGTTGATCTTTCATTGAAAGACGAGAAGTTTTCGAGTTCCAAAGTAAGGCGCAGTTCCTGCGTGTTCAGGGCGCGCGACGCCAGGCGCGTACAAATCTGCTCGAGCAGCCGATTCAGCAGAAAAGCCAGCGGCTCCAGGAGAACGACTGGATATTCCAACTCAACTGCTTCTTCGAATACCGCCGGCGCTTCCATTGGAACCAGCGTGCGAGAAGCCGCACCCCGCGCCAGCTGCTGCAAGCGCAGACCTTTTTGACCCAGCCTCTCGATCAGGGCAATTTCCGGTAACGCCCCCAGCGCGCGCAGATTTCGGATGCCCCATCGTTCGAGAGTTGTGAGCAGTTCAGTTGATTCTTTTTCCCGCTCTTCACCTGCAATCCAATCGGCGAACAAAACTTCCACCGGCAAAGATCCCAGAGACTCGCCTTCTTTCCCCGGTAGAATCACAGTAACGCCTGAAAATCCGCGGGCTGCGAGCACAGCTGCGTCGGGATTTGAAGCCACAGCTACATTGGCTTCGAGCCCGAGACTGGTAATGCGGTGAGACATGGCATGAGCGATTTCAGGTAGCGACCCGAAAAGAGATTCCATGCCTTCGAGGTCTAGAAGCGCCGTGTCGGGCGCGGCATCTTCCACACACGGCGAGAACGATTGCGCGCAATCCAGCAGAACAGCGTGCGCCGCGGCTTCCTGCAAAAGAGAACGCGGACGCAGCGTCAACTCCGAGCACAACTCAGCCTGGGCTTTTGTCATGCCAGGTGCGATGCCCGCTCGGCTGGCGGCCCCATTCACGGCAAAAACTTTTTCCAGCGGAGGCGTGCCTTCGAAAATGGCCACGGCTCGCGCGCGCAACTCCGGGTCGGCGCGAAACACCGCCGCCACAGGAAGATTCGGCACGAAGATGCAGGCAAACATGAAGCAGTACCGGTACCTAGTTGTCAGTACCCCGTTAGGTTTTTTCTGGCAACTGGGTACTGGCAACTGGCTACTGTTTTTTTCATCCCGCCCAGGCGGTTTTGCTGGCAAACGTGATCTCCGCGGAGCGAACTGGTTTGCGATCCAGCCGGCATCGCACTAGCTCCGCCGTGATTTCAAGTTCGGTCAGCAATTGCGTGTGGGAGAGCGCTGCGAGTTGAGGGATCGCGGAATCTTTTATCCGATGTCCTTGCGACCCCAGCTTGATCAATAAAGAAGAGCAGCTTCCGGCGATGGATTGCCGCTCGATGGCCAACAGTACAGTCTGCGTATGTTCCACGGCGCGGCGGAAACGAAACCAAGTCGTCAGCGGGATGCGGCGCGCTGCTTGCGGCGGCAGATCGCCGAGATCGAGGGCGATCATTCCGAAGCCTCCACTTTCGAGTAGCAGATCGGTCGCACGCAAAAGTTGCTCCAGGCATTTCTGCGGAGAACTTTCCACGCAGCGCACCCACAGCAATCGGTCCAACTCGACCCCCGCGGACGTGGCGGATTGGGGATCGAGCGCATCGCTGGCATCCACGACCGCGCAGCACTCCCCGCGGCGGGTGGCAGCGGCGAGCGCGGCCAGCAGCACGGTGGTACGGCCGGAAGAGGCCGGACCGCAAATTTCCGTCAGACAACCGCGCGGCAGGCCTCCGGTAAGTGCATCCATCGCGGCGATGCCGCTCGAAACCATTTCCGGCTCAGGACGCACAGCCAACCGCGAAGCTGGGGTAACGCTGGCAAGCCTCGCATCTTTAAAAATAGAAGTAGAAAAAACTCGTCGCGGCGGGCGTCCTTCAGTGAAAGCCGCCACGGGAGGTTGTGGGCAGGCATCGGCAACATCTTCAACATCAAAGACAAAAGGGCGGCCCTGGGCCGCCGAAGTGGAAACCACTGCGGAAGACATAGATTCCTCAGGAAATTTCAGGGAACGCCGGGGTTTAGAAGCCGCCGAGGCGTATTCGCTTTTTGTTCGTATTTTAGGATTGTGCTCTTGGGTGGTTGGGATTGTCAAGCAGATAAGACTTTGTCCAAAATTTTAGCCATGAGTGCTAGGTGATGTTTCGCCAACTATAGGCGCGCCTCAAGTCTCCAGGTTTCTAAATTCCGCCTCGCTCACCCAAGTCACGTTGACGTAGACATCGCCTTCCTCGATGAACTTGGGGGCAAATGCTCTGAGATACACCAAGGTTTCCTCCGCTGCTCGGGCCACGAACGTATCCCACGCCTCGTTGCCTTGGCGATCTACGTTCTGGAAATAAGGCAAGCTCTGTATCGAGCCACCCATCGGAAGCCAAAGCTCGGTTCCCAGAACCGCATAACCGTGCGTGCCGAGCCATTCGATGGAGCGTGCGGCCATCGCAGGCCGCCATGCCGCTTCGTTAGAGGCGACGAAGGCGGCTGAAACCAGTTCAGATGGGAATCCCGAAGGAAAGAGGTCCGACGTTAGAGGCTGATCCATGCCAAGCACTCTACCCGAAGATGGCAGGTCTTTCCATCAACTGACTCTATCAGGCATCGCACTCATAATAGTCCGTGCCCTGCTTACCTCACCCCCTCTCCTCCGTCTAAGCCCAACAGCACAGCGGTCAGGCGCAAGTGCTCCGTCCAAGTTGTTTCCCAGGGTTGCGGCTGAATCGTCTGTTCGATATCTCCACACAGAAGAGGAGTCTTTCCATGCACCGAACGCGTTTGCTTGTTTTGTTATCCAGCATCTTCGTGACGGCAAGTCTTTGCCACGCCCAAACCGTAATGCTCGATCTGCCCCTGCAGAGCCAGCATGCCGTGGTCACGCAGCGCATCGGCATTACCGACATCACCGTCAACTACCACCGGCCGCTGGTGAATAGCCGCCAAATCTGGGGCAAGGTTGTGCCTTATGGAGAGGTCTGGCGCGCCGGAGCCAACGAAAATACCACCGTCACATTCACCGACCCGGTCACCATCGAAGGCCAGCCGCTCGACAAGGGCACCTATGGCTTGCACATGATTCCGGGCGAGAATCAGTGGACGGTAATCTTCTCAAAAATGTCGACCGCGTGGGGAAGCTTCAGCTACAAACAGGATGAAGACGCGCTGCGGGTCACGGTGAAGCCGCAGACGACCGAATTCCACGAGGCGTTGACCTACGACTTTGACGACGTCAAACCCGACTCCGCCGTAGTTACTCTGCGCTGGGAGAAAGTTGCCGTGCCCTTCACCGTTGCTGTCAAGGTCAACGACGTAGTCGAAGCCAGCATTCATCAGCAAATGCGCGGGCTCAATCAATATTACTGGGAGAGCTGGGACGACCTGGCAACCTATTATCTCACCAGCAAAATCAATCTGGATGAGGCGCTGAAGGACGAAGAGAAATCCATCAAGGTGGAAGAACGCTTCGACAACCTGATGACCAAGGCGAAGATTCTCGAGGCCCTGGGCCGCCAGGACGATGCCGCGGCCACCCGCAGCAAAGCCTTGGAGATGGCGTCAGCCCAGCAACTTTACTTCTATGGCCGCCAGTTGCAGTCAGAGAAAAAGCAGGAAGAGGCATTTGCGATTTTTCGCTCAAATGCCAAGAAGTTTCCCGACTATTGGACTTCGCACGTCGGTCTGGCCCGCGTTTATAGCGGACAAGGCGACTTCGACAAAGCCGTCAAGGAGATACAAGCCGCTCTCACAAGCGTGCCGGATGACGCCAACAAAGCCAACCTGGAAAAATATGTGAAGCGATTGCAGTCGAAGGACGACATTAACAGGTAGAGAAGGGGTCAGGGGATAGGGATTAGGGTTACCGCTTGGGCAAAGTCTATTCCCTACCCCCTGATCCCCGGTCCCTGTCCTATTTCGGCGATTCGAAGCGATAGCCGATTCCGCGCAGGGTCTTCAGATACTTCGGGTGGCGAGGATCGGTTTCTATTTTTTCCCGCAGACGCCGTATGTAAACGTCGATGGAGCGCGGCGTCACGAAGGGAGTCTCTTTCCATACCGCATCCAGCAACTGGTCGCGCGTGAGCACGCGCCCGCGGTGCGTAGCCAGATACTCCAGCAAGCGAAATTCTCGCACTGTGGTGAGAACGGCTCTACCCTCCACCTGCACCGTCATCGATGAAGCGTCGATTTCAAGGTCGCCCATGCGAAGCACTTCCGGCATGACCGTCGGTTGGCGCAAGCCGCGGAGCACACTGCGAACCCGGGCGACCAGTTCACGCGGGCTGAAGGGTTTGGTAATGTAGTCGTCTCCGCCCAACTCGAGCCCCTTGACCCGGTCGGCCTCGGCCGTCCTGGCGGTCAGGAAAATGATGGGAGTCGAGAAAAGAGTGGGAGTCTGCCGAATCTGCCGGCAGAGTTCAAAGCCGTCGGCGCCGGGAAGCATCACATCCAGAAGAAAGAGCGACGGCATCTCGCGTAACGCTTCTAAAACCACAGAGCCGCCGCTGACAAAGCTCTGCACGTCGAATCCCGCCGCCTGAAGATTATGCGAGATCAGACGCGCGATGTCTTCCTCATCTTCCACCACAAAGACAAGGTTGCGCGACCCGGCAGCGACACGGGTATCGCCGATAGCTTCGTAAGATCCCGTGGAAGAATTCATCGTCACGTATGGCGGCATGGCCCGTCTAAAATGGCCGTCCAACAAGGCTTCCTGCGGCCGACTTTGTATGAACTGTATGTCGGAAATGTTGCGACAATGTTTCCCGCGTGTTAACGAATGATGAATTTCGAAAAGCAGCGGTTAGTGGTCGGTGGTTAGTGACTAGTGAAAAACCGAACCTTTCAGGACGGAAGCCAGCAGCAAGAACCGAGCACTGACCACTGTTCACTGGCCACTGTTTTTAAGTCGCTGCCCTCTTCTTCGGCGCGTGCCGCAGGCTGCGGCCTTCGATCAGGCTGTAGAGATCTTCAGCAAGGTTGGTGGTGTGGTCGCCGGCGCGCTCCAAAGCCTGCGCCATGAGCAGCACATCGAAGCTCGACGGATTGTTATCCGACGCGTGTTCGGTGAGATGCTTCTGGAACAATGCATGACATACGCGGTCGATGTCTTTATCCATTTGCAGCACCTTGCGGGCGCACTCGAGGTCGAGATCGACGAATCCGCGATACACCAGATCGAGCATCTCGCGCAGAGTCGCCGACATTTCAACCAGGTGGCGAACGTCCGAAGCCGCCATCTTCGAGGTCCGCGACTGCACCCGCATGGCTACGCTCATCATCAGATCGCCGATGCGTTCCAGATCAGTAGTGCACTTCAGGCTGGTCAGCAACTGCCGCGCCCGCGCTTCGTTCACGCGCGTGATGGCTGCCGGCAGGCGCTCGTCGATGTAGCGCTCGATGATGTCCAATTCCTGCTCGCACTCCTTGATGGCTAGGAAGGCCATGCGCGAAGAATGCGTAAGCAAATCGCGCATGTTGAAAGCGGCATCGCGAGCGATAAGAAAAGCTTTGAGCGCGGTGCGCGCCAGATCGTCGAGCGATCCGGTACCCTTTCTGGGGGCTTTCTTGCCGCCTTCCTGGTTTTGAGCGGTCTGGTTTTGGGTGGTCTGGTTCTGCGGCGGCTTTATCTCGGCGGCGTCAATTGCACCGGGCGTTTCCATCGCGGTCGACGATGTGGCAGCTTTGCGCGGCATGCTTCGCCAGTCTACCCCCGAATTGTGAACGGACTGTTAACATATTCCCGCCGGTTCTCAAACAGCGGGATGCCGTAGAAGAGTCATGGATCTACTCGATCATCTGCGTCGCCAGTTTGCCTACGATGATTGGGCGAACCGCGAGGTGCTCGCCGCATTAAGGGCGAGTGCCCACCCAGCCGCGAGGCCGCGCCAGCTTCTGGCGCATATTCTTTCCGCCGAGCGCCTGTGGTTGGAACGCATTCTGGAACAACCGCAAAGCCTGCCCGTGTGGCCGGATTTCACCTTCGACCAATGCGAAGCGCAGCTCACCGAACTCTCCCGGCTTTGGCGGGAATTTCTGGTTCAGCTTTCTGATGCGGGGCTCTCGAAGAAAATCACCTACAAGAACAGCAAGGGTGAACCGTGGACCAGCACGGTGGAAGATATTCTGACTCACGTGCTGCTGCACTCGGCGTATCATCGTGGCCAAATCGCCAGCCTGGTGCGCGCCGGCGGAGATCAGCCCGCCTATACGGATTACATCCACGCCGTGCGCCAGGGTCTGGTTGAATGAGGTTTAATTCAGGATGGAAAACGCGGCAATGAAAAAACTCATCCTGTTGACGATGATATTCGTATCCCCGACCGCGATGGCGCAACAGGCGCCCGTCAACTCCCCTCTGCTCGACCACCTTGCCGGCAAGTGGCTGCTGCAAGGGACCGTAGGCAAGCAAGTTGCGACCCATGATTTCGACGCACAGTGGGTCCTCCAGCATTATTACTTACGCTTCAACGAAGTCTCACGGGAGAAGAACGACAAAAGCGACCCGCAATATGAAGCGACGGTGTTCATCGGCTGGAACGAGAAGACCAAGCAGTACGCTTGCGTGTGGTTGGATGTGTACGGCGGGGCAACGCCGGAATCCATTGGGCTCGCCACGCCCAAAGAGAATGAGCTTGACTTCGTCTTTACCAATGAACACGGCGAGACCAGCTTCACCAACACCTACATCTACGACCCCAAGACCGACACTTGGGAGAACCGGCTCGACAATATAGTCAAAGGCGAAGCCAAGCCATTCGCGCGATTCAAGCTGACGAAGCAATGAATAATAAAACAATGCATTGCAACGCGGGGCTTAGGGTCATGTCCTCAATCCGTCAACCCTTCGCATACTTCAACCACTTAACGATTTCGGGTAGAGTCGGCCGCTTGCCATACATCAGTATGCCGATGCGGTAGATGCGCGCGCAGAGAACCAGAATTCCCGCGATCGTGCCCACCAGCAGCGCCAGAGAGAGAGCGATTTGCCATGCCGGCGGCGGCTGAACCGCGATCCGCAGATACATCAGCACCGGCGAGAAAAAAGGAACCATCGAACTCCACACCGCAACCGGGGCATCCGGAGCCCGCATCACTGGCCCCATCATGAAAACTGAAATTATTAGAGGAAGAACGATGATGAACTGGAGTTGCTGTCCTTCCTGCTCGCTGGTGATCACGGCGCCAATCGCGGCATAAATGCTGCTGAAGAGCAGGTATCCCAGCAAGAAGAAAAGGGCGAAAGCCGCCAGGGTCAACGGCGCGATATGAATCTCTCCGGTGCTCGCGCTCGCCGCCAGAGCCGGCAAGGCATAGACGCCGGCCATCACGATCCAGATTCCGATCTGGGTCAGACCCACCGCGCCGACCCCAATCAGCTTCCCTGCCATGAGTTCAGTCGACGTCGCGGAGGAAAGCAAAACTTCCATGACGCGCGAGTTCTTTTCTTCGAGCACCGCACGCATCACGGAGACGCCGTAGAAAATGACGGCCGTATACAACAGCATCACCATGGCAAAAACCGCAAAGAACATTCCGCGGTCGTTGGCCTTGGTCTCTTTGCCGCCTTCGACCCGCACGGTCTCGAGCTTCACGGGCTTGAGCAGTTCGTCGGCCTGAGTACCGCTAACCCCTCGCTGAGCTAGTTCGCGCAGCAGGATGGCGCGGTCCAACTGCTCGCTCAGCCATGACTTTTCCATGAAGCCGCTGGCCTCGCGACCGTAGTAGGACACCTTGCGCTCCGCGACCGCATCATCGCTGAGCCACAAATAGCCGTCGATGTCGCCGGAGTTCACTCGATTCCGCAAGACGGTCCGCTCCGCATCGCTGGCGTTCGCGTCTACTTCGATCGCATAGTTCCGGCCAGGTCTGTCTTCGTCTTCAACGTCTTTGTCTTTCTCTTTATCTTTATCTTTGTCGGCGGCGCTTTTCTCGTCATCCGGTTTGCTGCTGGCCAGAAGCTGCTGGCGAACAATCTCGCCGAATTGCGGCGTGGAAGTCACGACCACCAACCGCTGCATCTTAGAACTCTTCATGCTCGAAAGTTTGGCGGGGATCGCAACCGCTCCGATCATGATCGCCGGCAGCAACAGCGTCAGCACAATGAAGGAACGCTGCCGCACCCGCTCCAGATACTCGCGCTTGATCACCAGCCAGGTGTTCCGTAACGATTTGTTACGCATTGGCTTTCCCCACAGCTTCGATGAATATCTCTTCGAGCGAAGGCTCCATCAGCTCAAACTTGCTGACCCGGGCGCACGACGCCGCCGCGCGCAGCAATTCCTGTGGATCGGCCCCCGCGGCCAGTCGCACTTCCACATAGTTTCCGTAGTCATTGAACGACTGCACGAGTTTCGGATCATGCAGAAACCGCGAATCGCCCTCGTACTTGATTTGCACGTTCCGCTTGCCGTATCCCGCGCGAATCTTGCCCAAATCGCCTTCCAGCACCGCCCGCCCATGATTGATCAGACAGATGGAATCGCAAAGGCGCTCCGCCGTGTCCATGCGATGCGTCGAAAAAAGAAGCGTCTTGCCGGCTTTCTTCAAGTCCAGAAAAGCATCCTTCAGTACCACAGCGCTCGACGGGTCGAGCCCGGAGAACGGCTCATCCATCACCACAAATTGCGGATCGTGCACCACCGCACCGATGAACTGCGCCTTCTGCTGCATGCCTTTCGAGAGTTCTTCCACCTTCTTGCCCGTCCAGTCTTTCAATCCCAGCCGCTCGCACCACTGCAACGATCGCTGGGTAGCATCATGCGCCGACAATCCTTTCAGCTCCCCAAGAAACACCAGCTGGTCCAAAACCTTCATCTTCTTGTATAAGCCGCGTTCCTCGGGCAAATAGCCGAGTTGCTGCGAGTGCGCCCGCCGCAGCGGTTCGCCGAACATCGACACCGTCCCGGAATCCGGAAATGTGATTCCGATCATCATGCGCAGCGTGCTGGTCTTTCCCGCGCCATTCGGGCCCAGCAACCCATAAACTTCTCCCGGCCGAATAACCAGAGAAAGATCATCCACGGCGACGAACTCGTCATAGCTCTTGCGGACTTTGTTCAGTTCGACGGTATTCACAGAAAGCTCCGTGCAACTCGAAACCGACCTAGTAGAACATAACCGAACTTGCTCTTCAAACTCGTAGATCAAAGGATGCTCATGCGGGGACGGCCGCCTCGACATCCCAACCTGCGTTAATATCTCTCCAATGAAGAAACTCCCAAATCTTATCTTCCTCGTGATGCTCTGTGCCGCGACCACCCTGGGCTCGGACCAAAAGAAAATCCCTCCCATGCCGGCCCAAGTCTCCGGCAATGCCGTCGCCGTTCTTGAAAACGGCCTGGAGTTAATTTCCATCATGGGAGTCGGTCCACGCAAAACGTGGGACGACATTACGAACAAGGTCTACGTCATGAACCTGGCGCACCCCAAGTGGGGCGAAGGCCGCACCGTGCCCGGAGTCGCAGGCCGTGTGAACGCCGCTGCCGTCGGAGCCAAGAGCCTGGTCATCCTCATGGGCGGATTTGTGGTCGACAATCAGGGTGGTGAACTCACCGTTCACGACGTAAACGTCTATGAATTCGGCGCGCGCCGCTGGTCTCGCGGCGAAGATATTCCGGTTGCCGTCGATAGCGCGGTCGCCGGCGTCACTCATAGCCGCTTCGTCTATTTAATTGGCGGACGCTCGCGCAATGGCCCGGTAAATAATGTGCAGGTCTATGACCTGGAAAAAAATACTTGGAGCCAGGCCACACCGTTCCCCGGAACTCCCGTCTTTGGGCTCTCCGGCGGCGTGGCCGACGAGACCATCGTGATCGTTGATGGCGCGAAAGCAGGCCCAGCGGGAGGTCCGCGCTATGTTGCATCGGACGAATGCTGGCTCGGCAAGATCGACCATAAAGATCCCAACAAGATTGAATGGAGCAAGCTGCCCCCACACCCCGGTACTGCGCGCTTCGCCATCGCCGGCGGTGGCAACAATCGTGATCACAGAGTTTTCTTCTCCGGAGGCACTCCCACTCCTCACGACTACAAAGGCGTAGCCTACGATGGCCAGCCCACGGAGGGATCCTCCGTAACGTTTGACTACGATGTGCATCATCACGAGTGGGAAACCATCAGCGAAGACACCTACGATCCACGCGCCGACAGCCGCGGCATCATCTTCACCCCGATCGGACCTCTGGTGCTCGGCGGGATGGCAAAGAATCTAGGCACAACCGCACAAGTGACCCAACTGCCACAGAAGTAGCCGGTGCCGGATGTTTGAGGTATCGCGCTTTGCGTTTGTCGGATGCTGTCGGTTCGCGATACAATTCCTCAGATTCGCTGTGTGGTGCCTGCACCTCCGTCTGAGGTTCGAGCCATGAAAACGACAATGTTTAACCCTCGTTAGTTTCGCCATCCTTTTGAGTCCGCAAGTCGGACTGTCTCGTTTTGTCTCTGGGTAATTTTTGATCGGCGCATTCGCAGATTTCTTTCTGGCGAATAGCGTGGAAAGCTCGCAGGCATCTATGGAAGTCACAGCCTCGGCTATCGAGAAGGAACAGCAGCACACATTATGGGCATCACTGGTCGAAGCCGTTCGCGGCTCGCATCAGGACTACACGACCGGCAGCCTGAACCGTGCCATCTTGCTTTTAGCCGTCCCGATGGTGCTGGAGATGGTGCTGGAATCGCTTTTCGCCGTGGTCGACGTCTTCTGGGTAGGACGCCTGGGCGCAAACGCGGTGGCTACCGTGGGTCTAACGGAGTCGATGCTGAGCCTGGTGTTCGCGGTGGCGATGGGATTGAGCTTGTCGACGACCGCAATGGTCGCGCGCCGCATCGGAGAAAAAGATCCTGAAGGCGCGGCCGTCGCGGGCGTACAAGCGATCGCGCTCGGCCTGATGACTTCGCTCGCAATCGGCCTGCCGTCCGGATTGTATGCGCCGAACCTGCTGCGATTGATGGGAGCGTCGCCCGAGATTGTCGCAACCGGCAGCGGCTATACCAGAATCTGCCTGGGCGGAAGCTTCGCCGTGCTTCTGCTGTTTCTGAACAACGCGATCTTTCGCGGCGCTGGCGATGCCGCTATTGCCATGCGCCTGCTCTGGGTATCGAACATCATCAACCTGGTGCTCGATCCCTGCCTGATCTTTGGCTGGGGACCGTTCCCGCGCCTGGGCGTGACTGGCGCGGCTTTGGCGACGCTCATCGGACGCAGCATTGGTGTGCTCTACCAGTTCTATCGCCTCATGCGCGGAACCGAGCGTCTCCGCATTCTCGCGAGCCAGATTCGTCTGCAGGGGACTGTGCTCTGGCGGCTGGTCCGCGTGTCGCTGACCGGCATCCTTCAGTTCGCCATTGCGCATTCCAGTTGGATCGGTCTGGTGCGGATCGTCAGCATCTTCGGCGCGGCCGCGCTGGCTGGATATACGATTGCCATTCGCATCGTGATTTTCGTGATCCTGCCGTCGTGGGGATTGAGCAACGCGGCGGCTACGCTGGTCGGGCAGAATCTCGGCGCGGGGCATCCCGAACGCGCTGAGAAAGCCGTATGGCGCACCGGGCTTTACAACGTAATTTTCCTGGGCTCGATCGGCGTCACCTTTATATTCTTTTCCGAACCGATCGTGCGCCTGTTCACACACGATCCGGAAGTAGTGCCGTTGGGAGCGGCCTGCCTGCGCATCATCAGCTACGGCAACCTGGGCTATGCCTGCTTTATGGTGATGATGCAGGCCTTCAATGGCGCGGGCGATACCGTCACCCCCACAATTGTTAATTTTTTCGGCTTCTGGCTCTTTGAGATTCCGCTGGCATATTGGCTGGCGATCCCGCTGCACATGCGTTCGAATGGAGCATTTTTTTCCATCGCGATCGCTGAAAGTTCAATGGCGGTGGTCAGTGCGATCCTGTTCAAACAGGGGCGGTGGAAAAAACAGAGGATATGAGGATATAAGGAAGCGAGCCAAACGCGCGATCAATGGGTCGCAGAAAACGCGACCTAGCGAGCGGTTCGCCGAGATTCACTGCGCAGGATGACAACCTAACTGACGCATTCCACCTGCTTCATTTGGTGAATGCAAAACATGCCGCGCAAGTGGTATTCTCTTAGGCCGTGCGGTGCTGCAGAGTTGGTCGAACGTAAGTGCTGTGAACTGAGGGGGCAGGAAGAAATCCGGGAGCCACGTTAATGTTTGCCCTGCGCGAAATTGCCGTTGCGCTCAGTTGTTTCGTGTTGCTTTACTGTCTTTTGTCGGCGCTGGTAGCGACCGCATGGCGCCCTCTCAACCCCTTGCACGTGGCGCAACGGAGCGTGGCCGCGATATTCTTCGCGCTGCGGTCTCTGCCGCTGGCCGCATCCGTGATCGTTACATTCGCTTTGGTCGTGCCCTCGTTTCAGTTGCTGGAAAAGCGATCGGTCCATGAGGGCGTAGGCGCGTTACCGGTCACGCTCGGCGTTTGCGCTCTAGTGTTGATTGCATGGGGCTGCATCCGCGGAATGGCCGTCCAAACCAGGACTACACGGCTGGTGACGCGTTGGCTGGAAGGCGCTCGTCCTTTGGAAGTCGAATCCGACGCAACCATCGCTTTTCAGTCCCAAGCGGAGACGCCCCCACTCATTCTGGTTGGGGTCTGGAATCCGAGAGTATTGGTTTCAGAAGCCGCGGTCGCTCTGTTAAGTCGGGACGAACTTCACATCGCTCTGAAACACGAACTTGAGCACGTGAAATCTCGCGATAACTTGAAGAAGCTCATTTTCTGTTTTTGTCCGTTTCCCGGCATGGCAAAGTTGGAGAGTGCCTGGTCGCAGGCCGTGGAGCTGGCGGCCGACGATGCGGCCATTGCGAATCCGTGCGATGCAGTTGACCTGGCCGCGGCATTGGTCAAGCTCTCGCACCTGGTTCCTGTCGAACCTGCCGCGGTGTGTGCCGTGGGCTTCGCGGCCGGTTCCCTCAGCCAGCGCGTCGCACGTCTTCTCGCATGGGACGAAGCGAGCGCGGCGCGGGCGCGAATTCGCATTTGGTATGTAGTTCCATTTGCGGTTGCCACTTCGGTGCTGGTCTCGGTTGCGTACAGCCCGGTGTTGGCGTTCACACATGAAGTCACGGAGTGGCTTGTCCGGTAACGACTCCTCCTAGCGCGCCCGCGCCAGCACCAGCGTAATGTCATCCGGCTGCTCGTTCTCGCCGATCCAGTCATCGACCGCCGAAGTGACGGTCTCGCTAATCTGCACCAGAGGCAAGCTCCGGTTCGCGCTCACTAAATCAATCAGCCGCTCCTCGCCGAATTCGCCAAACTCGTTTTCCGGCTCGGTGACGCCGTCGCTGTAAGCAATAAAGATTTCTCCGGGATGCATTTCCACTGAGCCTTCGTCATAGGTCATATTGTCAAACAGACCAATGACCGTTCCGCCAGCCTCCAGCCGCCGAACCGCACCGTCTCTCGCGATCAGGATGGG
>Ga0187871_10002363_pt1 | contig 15430 bp, 13 predicted proteins | sample June2016WEW_16_1_FD_132988 | JGI IMG/M metagenome (GOLD analysis project Ga0187871, IMG submission 132988) | Peatland microbial communities from SPRUCE experiment site at the Marcell Experimental Forest, Minnesota, USA - June2016WEW_16_10 | ecosystem: Environmental > Terrestrial > Soil >... | reverse complement strand
TCGTCATCGACGATGATGACGTTCACTAGGCGGCCTCCCGGGACACGGGTCCGGTCGCGCTGCGCCGATCGGGGGCGGCATGCATCCGTGGCAGCGTGATCTCGCTCACCCACTGCGTGCCGGAAGGCCCGGCGAGGAGTCGGGCGCGGCCTTCGAACTGAACGGCCAGCCGTTCGCGCACGTTGTTGAGTCCGATACCTTCGGTGCCCGCCGCCTTGCCGCCCGCGAGGGTGTTGCTGACCCGCAGGACGAGTGTCTCCTCCGTCTTGTCCACGTCGATGCGCACTTCGACCGGCCCTTGGTGGCCGGCGAGGCCGTGAATCACCGCATTTTCGACCAGCGGCTGCAGGATCAGGCTCGGCACCCAGGTCGCAACGATCTCTTCCGGGGGCGGCAGCCTGATCGTCAGGCGATCGGCGAAACGCTTCTGCTGCAGTTCCAGGTACAGGCGGACGAACTGCAGCTCATCGGCAAGGCGCGAGAAGTCGTGTTCGCCGGCGTTCAACAGCCGGCGCAGAAGGTCGGCCAATTGCACCACCATCGCCTGAGCGGACTTCGGATCCCAATCGATGTGGCCGCGGATGGTATGCAGCAGATTGAACAGTGTATGCGGAGAGAGCTGCATACGGAGCGCCGCCAAGCGCGCGGCGCTCCATTCGCGCTCGAGCGCGCTGCGCTGCAATTCCAAATTACGAAATCGCGTGTACAGCGAGGAGCCCGTCACCAGGGCGAGGCCGAATCCGTAAGTCGGAATGAAACTGACGAGGCTCGCGAGCCACAGCGACATGACCATGGGATCCGCCAACGGGTTGCCGCCGTGCATATCGGCATGATGGTGGAAGGTCGGGTCGGCCGTGACGTATTCGGCCACGATCATCGCGGGGTACGCGAGCGCCGCGAACGCCAGGCCGAGGACGATCTGCAGCGGTACGGCGATCAGCGGGGGGCGCCACTGTATTCTGAGGGAGGCCTGGTAAGAGAGGATCACCAGCGGAAGCAGCAGCAGATGCTGCACCACGCGCGCATCCCAGGGGGCGAACAGGGACAGCTCGGTGACCTTGGCAATGCCGGTGCGCATGCCGTAGGCATAAAGCACGTTCGACACCGTGACGTACGCCCAGAACACGCACACCAGCACGAAGAACTGGCGGCGGCTCAGCCCCGAGGCGGGGCGCTCCGCCGGGTGACGTTCCACGGCAATGTCGGGATATCCGTCCATGGCGCCAGCCTAACGCAATCTCCGGCCTCCTGATGAGGGGCCGAGCCTGGCGGGGGACGAATCCGAGGGTATGAGGGACGACTTCGACGGGGGGCTGCTGACTCTCGCGCCGCGCAAGGCGCTTCATAGCAGCGTCGGCAACCCACTCAAGGAGATATGTCATGAGTTCCGTAGCAATCTCACATGCACCGGCCGAGCACCTCCTGCGCGTGTCGCGCCCCCGGATCACGATGGCGATGATTCTTTGCGGCATCGTCACTGCCGCCGGCATCGGCGCTGCCAGTGCTGCCGGGCAGCAAGACGACGTGCCGAGCGTCGTCGTGAAGTACGACCCGCAAAGTCTGCAGACCGACCGCGGTGCGCACGTGCTGTACCGTAAAATTGTCGCCGCCGCCGAGCAGGTGTGCCTGCCGGTCATCTCCTCCAGCATCCGGCCGAGCCAGGCCATTCTGCAATGCCGCGCGCAAGCGATCGCGCGCGCCGTGACGAAAATCAACGACCCGAAACTTGCGGCGATTCACGCGAGCGCGTCGGGGAATGGTTGAGCGTGGCGGCCAACCTCGCGGCCGGGCGGCAGGCTGCTTGGGTCAGGGCGTGGTTGGTCGCGCTTTTGCCGCGGCGTGACGCTCTACGCCGCTCAAGATCTCGCGGTGCGCGGCCTCGACCCCGGCCCAGCCGACCACGCGCACCCATTTGCCCGGCTCGAGATCCTTGTAATGCTCGAAGAAATGCTGGATCTGCTTGAGGCGCATCTCGGGAACGTCCTCGATCGATTTCCAGTACGTGAACAGCGGGCAGATGTCGTCGGTCGGCACCGCGAGCACCTTGGCGTCGTTCCCGGACTCATCCTCCATCCGCAACACCCCCAGGGCGCGGCAGCGCACCACCACTCCGGGTAGCAGAGGGAACGGCGTGTGCACCAGCACATCCACGGGATCGTCGTCCGGGGATATGGTCTGCGGCACGTAGCCGTAGTTGGCGGGATAGTGCATCGCCGTCATCATGAAGCGATCGACGAAGAGCGCGCCCGAGTCCTTATCCACCTCATACTTAATCGGGTCGGCGTTCATCGGGATCTCGACGATGACGTTGAATTCCCGCGGCAGCCGGTCGCCGGCGGTCACGTTGCTGATGCTCATCTGCGTATCATTCCTCCCAAGGATTCGATTACCAAAGCTGCCACCGGTCGAAGATCAACACATAGGCGGAAAGCAGCGCATTGGTGGTGCCGTGCGCGGCGATGGACTCGCCGAGCTTGTCGGTGCGCACCGCGAGCACGCCGTAGGCAAGGCCGGCCACGATGCCGGGCAGCCACAATACTCCGTGCATGAGGCCGAATGCGAGCGCACTGACGGCCACCGCCGGCCAGCGAGCTGCCGAAAAGCGTACCGCCTCGAAGCGGGGGCTGACCAGCCGTCGGAGCAAATAGCCGCGGTAAGCGAGCTCTTCGGCCAGCGGCACGGTGCCCACGGCCGCGATCACCCGGCACGCGATCCAGATCGCGCGCAGCGGCTCGGGCAGCGCGCTCAGGGCGGCCGGCACACCATGGGGATGAATCAGGACGGCGGCGGCACCTATCCAGAGACAAAAAACCAGAATTCCCACCGCGGGACCGCGCCAGCTCCATCGCAGGTCGACATCCCTGTAGCTGCCGCGGTAGAGCCACAGAGCTGCGGCCGCCGCCACGAAGCGCAGCGGATACAGAAACTCGAAGCCCGCCGACAGCGCGTGCGAGACCATGCCTGCGGCGAGAATGGCGAGCAGCGGCATCAAGTAGGCCGCCGTCGGATTGGCCGGTCGCGCCGCAAGCGCCGGTGCATCGTCCGGGGCAGCGGTGTCCGGGCGGCGCGCAACGCGGCTCAGCCACGGGCTCCGGTGGGCGAGGACGGCTATGCCGAACGCCGTCAGGTTGAAGGCGATCCAGCCTGCTTGGGAGTGGAAGCCGAGGATGGCCACACGCTCGTAGCCGGCATTGCCGATCAGCACGATCGCCGCGATGCGCACGGCGTTCAGCAGGAAGATCACCAGCACCCCGAATGGAACGATCAGCAGGGCGCGTGGAAAGTAGTAGTCGCGGCGAAACAGCCAGAGCCATCCTGCACAGAAGGCCAGGAGCAGTCCGATCCCTTCGAGCCCGGAACATTGCTCGGCGATTTGCACGGCGAATCGCCCCGTGCCGAGTACCAAAGTCGTGGGGTCGCTCCGGAGTTGCGGAACCAGCGGCAGCAATAAGGTCCTGACGATGCGGAAGGTGAGCCCGGCGGCAGGACCCCAGAGCGACTGGCTCGCCTTGATGGCGGCGACCGCGACGGCCGCCGGAAGAATCGCGTAGAGCGGCAGGCCTTCAGTCTGCCGTACGACGTTCCTCCACACTGCGAGCGGCGCCAGCGCTGCGACCAAAGCGAGAGAGGCGGCCAAAGCGCAGGCGTGCCAGGCGATGGCCATGACCGCGAAGGGCAGGGCCGACGGACCGGCATACATCCGCGCGGAAAGATAGAAAAAGGGTGCGAGCAGCGCCGCGTGCACGCAGGCCCAACCCCAGCGCACGGGAGCACGGTCGGCGAGTGCGGCGGCGGCGGCATAGGCGTTGGCGCGCAGGTACGCGAGCATCGCCAGCGATATTCCATAGGCGATGATGAACCGGAAGAGCCAATGTTGAATGTGGTGGACGAGTTCCGCCCCGGAGGAGAGCGAATCCAGCGGAGACAATTGAATGAAATAGCTGGCGAACACGGTTTCGGCCGCCAGCACGGCGACGATGATGCCAAGCCGTGCGGTTAAGCCGAAGCGCGTCGGTGCCGACGCTATGCCCGGTATCTGTATGTTCACTCGATCAGTTTAGCCGCCCGGCCGCCCGGCTGCCCGGGTTGCGGCCGGCAAAGTGACGCGATTCTCAGCCGCCGCCTCCGTCTCGCCGTCAATCGATGGCGACCGCCCGCGGATTGTCGCCGGCTGCGAAGGGCGAACCGGCAACCTGCGTCAATGCGCCCGTGGTCGCATTGATCGCGTACACCGAGATGTCGTTGGAGTTCTGGTTCGCCACGTAGGCGAATGTTCCCGCCGGATCGACGACGATGTTGATCGGGAAAGTACCCGCGCCGACGGTCGATACCGCGGTGAGCTCGCCGCTCGCCGGAGTGATGGAGTAGCTCGTGACCTCGTTCGCGGCCGTGACATTGGCGGCAAACAGGAAGCTGCCCGCCGGATTCACCGCGAGCGACTCGGGACTCGAGTCGGTGGCCTTCGGCGACCCGGACAGCGCCGCCAAGATGCCCGTCGCGGCGTTGAGAGAATACATCGAGATCGAATCACCGGTCTCGTTGGCGACATACGCATACGTGCCGGTGGGATCGACGGTGATCGACAGCGCGCCCGCGCCGGCGCCGAACGGTGACCCGCCGATGGCCGTAATGGCTCCGCCGCCGGGCTCGATGGAGAAGGCCGCGACGGCGGCGGCCTGATAGTCGGTGACGTAGAGGAAGTTGCCGCCCGGGTCGGTCGCCAACGATGTGGGCTCCGCGCCCACCGCAAACGGCGAGCCGGAGATCTGGAGCAGTTGACCGCCGCTCTCGATCTCGAATACCGACACCGAGTTGTCGGTCTGGTTGGCCACATAGAGGAATTGATCGGCAGGGTCCACCAGGACGGCAAACGGACCGTTGCCGGCGCCGATCGCTTCTCCCGTTGCCGTGAGAGCGCCGGTGCTGGCGTTGATGGCATAGACCGAGACGTCGGCGGAGCCGTTGTTGGCGACGTACAAGTACGCGCCGTCCGGGTCCACCACCGCCGCCACCGGGGTCGTTCCGGTCGACGCGAAGGGCGAGCCCGCGATCGGCGTCAGCACGCCCGTCGAGGCATCGATGGCGTAGGCACTGATGGTGTTGGATGTTTCATTGGGAACGTACGCATATTGTCCGGCCTGCGAGCAGTGGACGATCACATTGGTGATGTCGGCGGTGCCGATCGTGCCGGAGCCGTTGTGCACCACACAGGTTTGCGCCGTCGGGTTGGACGGCTGCGTCAGGACGGTGACCGAATACGTACCTCCCTGATCGATCCCCGAAGAGAACGCGAAGGTGCCATTCCCGGTGATGGTCAGATTGTCGCCGGAATCGTCTTGAAGCACGAGGCCCGTGCTGCGGACCCCGGTTACCGTGCCGCCGACGGTGTATCCACCGCCCACGTGGCAGGAAGACACCGCACCCGCTGCAGCCACCAAGAGTCCGACTCGGATGATGATGTTCATGGAGCCGATTGTTTTCATTGAGCACCCAAGAGCCGCCTTCGGCAGCGCAATTCTTCAGACCATTCGCGCCGACTATCATTCCGCCGTTTTCGCGACGATTTACGTAAAGAAGTGTCTAGACGGCCGCGGTTTCTAGGCACGAATGTTAACGGTACGGTGATATCCTGTCTCTAACAAACGACAGCGGGCGTTTCGTGAACCAAATTACAGATAATCGTTCGAATTGAGATTACAACAACTGCATGGAACAACATATGGTACGAAAGTTGGGCTGGCGAAAGTTGGGCTGGCTGTCGGCTGCGATGGCGTCCGGCACATTATGGTCCGCTGTGGCATCCGCCACGCTGGGCGAGCCCGAGGCCTCGCTGACGGCGGAAACTCAGCTGAATCGAGCGTCGATCAAGGAATCGAATTTCGGCGCCTACCACGTTCACGAGATGCAGCTTGCCTCCGGCACGGTGGTGCGCGAGTACGCGGGCCTCGATGGCAAGGTGTTCGCGGTCACGTGGAGCGGCCCGTTCATCCCGAACTTGAAACAGTCCCTCGGAAGCTACTTCGCCGAATTTTCGGCCCAGGCCAGTGCCGCGCACGGCACGCGTAAGCATCTCGAGATCCGGCAGCCCGATCTGGTGGTCCAATCGGGCGGCCACATGAGAGCCCATCATGGGCTCGCTTATCTGCCGCAAGCCCTGCCGAGCGGCGTATCGGTCGGAGATCTCCAGTGAGTTCCCTATTGACCCCGGTGTTGCGCGGCGCCGGGTTGCTCCTCTGTGCGGCGGTGGTTTCTTGCGGCGGCGGCGGCGATACCATCGGCGGATCGACCTCGTCGGGCACGGGCACGGTCACTCCGAGCTCCAATGTCGCGAGCGTCACGGTGAGCGCCGGGCCCGCCGGGGTGAATGCCGTCAATACCTTGTATACGACGGTGACCGTGTGCGTAGCGGGCACCTCGACCTGTCAGACCATCGACAACATCCAAATCGACACGGGCTCCTATGGGTTGCGGATCTTGTCGCAGGTCCTCACGCTGAGCTTGCCCGTCGCGACTGCCGCAAGCGGCGGTGGGCTGGTGGAATGCACCGAGTTCGTCGACGGCTATAGCTGGGGCCCGGTGGCCTTGGTGGACCTGCAGATCTCGGGCGAGACGGCGAGTTCGGTCCCCGTGCAGCTGATCGGCGATTCGCGCTACCCGACCGCGCCGTCCGATTGCTCTTCCGGTGCGCCGAGCGCCGAGAATACCGTCGCCACCTTCGGCGCCAACGGCATTTTGGGCATCGGCCCGTTCGCGCAAGACTGCGGTAGCTTCTGCGCGGGGGGCATTCCCGAGCCTATCCAGTATTACGGGTGCACCACGTCGGTCGAGTGTCAGGGCACGCTCGTGCCGCTCGCCGCGCAAGTTCAAAACCCGGTGACGATGTTCACCACGGACAACAACGGCACCATCATCACGTTGCCGTCGGTCGCCTCCGCCGGTGCCGCGAACGTCACCGGATCGCTGATCTTCGGCATCGACACCGAATCGAACAATGCATCGGGCACCGAAACCGTGGTGCCGGTCTCGGACGAAGGATACGTGACCACGGTGTTCGGTGGACAGACCTTGGCGCAGAGCTTCGTCGACTCCGGCTCCAACGCCACGTACTTCAACGACTCGAGCGTTACCCAGTGTCCGACCTCGGGCAGCTCGAGCGCGGGCACCGTCGATTTTTATTGCCCATCGAGTCCCGTGACCTTGACCGCAGCCTTCGAGCTGAGCAACAACTCGACGGTGAACGAGAGCTTCGAAGTGGCGAATGCGAACACCGTGGCCGACACGGTCACCGCATACCCGGGGCTGGCCGGTACGAATCCGACGGCGTCCAGCTTTGATTGGGGTCTGCCGTTCTTCTACGGACGCCGCGTCGCCAACGCCATCGAAGGCTACACGACGTCCGTGGGCACGGGACCTTACATCGCTTTCTGATCTGGCGTTAGACTGCCGTACCATGAGTACGGCCGGCCTGAAGCTCGATTACGTTCCGATGGACCAAATCGCGGGAAAGCCTGTGTTTTCGTGGAGCGATGTGCTCGGCGTCGTCGGCTTCTCGCAGCCGCCGCGCATCGATGCCGCTCATGTTCCGGTCGCCGCCAGCATGACGCCCTCGCTCGGGGCGGCGGCCGGCGGCCTCTGCGAGGTTTGGCGGGTCGAGGGCCGCTTGGATGCGGAACTCTCCTCCCGACAAGGCCGGGTGCATTATCGATTCTGCGATGACTTCCTGTTTGGCACGCTCTCGCTCGAGGAGGAAGCGTTCGACGGCGATTCGGCAGCTCTGTCGCAGGCGACGCTCACCGCCTATCGGGATATTTTCGAGGTGCTCGAGAGGACCGAGCACCGGCACTTGATTCGAGTGTGGAATTATCTCCCCGAGATCAATCGCGAGGCGGACGGCGACGAACGTTATCGGCATTTCAACACCGCGCGGCAGACCGCCTTTCGCAGCGTCGGCCGGCCGACGGAAGGCACCGTGCCGGCGGCCTGCGCTCTCGGATCGCCGGCGGGAAGCCCGATATCGATCTATTTCCTGGCGGCCCGTGAGGCCCCGACGATGATCGAGAACCCGCGCCAAACGAGTGCCTATCGTTATCCGCCGAAATTCGGGGCTCACAGTCCGAGCTTCTCGCGAGCCTGCGTGCTCGCGGAGTCGGCGGGCACCAACCTGTTCGTCTCGGGCACCGCGAGCATCGTCGGGTACGAGACCATCCACCACGGGGATGTCTCCGCGCAAACTCGCGAGACGCTCGCGAATCTCGATGCGCTGCTGCAGGAGGCCAACCGCGTGGTCGGCGCGCCGCGCTACTCGCTGGACCGCCTCAAATTCAAAGTCTACGTGCGGAGGCCGCACGACCTCGAGGCCATTCAGGACGCATTGTCGGCGAATTTGCGGCCCGCCGCGCCGATCCTTTATTTGCAGGCAGATGTCTGCCGCGAAGAGCTCCTGGTGGAGATCGAAGCCACGGGAGAGATGCTGCCGGCCTAGCGCGGCACCGGCCGAGGCGACGGGGGTCCCTCAGACGAAGCGATGAACCAGCCGTCCCGCCCACTCGTAGAGCGCCGCCTCGGATCGAGAGAGTGCATTGGTCGAGGGTACGAACCACATGAATCCGGGATCGTCGCGGGTCACCATGTCGGCCGGGGCGGCCGTGACCTGGAATCCCGCGGCGGTGAAATCACCGACGGCGCGGGTCATGTGCGGGCTCGATGTCACCAGGATGATCCGATCGATACCCAAAGGCCGAAGCATGCGGGCCGAGAACTCCGCGTTCTGTCGAGTGGTCCGTGAGGCGCGTTCCACCCAGCGGACCGGCATCTGCAGGTCCTGCTCCATGAAGCTCTCCATGGCCGCGGCCTCGGGCGGGGCGCCGGTGATCAGCACGGGAAGGTGTGTGGCGCGCGCGACCCTCGCCCCCTCGATCAAGCGCAGATCGGCGGTAATGCTCGGCGCATCCGCGCCGACCTCGGGCGCGTCGCGCCGAAATCCGCCGCCGAGAATCACGATCGCTTGAGCTTCGGCTTGCGTGGGTGTGAGGTGCGCGGGACGGAGCGGCGGGTAGCCCTCGGCCGAGCGCCCGATCGCATCCGCGACGAACGGCGTCGAGAGCAGCCATATGCTTACGACGCCGACGGCGCACAACAAGAAGCCGAGCCGCGCGCGACGCCGCCACACCAGCAAGCCGGCCATGGCGATCAACAGCGGCGATGCGGGCGGCATGATCAGCCCTTTTAGCAAGACTCTCAGTCCGAACAGGTGCAACTGGAGATACCTCGGTGGTTGGACGACGGCGAGACCAGTGTACGATTCATCGGCGAGCCTCAAAAGCGCAAAAAAGAGGAGAAGCCGTGCAACATACCCGTCGGGATGTGATCAAGACTTTGGCGGCGATGCCGTTGGTTCGGCATCGAGGATCGGAACCGGACCTCATCTTGTACAACGGTTGCGTGTCGACCATGGAGCTTTCGCAGCCCGATGCGACCGCGGTCGCCATCCATGAGGGCCGCTTTCTCGCCATCGGAAGCGACCGAGACATCATGCGGTTGGGCGGAGCTAACACACGTCGTATCGACCTCGCCACCGCGAGAACTTGTACCGGAATTCGCGCAAGGCATGGCTCGCGGGCTTTCAGCTCGCGACGCACGCCAACGGCGAACGCACCATCGACCGCGTCCTCGGGGTGTACGAGCAGCTCAACCGGGAGTTTCCGCGGCGCGATCCGCGCTTTCGCATCGAGCATTGCACCGTCTTGACGCCGGAGCTGGTCGCGCGCATGCGGACCGTCGGCGCAATTCCCATTCCGTTCGCGGGCTACGTGAATTTCCACGGCGACATCCTGCATTTCTATGCCGACGAGCGAACCGCCCGTATGTTCGCCTACCGCTCTTTCATCGACGCCGGCCTGCGGCCGCCGTCGTCCTCGGATTACACGGCGAGTCCGATCGCGCCCGGCAAGCTCGCCGGCCTCGCGGTCCTCGCGCAGGATCCGTTGGCCGTCCCGGCCGAATCGTGGCAGGGCATCAAGGTCGAGCGAACGATGCTCGGCGGGAAATGGGTGTACGAGGCATGAGCACCGGAAGGGTGAGCGGGGCTCTTCCGGCCTCGTGCGGCGGCCGGCCTTGCCTAAAGCCTGGATACGGTGATTAAATCGGTCCTGAGGCGGGCGTCGTATAATGGTAATACCCAAGCTTCCCAAGCTTGAGCCGTGGGTTCGATTCCCATCGCCCGCTCCACCTTCCAGCCAGCGCCGGCCAATGCCGGCCAACATGGTTTCCAGCCGCGTATCAGGCGGGAAATTGGTAGACGTTGGCTAGGACTGGCCGTGGTTTCACACGCAGGCATTCTCAAGTCCGTCCCACCCGGCCCCGCCTGCGATCTTCATTTTGATCACTCGAGGCTTGGCTTCTGTGCCAACCGAATTTATCCCACCGTGAGCGTCCGCTTACTCGAAGCCAAAATGATGTCGCCGACTTCGGGTTGTGGCCGAAAGCGAGCGGCTAATTTGCTAGATCACCTTCATTTCTGGTGAGGACAGTAGCACCCGGACGATTTACAGTGGAGCGATGGCCGGCACTAGGTCAGCCTCCATCGATACCGACGCGATCCTACGACGTATCCTTGTCATTCGTGGCCGCAGGGTGCTGCTTGATTCTGATCTTGCCGCTTTGTATCAAGTTGAGACGAAGGCGCTTACTGATCATGTCACAGCGCGTGGTGTATGAGTCGTGAGTCTTGGCTCGGTTGAACTCATGCTCAGCTGACCACAGCGGACAACCGAACGGTTTGATTGTCGCTGAGAGTCTGCAGGCCTTCAAGTTGCATGTACCGGCGTTGCAGCTGCCATTCGTCGTTCTGCTCGAGCAGTAGCGCACCGACGAGCCGCGTGATCGAAGCATCGTTCGGAAAAATGCCCACGACATCGGTGCGCCGTTTGACCTCTGCGTTGAGCCTTTCGAGCGGATTGGTGCTGTGGATCTGCGTGCGATGGGCTTTCGGAAAGCTCAAGAACGACAAAACGTCGGTTTCCGATTTATCCATCAAGCCGGAGAGCTTCGGAAACTTCGCGCGCAGCTGATCAGCTACCGTGCGCCACTGCGCGACCGCCGCTTCCTGCGTATCCTGGGCGAAAACCGTGTTAATCATCGCCAGAACCATCTGACGGTGGCCTTTTCCGGCATGCGCCAGGGCGTTTCTGATGAAATGGACGCGGCAACGCTGCCAAGTGGACTTCAAAACCTTCGCCGCAGCGGCCTTTAAGCCTTCGTGGGCGTCGGAAATCACCAGCTTGACGCCACGCAGACCTCGGCGCGTCAGAGAACGCAGAAAGTTCGTCCAAAACGGCTCCGCTTCGGACGGACCCACGCTCATGCCCAGCACTTCCCGTACGCCATCGGTGTTCACGGCGATGGCGATTATCACCGCGACCGAGACGATCCGGCCGGCCTCGCGCACCTTCACGTAGGTCGCATCGATCCACAGGTACGGCCAATCCCCTTCGATCGGACGATCCAGGAACGCGTGCACTCGTTCGTCGATTTCCCCGCACAGCCGCGACACCTGGCTCTTGCTGATGCCGCTCATGCCCATCGCTTTGACCAGCTCATCGACCGAGCGGGTCGAGACGCCTTGGATGTAGGCCTCTTGGATCACAGCGGCCAGTGCCTTCTCTGCAGTCCGCCGCGGCTCCAAAAATCCAGGGAAATAACTGCCCTTACGCAGCTTCGGGATCTTCAGATCCACGCTCCCAGATCGCGTTTCCCACAACCGTTCGCGGTAACCGTTGCGGCTATTAGCCCGCTCCGGGCTTCTTTCCCCGTACGCCGCAGCGCACAGACTCTCGGCATCCATCTCCATCATCCGCTGGGCGACAAACTGGATCATTTCCCGCAGCAAATCCGTATCAGCACCCTTCTCGGCAAGCTCGGCCAGTGACATAGTGGGCTTGGTGGTCATCGTCGGGATCCTCGGCAATGTTAAGTGTGGTAACTCAACCTTACCAAGTCTCACGATGACCGCCATCATCGGCCCGCTCTTACACCACTAGCCGGGACACAATCCGCTTACTCGTGCAGTTCGTCGCAACCCCGGGCGCTTTCCCGCCGACTTTATGTTCCAACTCGCGGTGGAGGAGTCCGCCACTTCAAGGAGCCAATCTGGCGCCTTAAAGACCGGCGCGGGAAGCACCGTAAGTATGCGCCGTACGTATTCACGGAACAGGGCATCGCCATGCTGTCATCCGTTCTTAAAAGCGAACGCGCCGTCCACGCAAACATCGAGATCATGCGGGCGTTCATCGTCTGCCACAGGCAGTCGCAACGCACGAAGATTTGGCGCGCAAACTGGCGGCCTTGGAGAGCAAGTATGACCACCAGTTCAAGGTGGTATTCGATGCGATCCGTGGTCTGATGAGAGCAGCCTCCACCAAGGCGCTGGAGATCATGGTTTCGTGGTTGGCTCCAGGCCAAAGCGCGATGGAGTGGGTGGGCATGCGCCACGAAGAGGCTGGGGCCAAGTCAATAGACGGCGACGATTCCGGCATAAAATGCCCGGCGCGGTCCATAGGCCGGAGCGGCGATACCGATGCCCGTACCATTGCGGATTTCGTAGACTCGGTCGAAAACATTGAGTCCGTCAAAGCGCAGCTTAAATTGGCTGATGGCCGATGATTGCAAATGCCAAACGTGCTCCACGCCAACATTTTCTGTGACATAAGAAGGCAGTTTTTCAAGATTCGCGAAGCCCGCGCGCAGGCCGTTGCCGTAGAGAAAATCCGTATGGACCCGGGTGTTTTCGAGGAAGGTATAGGATATCCCCCCGGAACCAGTGAACCGGCCTTGGTGATCCAGTTGGATGGAATTCGCGGACAGGTAAGCGAGTTCGTTATTCGGGAATTCATTTTGGACCGAGTCAATATTTCTCGCCCGCGTTTGGACATACGAAAAATTACCATACGCAGAGAACGGCCCGTGCTTATAGATACTGCTTAACTCCCCGCCATACACCGTACCCGACGTGTAATTAAAATTATTGAGAATCACGGCGGTGCCAAACTGGCCATCGTCGAGGAGATTCTTGGCAAGCTTGCAGAACGTATCCGCCGTGAACTCCCAGGAGCGGGTGAGTTGCCGGGAAACGCCGGCGTCAAAATAATGATCGCGTTCGACTTTGGGGGGATCGTTCCGATCATTGAAAGGAGCATCGGTGGAATATTCAAACAGCTTGCTGCTTGACGAGGGAATATATTGCAACGTCGGCGGCATGAAATAACGCGCATAGCCGAGGTGTGCGGAAGCGGCATCGTTAATCTGCCAGACCAAATTGGCGCGCGGGCTCAACTGGCCTTCGTGATCAAACGAGACATCGAAACGGTCGTAACGCACCCCGTAGTTCAAGACTAACTGCTCGTTGAAACGCCACTCGTCCTGCAAGTAAATCCCGGCGGTCAACCCGCTGTTCCCACCGTCGGCAGTTATCGTGAATGGAACGGATGACGATTGTGGTGTCGGTCCCGGCAGGTTGTAGCCTAAGGGTAGGGGAGCGAACTGTGAACTCGCAGGAAAAACAGCGGACCTGGTGTCAAGCTGTTCGATGTCATAGGTGGCCAGCATCCCGCCACGGACGGTGTGGTGTTCGCCCACAGTGTAAGACACATCCGCCTGCAGCCCATTTGCAAAATCACTGTTGTTTATTTGCGCCGCGTTGCCATTGAAGATCAGGTCCTGCAACGGATCGGGACTGAATCGCATGTCAGTATATCGGGTGAACGCGGAAATCTGGGCTGAAAGGTTGCCGGCAAATTTCTGATAAGAGAGCACCGCGTAATAATTCTGCTCGTGCTGGCTTTCATTGATGGTGGACGAGTCGGCCGCCGGACTATTGATCAATTGGTAGATCGGAGCTAGTCCCGGCGTATTTGGAATTTCGAAGGTCGCATAGGAAGCACTCAACAGCAATGTCAGTCGGCTGCTTGAGTCGAAACGATGGGAGAGGTAGCCAAAGACTTTTCCCTGATCGGTAACGTCATGCAGTGGATTGTCGCTGGAAGTCGTGTTGTCGATGCCGAGATTGTCGTGCAAGTAGGAAGCGGTAACGAAATAATCGAGATTGCTCGTTGTACCACCGAATGACCCGGATGGATGAAGGGTCTGGTAACTGCCGCCGTATAAAGAAAGTTCATTGCCGTCGAATTCCGCACCCGTCTTGGTGATGACATCAATGATTCCGGCCGTGCGGTCTCCAAACTGAGCCGGCACTGTTCCCGTGATCAGCGTGACCGATTTGATCACGTGGGGGTCAATTTCCTGCCCAAAACCATTGAGGCTTTCAGGTAGCAGGACACCATTGATGCGATATTGCACGTCGCCGTGATCGCCGCGGACATGGATCTCCCCGAATTCCTCCTGCACCACACCTGGCGCATGCAATAACACCTGCTGAAACGAAGAATTCTCGCCTTGGCTCATAGTCTGAATCTGATTCTCGCCAATGGCGTAGGTGACAGCGCCCAAACTAGGCGCGATTTGCTCGCGCGCTGCATCCAGCTCCGCGACCACAATTATGTCGCCAAGCTGAGTGGGAGGATTCGTTGCGCTTCCAACCGCCTCAGTGGCTGAAGATGTGATCGAACCGACTGGCGAAGGGGATGATGAGTCAACAGGCGCCGTGGAGTTTGTGACTGCATTGATGGAATCTGCCGACGAATCGGGCGATTGAGTGTCTTCCGCCGCCACAGATAGCGCGCTTACGCCTAAAAGACATATCCAAAGTGCCACGGTGGCGCTGACGCGTCTCCGCGACGAATCGATGCCGTGAACAACGATGTCGGCCGTGATGCGCAAATTGATGTCCCTAACACGTCCGATAAGCTTCCCGGGAACAAAACCGATGGTCTTAGGCGTCGGTACGGTCTTCCGAGTGGAGCGCCTTGAACACTCTGAGTGTTGCGTTCGGAATTACCGACGATTGCAAATCTCGCACGGAAATCTTATTGGGTCCTTAGCCAAAGTGCGGTCATTTGCGCGCCCTTAGGGTTTGATTCGGTGCACCGGCAACAAGCTGCTAGGCTGTTAGAACACGTCCTTGATACGCCCGCGAATTTGGTTGTTAGTGACTCCGAGCTTCATGGCAGCCTCGGACATCAGGAGCCACACCCCGGTTTTCTCCGCGGAACGATACGCGTGGATGCCGTGCATTGTGCGGACGCGCGGCAGTTCTCCAGCAGCACTTCGCTGTTGATCGTGAACGACGGCTTCCGAGTGGACAGTTTAAGACTACGACTGCCCGGTGTTGGCCGTTATGGATAGCTCTTCATAACGGCCATTATGCACAGTACCCAGTTATGCACAGTGGGGCGACGGCGGCCCTGCAATCAGGCCGCCGAGAGCACTTCGGGCTGCACATAATTACAGACCCTTCAAGAACTCCAGCAGCGAGTCC
>Ga0187871_10002359_pt1 | contig 15454 bp, 14 predicted proteins | sample June2016WEW_16_1_FD_132988 | JGI IMG/M metagenome (GOLD analysis project Ga0187871, IMG submission 132988) | Peatland microbial communities from SPRUCE experiment site at the Marcell Experimental Forest, Minnesota, USA - June2016WEW_16_10 | ecosystem: Environmental > Terrestrial > Soil >... | reverse complement strand
CGGAACCGCAAATTTGCAAATTATCGAAACTTCCCTTCCCGGAGTCCTGCTGGTCCAGCCCCGCGTCTTTGGCGACGCGCGCGGCTTCTTCATGGAGACCTACCGGCAGAACGCGCTCGCCGAGGCGGGCATTCGCGAGACCTTCGTGCAGGACAATCATTCCCGCTCCTCACGCGGTGTATTGCGCGGGCTGCATTATCAGCTTCGTCATGCGCAGGCGAAGCTCTGCCGCGTCGCCCAGGGTGAGGTGCTCGACATCGCGGTGGATATCCGCATGGGATCGCCGAATTTCGGCAAGTGGGTAAGCGTGCTGCTCTCCGGCGAAAACCATGCGCAGCTCTACATCCCCAAAGGCTTCGCGCACGGCTTCGTGGTGCGCTCCGAGAGCGCCGACTTCCTCTACAAGTGCAGCGACTATTATGACGGGCCGGACGACCGCGGCGTGCTGTGGAACGATCCAGGTCTCGCCATCAACTGGGATACGGCCTCGCCCATCATCTCCGAGAAAGACCAGCGCTATCTTTCGCTATCGCAGATTCCGCACGATCAGCTTCCGAGGTACGAGCCGTGAGCCTACCGCCCATTACGCCGACCAATAGCGCGCCGGAGAAGCCGGGGCTGAGGCTGCTCATAACCGGTTGCAACGGACAAGTTGGATGGCACCTGCAGCGCACGCTGGCGCCCATGGGCGAGGTGCTGGCCATCGACATCGATCAAGTTGACTTGACGGACCTGAATGCCGTCGGCAGGACGGTGCGGGACTTTGCGCCGAACGTAGTGGTTAATGCGGCGGCGTACACCGCCGTGGACAAGGCGGAGAGCGAGCCCGATCTGGCGTGGGCCCTGAACGTCGCGGCGCCGGAACAGATTGCCAAAGAATGCGCGCGCATCAACGCGCTGATGGTCCACTATTCCACCGATTACGTCTACAACGGCAGCAAGGTTGGCCCGTATGAAGAGGACAATACCACCGGCCCGCTGAGCGTTTATGGGACCACGAAGCTGGCTGGCGACGATGCCATCATCGCCAGCGGCTGCGCGCACATCATCCTGCGCACGACGTGGGTGTACGACATCCGCGGCAAGAATTTTCTGCGCACCATTATTCGCCTGGCGCGCGCAAAAGACGAGCTGCGGATCGTGGGCGATCAATTCGGCGCGCCGACCTGGGCGCGCATGCTGGCCGAATCGACTGCCATCATTGTTGCCCGTTCGCTGGAACGCAAGCGTGCCTTGGGCGATTTCCCGAGTGGCCTGTTTCACCTTACGGCGGCAGGACGAACCTCGTGGGCGGGATTCGCCCAGGCCATCCTGGAAGAATATGAGGCGCTGCAGGCCTCATCGGAAGAGACGGGCGAGTATAGCGGCCCGCTCAAGACGACGCGCGTGGTGGAAATCGGTACTCATGAGTATCCCACCCCGGCGCGCCGGCCGGTGAACTCGGTGCTGTCCAACGCGCAGATCCAGGCAGCGTTCGGCATCTTCATGCCCGATTGGCGCCATCAGCTCAGGCTTGCCTTGCAGGACGCGGTTCGCCGATAATGGCGGGTAAGACTTATCCCCCCTGAATTAGCTGGGTTTTCACCACGGAGGCCACGGAGCGCACGGAGAATTGTGAATAAGTCCACTCCGTGATCTCGGTGTTCTGCGTGGTGAATTGCGTGGCATGGGGGCGACGCAATCGGCAAGTTCACCACGAACGGAGACCTATGAAGGGCATAGTCCTGGCAGGCGGCATCGGCTCGCGCCTCTATCCGCTCACTCGCGTCACCAACAAGCACCTGCTGCCGGTGTACGACAAACCCATGATCTTCTACCCGCTGCAAATCCTGGTGGACGCGGGCATTCGGGACATCCTCATCGTGACCGGCGGCCACAATGCGGGCGACTTTCTGCGCCTGCTGCAAAACGGCAAGGAGTTCGGGCTGCAGCAGCTGAGTTTCGCGTATCAGGAGGGCGAAGGCGGCATTGCCGACGCGCTGCGCCTGGCCGAACCGTGGGCCAAGGGCGACGACATTTGCGTGGTGCTGGGCGACAACATCATCGAAGGCGACATTCGCGAGGCCGCGCGCGCGTTCGAGCGGCTCGACCAGGGCGCGATGGTGATGCTGAAGGAAGTGGACGACCCAGAGCGCTTCGGCGTGCCCGTGTTCGACGAACAGAAGCGAATTATTCGCATCGAAGAAAAACCCAAGAAGGCGCTGTCGTCGTTCGCCGTGATCGGCGTCTATTTCTACGACCGCACGGTGTTCGATCGCATTCGCCGGCTGAAGCCGTCGGGCCGCGGCGAGTACGAGATCACCGACGTGAACAACAGCTACATCGCCGAAGGCACGCTAAATCACAGCCTGCTCACAGGCTGGTGGACCGACGCCGGGACCTTCGAATCGCTGTGGCACGCCAGCAACATGGTGCGCCAGAAGGTGCTCCGCAACGCAGAAGAGGCGGTCAAGAACGCCGACGTGTCGGCGCAGGTGACGGGCGCATGAAGCTACTGGTTACCGGCGGTGCGGGATTTATCGGCTCCAACTTCGTTCATCACACAATTGCTACTCATCCGGATTGGAAGCTGATCGTTCTCGATAAGCTGACCTACGCCGGGAACCTCAAGAACCTCGAGCCTGAGCTGAGCGATGGCCGCTGCGAGTTCGTGCAGATGGACATCTGCGATCGCGATGTGGCGGACGCGGTGCGCGGCTGCGATGCGGTGATTCACTTCGCCGCCGAGAGTCACGTCGATCGCAGCATTGAGGACGCGTCGGCATTCGTGCGCACGAATGTCGATGGCACACACAACATGCTGGAAGCCTGCCGCAAGGCGGCCGTGCCACGTTTTGTGCACGTCTCGACCGATGAGGTGTACGGCAGCCTCGGCGATACGGGTCTGTTCTCGGAAGACACGCCGCTTGCGCCCAAGAGTCCGTACTCGGCGACCAAGGCCTCTTCCGATCTGCTCGTGCTGGCCTACGTGCATACCTACAAATTTCCCGGCCTGGTCACGCGCTGCTCCAACAATTACGGGCCATATCAATTTCCAGAGAAGTTCATCCCGCTGATGATCGCGCAGGCCATGGCGGGCGAGCGGCTGCCGGTTTACGGCAAGGGCGCGAATGTGCGCGACTGGATTCACGTCAACGATCATTGCAGTGCGCTCGAGGCCGTGTTGCAGCGAGGCCGCGAGGGCGAGGTGTACAACATCGGCGGCGGATGCGAGATGCGGAACCTGGATGTTGCGAAGCTGATCCTGAAGGCGCTGGGACGAGGCGAGGAGTTGATAAAGTTCGTAACCGATCGTCCCGGCCACGATCTGCGTTACGCGATCAACTGCGAAAAGCTGGCCCGCGAGCTGGGCTGGACGCCGCAGGTGAAATTCGATCAGGGTCTGGCGGACACGATTGCGTGGTATCGCGACAATCAGGCATGGCTGGACGACGTGCGCAGCGGCCAGTATCGCGATTACTTCCAGAAGCACTACGTGCAGCGCGAGAAGACCTTCGCGGCACGATAAGCGTTTTCACCACGGAAGCACGGAAGACACGGAATTTATTTTGATCTGTTCTCTTAAGCGGTGAACTGCGAGCTGAAGTATGGTATGTGGTTCTCGTTAGCTATTACTCTGCGCTTAAGCAAACACAAAACAAAGAAAATTCCGTGTATTCCGTGCTTTCGTGGTGAACTGACGACGAAACATGCCGAAGAAAGTCCCTAACAGGCAGCAAGGTTTCGCGATTGCCATCCTCGCGGCGGGCAAGGGCACGCGGCTGAAGTCGCGGCGTCCCAAGGTGCTGCACGAGATCGGCGGCAAGCCGCTGCTGGCGCATGTGGTCGCGGCGGCGGCGCAGGTGGTCCCGGCGCAGAGCATCTTCGCCATCATCGGGCATGAGGCGGACAAGGTCCGCGCGGCGCTGGAATCCACCGGCATCGGATTCGTCCTGCAACGCGAGCAGCGCGGCACCGGTCACGCCATCATGGAAGCGCGCGAAGCGCTGGCTCCGTTCGAGCACGTGCTGGTGCTGTCGGGCGATGTCCCTCTAATCGCGCCGGCTACCATCGCGCGGGTCCGCGAGTTTCACATCGCAAACCATGCAGCGATGACCGTGCTCACGGCCGAGCCTGACGATCCCACCGGCTACGGACGGATTTTTCGCCGCGCGGTCAAAGGCAAGCCTACAGATGAGATCGATCGCATCGTTGAACAGAAGGCATTGCGCGGCGATGAAGCCAGCCAGCGCGAGATCAATTCCGGCATCTACGCCTTTGCGACCGGGCCGTTATATGAACACATCGGCCAGCTCGGCACCGACAACGCTCATCATGAGTACTACCTGACCGATGTCGCTGCGCTGCTGCGCAAGGCCGGGGAGAAAGTTCTCGCGTTGCGGGCGGAGGATTCCAGCGAAGTGCTGGGCGTGAACACGCGGATGGAGCTGGCCGAGCTCGACGCCAAGCTGCGCGCCCGCAAAGCGCGCGAGCTGATGCTGGCGGGCACGACCATCTTCCGCCCTGAGACCTGCGACATCGATGCCGATGTCACGGTCGGCACCGACACCGTCATCGAGCCGTTTGTGCAGCTCATCGGGCGCACGAAAATCGGCGCTGATTGCCGCATTCGCTCCTACTCCGTGATCACCAATTGCGAGATCGGCGACAACGTACTGGTCCGCCCCGGATGCATTCTGGAAGATTCCATTGTGCGCAACGGCGCGCAACTGGGGCCGTATTCGCACCTGCGTCCGGGCAGCGACATTGGCGAAGGCGCGCATGTGGGCAACTTTGTCGAGACCAAAAAGACACGGCTGGGTAAGGGCTCCAAGGCCAACCACCTCACCTACCTTGGCGACGCGGAGATTGGGGCAGGCGTAAATGTGGGCGCGGGAACCATCACCTGCAACTACGACGGGGTAAAGAAGCACACGACCACTATCGAGGACGGGGCGTTCATTGGAAGCGACACGACGCTGGTTGCTCCCGTTCGCATCGGCCGCGACGCCTATGTGGGCGCGGCTTCGTGCATCACCGAAGATGTCCCGCAGGATTCGCTGGCTGTAGCCCGTGGCCGCCAGGTCAACAAAGAAGGGTGGGCAAAGGAGCGGCGGACGAGAATCAAATCTGCGGACAAGGAAGCAAAGGCTCCCTCATAAATACGAAACCTCCAGGAGCCACCTGGAGGTCAACGGGTAAATGGACCCGCCTGCGAAGCAACTATAGGTTAGGTCTGCACTCGGTTCATGTCAAGCGCATCCTCAACATAAGCGTTTCCACATTCCAACTTGGGACACTGCCTATGCGCGGAAGGGACCACGGAGGGTAGAGGAATCGAACCTCTGAGGCTGGCAAGCCCCTCACCGCTTCGCAGGCGGGTCCAGTACCCACACTGGAAGTACCCTCCAAACCCAGCCTGCGCGTAAGCAGAGTACCAACCTCGGTGTGGAACCACTGTGTCGGTAATCACTGCGCAGCGTGATTTCCCAGGCAACCAAATGCTAGCTCCGGCGACCGGCAGCTTTCGATTTCCCTCTTCAGCTCTGGATTCCCGACATCCAACAAGATGGAGGTTCTTTATGCCGAAGAGCACTGAGAAGAGCACTGATAAGAATCGAATGCCCAATACGCCGGGCACCAATCCCAGCGTCAATCCACAAACCGGAGCGGTCAATCCATCCGCACCTACGGTCGGCACGGAGCAGTGGGGAAATACCCGCGACGAGCGGCGGGTGCTGGGCCAGCACGAGCCAGCCGATACGCGCGCCGGACAGATGAAGGGAAACCCGGGCGACCACATGGCAGCGGCATCGCAGCGCGAAGAACAGCGCGCCGCAACCAATAAGCGCCCCGAAGGCCAGGGCAGCGACCAACCCGACCTCTCGCGCCGTACCAGCGCGTCCGCGCATTCCATGCATACCAATCAGCCCGCAACCGGCCGCACCTTCCGCTGCGCTGACGTGGGCAACACGGATTGCGGCTGGGAGACGAGCGGCAGCACCGAAGAAGAGATTGTGCAGCGCGCCGAAGAGCATGGCCGGCGCGACCACGGCATGAGCGACTGGAGCGACGCCATGCGGAAGAAGGTGCGCGACAACATTCACCTTCGCCCGGCCGCGTAGCCGGCCTTACACGTTGATATGGTATGGGATGGTGGCCACGGTGATCCGCTGATTGCCGCCGAATAGCAGCATCGCGCGGATCGCCTCGGAGCGGTTGTTGTGCAGCAGGTAGTGCCACCAGTGACTCTCCACCAGCTCGGGAATCAGCATGGTGACCACGCGGTCCGGGTTGGCGAGCTGCTGGTCGAGGGCGTACTGAACAATCGGCTTTATCACGAATCGATACGGCGATTCCAGTACCACCAGTTTCGGAGGTTCCAGTCCGGCCGCCCGGGCTGGGGCCTCCACCAACTCCCCCCACCGCTGGCAGAATTCCTCGGTCGGCCCTCCGCAATGCACGTGCACCGCGTGAATCTCCCCGGAGAGCGTCCAGGCGTAGCGCAGCGCCTTTTCCGACACCAGGCTCCAGCGATCAATCGGCACCAGCACCAGCGGCTCGCACAAATTATCGGTGTGAACCGGAGCCGTTGTGTTGATGTCGTCGCCCACTCGTTCGTAGTGGCGCTTCACCGCGCGCATCATCAGGATGAGCGCGGGAATCAGCAGCACGGTAATCCATGCGCCCTCGACAAACTTGGTCATCAGCACGACCAGCGTCGTGATTCCCGTCGCGAACGCTCCCAGTCCATTCAGAAACATGCTGCGTCCGGAGCCGGGACCGCCGACGCGCTTCCAGTGCATCACCATCCCCGCCTGTGACAACGTGAAGGCCAGGAAAGCTCCTATCGCGTAGAGCGGAATCAGCCGATCCGTGACCCCGCGGAAGATGATGAGCAGCAGGCCGGTCAGGAGGGCGAGAGCGTAGACGCCCTGCGCGAAAATCAGCCGCCGGCCGCGAATGACGAAGGCATGCGGCAGGAATCCGTTAGAGGCGATGGCGCGCGCCAGCCGGGGAAAATCCGCGAAGGCGGTATTCGCCGACAACGACAGCACCACCAGGATCGATCCAATGCTGATCCAGTAGAACGCGCCCCGTCCTGTGACCGCAGCCAGCAATTGCGAAAGGATGCTGTCATAGCCCGGCGCCCCGGGATCGGTAGCGGCGATGCCATACCTCGGTACCAGGTACGCGATCCCGAGCAGCATGACAACCAGAATGGCGATGATGATGGTCAGCGTAAGCTTGGCGAATTTCTCCGTCGGATCGCGAAACGCCATCACGCCGTTGCTGACGGCCTCAACGCCCGTCATGGCCGTGCAGCCGCTGGAGAAGGCGCGCAGCAACAGCCATGCGCTCAGCGCGCCGGTCGCTCCGCTGAGCTTGGGCAGCGTCACCATGGGCACGGGATGACCGCCCGCCGCGATCGTCTTGAACAAGCCAACTGCGATCAGCCCCAGGATGCAGGCGATGAAGACGTAGGTCGGCAGCATAAACACGCCGCCCGACTCCTGCATGCCACGCAGGTTCACGATCGTGATGAGCAGCAGGATACCGAGGCACAGCCGCAGCGTGTCTTTCTGCAGCGACGGCACTGCCGAGACCAGCGCGCCTACTCCGGCGGAGATGCCAACGGCCGCGGTCAGAACGTAGTCGATCATGAGCGCGGCGGCGGCCAACAGTCCGGCGCCCCGGCCCAGATTCTCGCTGGCTACGGTGTACGAGCCGCCGCCCTGCGGGTAAGCCCCGATGGTCTGGCGATATGAGAAGTACACGATGCCGAGCAGGATGACGATGCCGACCGTAATCGGCCAGATATGCGCCGCGCCTGCCATCCCCAGCGGAATCAGCAAAGTGAGCGCGGCTTCCGGGCCGTATGCCGCCGAGCTTAAGGCGTCGAGGCCAAAGATCGGGATGCCCTTAAAAGGGCCGATGCGCTCGGCCTTCTCTTCTTCGGTGGCTAAGGGACGGCCAAAGAGCGCGTCAGCGATGCCGAAGCGCGGCTTCTTGGTTTCGACAACAGGCGAGTTCCCCACAGTGTCAGAAGGCATATAGGCTGACGAATACTTGCGTGTTGAAGATTCTTAACAGTCGAGCAGGGTTGCCGCGGCTCGAACGGCGCTATTTGTCGTCTCCCTTGGGGAGCGACACCGGAATTTCGATCATCGGCCGGCCCATGCGCTCGGCTTCTTCCGGAGTGACGCCGGCCATCTGCATCCTGCGCTGTTGGATTTCGCGCAACTCCGCCAGCACCTGGCGTTCTTGCTCGACGTACTCCTCCTCGGTGATCGAGCCGTCCTCCAGCAAGGTTTGCAGTTCGAGCAGGCGCTCCTTGATGGGAGCGTCGTCGGTATATTGCTCCTCGGCGGCGCGCGCCAAGGTGCGGAGGATGAACTTGAAGCCGGAGATGGGCGAGAGCAGCAGATCGTCGATTAGCAGCATGGGGATGAGCTTCGTATCAGGGCATGACTTCAGTCATGCCGCATAAATCCTGGTCATGTCTCAGGGCTATTGATTGCCTAAGTACGGTCATATGTGCGGTGGAGGGGCACGGCTTTAGCCGTGCCGTAATTTGGCGAGATGAGTGGGCTTTAGCCCTGGTTCACCGCGGCTAAAGCCGCAATTCGCGCCTGCGATTCGCCGGGCTGAAGCCCGGCGCTTCCACCGTACATAGGACATTGCTTAGGCAGTAATCAATAAAGCCTCTCAAATTGGTTTCGTTGCGGCACGACTAAAGTCGCGCCCTGATACAAACCGCCGCACTACCCTCACGCCGTGCTGCTCGGCTCCAACTTCAAACGAATATTAACGAAATTGTACGGCGGCCAGGGGCCGGTGTACTTGAAGTTCAGCCGCTCGCCGAATTTTTTTGCGATGCGATTGACCGCCGCGTCGAATTCGGCTTCGCGCTCGCGCTCCAGCAGAAAGGCCGCGTTCAGGATCATCTTGTCGCCGATGGGCTTGTTGTCGCGCGAGGCGACGCAGATTTCCCGCAGCGTCTCATAAATGTCGCGCACGTATTCGCTGGAGCGTTCCTCCATGGCCTTGTCGATCATGCGGCCCAGTTGCATGCGGGCGAAGTAGGTCGATTGCAGGTGCTTGCGCGTGATCTCCTGGTGGAAGCGGCGGATCTCGTCGTGCTCACGCTGCAACTCCTCGATGATGCGGTCGCGATCCCAGGTCACCTTCAGCCCGAATTCCACCTTGCCGGCCATTTGCTTCAGCACATCTTTCACCGAGGGATAGATACTGCGCAGCACCTCGTGAATATCGTCATCGGTGCGAAAGACGGTGCCGAAGCTCATGGGAATGATGGTGTGGGTCTTCATCACGGTCTCGATGACGTGCTCGTGGGAGAGCGCGTTTTCGCGGGTGGGATCGAAGATGAAGACCGGGGTGCGGCTCACCACGGCGGCGATATCCCCGTGCGTGACCACGTATACCAGTTCGCCGCTGCCACCGATGCCCATCCGGCCGAAGGTCACCGGCTCGCGCGATTGGATGATGCCGTATACATACCGGCCTTCCTGGCGTACATCGGGCACAGGAATGGGGCCGGGCACGAATTCCACTGCCGGTACCGGCTTCGGTTCCAGTGCCGGCGCCGGCGCAGGAACCATCGCAATCGGCTGCGATTGCAGCGCTGTCGTCCTCGCCGCTTTGGTCTTGCGGGCCGTCTTAGCCGGCCGCTTTGTGCTGCCGCTCATAGTGCTCCTTCAACAATTCGGAAATCGTGTCCAACATTTCCCTGATATCGATGGGCTTGAACAAGATGGGAATAGCGAGTTCCTGCGCGTGTTCGGTGGCTTCGGGCGTGGCATAGCCGGTCAACAGCACTGCCGGTATCGCCGGATCTTTCTGCCGCGCAAGCTCAATCACATCGAAACCGTTTTCCTGCTTCTCCAGCGACAGATCGCACAGAAGCAGGTCAATTTCCTGCTCGGCAATTGCCCGGCGGGCTTCCTCGGAAGAAATTGCGGCGCAGACCTCATAACCCTGCCGCTGCAAGATAAGGCGGTAGGTCAAAAGGACGTTGGGTTCATCGTCTACCACCAGAATGTTGCATTTACGCTTCATGGCCCTCCCTAGTCCTTGAACGTCACACCGCTGCCGGCAGTGCAATACTGAACACGGTTCCCTTCCCTACTTTGCTGCGCACGCGCAGCTTGCCGCCGTGGTTCTCGACAATGCCCTTGACGATCCACAGGCCCAAGCCCGTTCCCCGCTCGCCCTTGGTGGTCACGAACGGTTCGAACATAGTGTTCACCATGTTCTTGGCGATTCCGCAGCCAGAATCGGCCACGGAGATGATGATGCTTTGCTGCAACTGGTCTCGGCTCACCAGCCTGGTACGCACGTGCAGTACTCCACTCTTCGTCATGCTGTCTTTGGCGTTGACTACCAGATTGGAGAGCACCTGCCGTATCTGGTCGGCCGAGCCCAAAGCCGGCGGCAAGACGGCCAGTTCTTTCTCGACGCGAACTCCGGCGCGCTCCAGTTGGCGAGTGAAGAGCATGAGCGTGTCCTCCACGACGGAGTTAACGTCGAAATTGCCAACCTGGTCGGTGTTGCGATACAGGCCCAGCATCTGGCGGACGATACGCGCCACCCGCTCGGTTTCACCCTTCAAAATCTCGTACACCGGCGCCGCTTCCGGCCTGATCTGGTCGGTCAGCAGGAAAATGCAGTTCTTGATGGCCTCCATGGGATTGTTGACTTCGTGCGCGATGGTGCCTGCCAGTCGCCCGGCGGCGGCGAACTTCTCCATCTCAAGCATGCGCCGCTCCAGCTTCAATTGCTCCAGGCGGCGCACGGCGGTAAGGTCGCGCAAGACCGTGACCGTATACGCCACCATGCCGCGCTCATCGTAAATCTTGCCGGAGCGGGCGTCGTATTCCACTTCCTGGAGGGTGCCAGGATGGGTGAGCTGAAGGGGCGCGCTTTCGCGATCGGAGAAGGAATAGGTGAACTTGGTGATGTAGGCGTCGAGCTTGGCCTGATTGCGCATGTGCAGCGGGCTGCGGCCATGCTGCGAGCCGAGCAACTCCTGCGCCAGCGGGTCGATCAGCGCGCTCTTGGCATCGCGGTCGCAAACGATGATGGGATCGCCGACGTTCTCGATGACCAGATTCAGGCGATCGCGGTCCTGGCGAACCACTTCTTCCGCCTGCCGCAGCTTATCGTAATTGGCGCGCAGTTCCTCGTCGGCGCGACGCAAATCGGTAACGTCGCGCAGGACCGACACCATACCGGTGCGGCGTCCGTCGGGCGCAAACGAGGGCGCGGAGACCGCCTCAAAGAGCACCTCATCGCCTTCGATGGCATCCACCAGCGTCATGTCGCGCGAGGAGTCGCCGCCCGACACCGCCATCGACGATAAAGCTGCCGAGAACAGCAGATTGTTCAGCTCCACCGCCCGCACTCGGCCTTCGCTCACTTCGTCCGGCAGCCGGAAATAGCGCTCCGCAGCTTTGTTCTGGGTGATGACGCGGTGCTGCGGATCGGTGAGGATCACCGGGTCGGTCATGCTCTCCATCACGGTTTGCATCTGCGTGATGGTGGTCTCCAAATCGACCATGCGGTTCTGGTAATGCTCAACCTTGAACAGCCGCGAGAGATATCGATTCGCCAGCTCGAGCAGGGCGCGTAGCTCGGCGAGGTCCCCCTCATCGGCGCCGCGTTTGAGTTCGACCACGGCCATGGCCGCATAGGCGCGCATCTCGCAGACGCCGCACACCTGCTGCTGCAGTTGCAGCTTCAGATGGCAATGGAAGTTCTCCACTGCGATGCACTTGCCGCCGCGGCTGCGCTCGGCCTCCCAACAGGCGGTGCGGTTGCGATAGATGAGCGGGTAGTAATAGAACTCGGGGCCACGTTTGCTGCGGCTGTGCACGTGTGCCGGATGCTGGCTGTGCAGAATCTGAACGGCCGGCGTTTCCATGGCAAACAGCGAGCTGTGAAAACGCTGCAGGAAGGTTTGGGAACAGTTCAGCGAGGCGACTGGCGTAATTTCCGAGTTCTCAAAGTTCACTCCGGCCACCAGGGCGCGCGGATGGCCCAGGGCGACAACTTCCTCCAACAGGACGGGAAAGATCTCCTCGCTGCGTTCGATGCCGAGCAGGCGCAACGCCGAACGACGGCCTTTGCCTATCAGCTCGGGGACATGGGAACGCACGCGCATCTCCGGGGAAGCCACAGCTACGTCTCCTAGTGGTCCCCTAAGGGCGGACCGGAGGCCGCCGTGGGCGGACGGGGCGCCGGGTCGTTTCGACGGAGCGCCGGGTCGTTTCGACGGGGCGCCGGGTCGTTTCGATGGTGGTGACTTCCTCTTCCTCGGCTCCGGCCCCAAGCTGCGGGCGCGAGACCAGGCCGGTGAGGCCCACCGCGTCAGCGTACTTCAGATACGTGTCGATGGAAGCGACCACGATGCGCGCCTCTACCGTGATCAGATCGATGCCCACCAGGGAGATGCGCACCCAGGCGTCGATCACAATGCCTTTATCCAACACCCGGTCGAGTACATCAATCAGACTCGAGCCGCCGGAAACTCGTTCAACTGCCATTGCACATCCTCCTGCCGATCTTCAGCCCTGGTCCCGCTGCCAGTGTCATCTTTGCCGCTTCACGCCTGCCCTTACGTGTTCTTTCTCTTCTTTGCCACTTTCTTTGCAGCCTTTGCCGGCACCCTCGCCGCCCGCAGCTCCGCCTCGGGCCCGGCCCGCGGCAATTGCCTGCGCGGCGCCTCGGGCAATGGCGCCGGATTCGTGAGATTGGGGTCGAACTTCCACCAATTCAGCCCAATCTCCTCCGCCTTATCCACCGAACACACCAGCAGGCGGATGCGGATAGTCAGCAACTCGACGTTGGCCAGCGATACGCGAATATCGCCCGCAATGACCAATCCCTTGTCCAACACCCTGTCCAGGATGTCGAGCAGGTTGGCCGTTCCCGAGACCGTCGGTACACGTTCCATGCAAGATCTTCAAAAATGAGCAGAGAGTGCGGAATGGTCGAAGCTTTGTGTCACGCCCGCCAACCGGATGCCGCGCTTCGACACAAGGGCGTATCCTAGCCTGACCACACGCCGGTGTCAATTTCGCGATCCATGGCGAACGATAACGCTAAAGCCGGGCCGGTACTCTCGTAAGATTGGATGCAGGCGGGTTGCCTGACAGAACGATCCAGGGATCGCCCCACCGTTTACTTCAACGCCACCACCAGCAGCTTGCGTTCCGTCATGTCCTCGATCGAGTAGCGCAGGCCTTCGCGCCCCAAACCCGAATCCTTCACTCCGCCGTAAGGCATCTGGTCGACGCGAAAGCTGGGGACATCGCCGACGATCACTGCTCCGACCTCCAGCGTCTCGAATGCGTTTTGGATGAGCACGGCGTCGCGGGTCATTACTCCCGCCTGGAGTCCGTAGTCCGAACGATTGATGACCTGTAACGCCTCCTCGAACGTCTCGTAGGGCTCGACGGTCACCACCGGCCCGAACACCTCCGCGCAATTGACCTTCATATGCGGCGACGTACCCGTGAGCACCGCGGGTTCGACCATCGCTCCTTTGCGCTTGCCCCCGCACAGCAGCTTCGCTCCCGCTTGCACCGCTTCGTCGATCCACTGCGCCACGCGCACCGCGTCCTGTTCGCGGATGAGCGGCGGAATGTCCGTGCTCTCGTCCATGGGGTCGCCGCACTTGAGCTTGCGCACGCCCTGCAGCAGCAGCTCGGTGAAGCGCTCGAACACCGGCTCATGCACCAGGATGCGCTGCACGGAAATACAGGTCTGCCCGCCGTACGAGAACCCGCCTGCAACGCAGCGCTGAACGGCGTAAGGCAAATCGGCATCGCTGTGGACAATCACGCCCGCATTGCCGCCCAGCTCCAGGGTCACGCGCTTCTTGCCCGCGCGGCCCTTGAGCTGCCAGCCGACGGCGGCGCTGCCGGTAAACGTCAGCAGCTTGACGCGATCGTCGGCTACCAGCAACCCGGCGTTGTCATTCGACATTGGCATGACCGCGAGTGCGCCATCGGGCCACGAGGTTTGGTCGATAATCTCGGCCAGCATCAGCGACGAGATCGGCGTCTGCGGCGCGGGCTTCAAAATGATAGGACAGCCGGCGGCAATCGCCGGCGCGATCTTGTGGGCGACCAAGTTGAGCGGAAAATTAAACGGCGTGATGGCGAACACCGGTCCCAGCGCAAAGCGCTTCACCAGGCCCCAGCGTCCGGCCGTGGATTCCAGTGTGTCCAGCGGAAGATATTCGCCGTAGATGCGCGTCGCCTCTTCGGCCGCGATCTGGAAGGTATTGAGGGCGCGGTCAACCTCGATGCGCGCCGTCTTGATCGGCTTGGCCGCTTCATGGCAGATGGTGCGCGCGAACTCCTCGCGCCGGTCGGTGATTCCCTTCGCGATCTCATGCAGGATGCTGGCGCGCTGCTGCGACGACATGCGGCGCGTGATGGCAAACGCCTGCACCGCGCCTTCGATGGCACTCTCCACATCGTCGCGTCCAGCCTCACCGACGACGGCGACGACGCTATGGTCATAGGGCGAATTGACAACGCCCTCGCCTCCATGAGTGCTCCAACTGCCGTTCGAGAAAAAACCAAAGCTGCGGATGGTTGCGCTGGTCTGGCTCATGATGCTTCCTCTTTAATCTGAAGATTTGATGCGGCAGAACGAATAATAAGCAGCGGCGAACGCTACGCAACCGGACGCGAATCGTTCGCCGAGATACGAGCTCTCAACCGTCCCGTCAGCATCAGCCCGAGCATCCGGAAATCGCTGATGAATGACCAGAACGGGCGGCCGAAGGTCGCAGGCGTGTTCTTCTCGATCAGGAAATGTCCGGCGAACGAAAAGCCATAGCCAAGCGGGATCCACAGCAGCGAGTACCAGGGATGATGCGTGACAAACGCGACGATGGCGACAACCATCCCAATCAGCATGCCGGTAGCGTGCATCCAGCGATTCCCGGCATCGCTGTGTTGGTGCAGATAGAAGTCGAAGAATTCCTCGTACGATCTAAACTTTCGCGGCTCGGCCATCCTAAACATCCCTTGTCCGCACAGTGTACACTTGCTGACGGTCTTTTTGCCCGGAAGGGGTGCGGATGAAATTGCGACAACTGCACTGGCTGCTGACAGTTCTGATTACTGGCTGCACGTTCGCCACTGCCCAGAGCCCCTTCGCGCCCAAGGTCACCGGGCCATTGTCGCAGCGCGTCGTCGCCTACCACATCGATGCCAAGTACGATCCGCCGAAGCACACGGTCGAAGCGACCGAGACGCTCACTTATCACAACCTGACCGGTCAGCCGCTCGACACCTTCCCTTTCCATCTATATCTGAACGCCTGCCAGCCGAAGTCCACTTGGATGCACGAGGCCCATCGCGACGGCAACTTCCGCACCAGCAGCCTGGAGCACTGGAAGCCCGAGGACTACGGCTCGAACGTAGTCACGTCGTTT
>Ga0187871_10002358_pt1 | contig 15454 bp, 9 predicted proteins | sample June2016WEW_16_1_FD_132988 | JGI IMG/M metagenome (GOLD analysis project Ga0187871, IMG submission 132988) | Peatland microbial communities from SPRUCE experiment site at the Marcell Experimental Forest, Minnesota, USA - June2016WEW_16_10 | ecosystem: Environmental > Terrestrial > Soil >... | reverse complement strand
GAATAGGCTGAAAGTCAATAGTCTGCGCCGTGCCATCTTCGAAGCACACACAGAGCGTGTACAGGGCGACGATTTCGAATGACCGGACTCTATGAATTACCTGCTTCATGGCCACTAATCGAACAACGCTTCACGGTCGCGTCTTCCGTGTACCACCCTGAGAATGAGAACATCTGCACCTTCGACGCAATAGACTATAACGTACTCGCCTACTACAAAGCTCCGCGAGCCGGCGCCGAGATCTTCATCACGGGCGCGGCCGACATACGGAAAGGAGGCGATAAACGCGAACCGGCTGGTGATTGAGTCAACTACTCGCGTAGCAACATCCATGCTGGCGCTTGCCTTGGCGACGTAAAGCCAGATGTCGTCAAGATCGGCTTCGGCCCTTGGCGCTACGCGATGCGCCACGTTATTCTGCCAACTGAGCGATCAGACGGGCGCGTCCGCGTTCTCTCACTTCGTCGGCAAGTTCCCGCATGGATTCCTGCGTGATGACGCGCCCCTCACCGCGGGCAAGTGCCGCGCGCGCATCGTCCAGGGTCGCCAGAAACGCCACGCGGCTGCGTTCGCGTTCTTCCCATAAGGCAAGCGCTTCCTGCACGGCATCCTCCTCGCTTTGGAATCGCCCGCTTTCAACGGCGCGGCGGGCGAAGGCCTTCTGATCGGACGTAAGCTGCACTTCCATGGCTTGCTCCTTCTCTGAGAATACCTCGTTAAGAGATGCGATACTTGTCGCGCAGCACAGTCTTCTGCACCTTCCCCGTTCCACCCTTCGGCAGCGTATCCATGAAATCCACCGACGCCGGGCATTTGAAATGCGCCATCCGCTCCCGGCAGTAATCGATCAGCCCAGCCTCGGTAAGCGCGCTGCCCTCGCGCCGCACCACCACGGCCTTGATCGCCTCGCCCCACTTCTCGTCCGCCAGTCCGATCACCGCCACTTCCAGCACTTCCGGATGCGATGCGATCATCGACTCCACTTCCGGCGAGTACACGTTCTCGCCGCCGGGCTTGATCATATCCTTCTTGCGGTCGAGGATGTACAGATAGCCCCGCGCATCGAACGTGCCCATGTCGCCCGTGTGCAGCCAGCCGCCGCGCAGCGTCTCGGCCGTGATCGCCGGCTGGTTCCAGTAGCCCTTCATGATGTTATCGCCGCGCGCCACCACTTCCCCCACCTCGCCAGGCGGAAGCTCGCGATCCATTAAATCCACGACGCGCACTTCCACGCCCATCACCGGCCGGCCCGCCGATTTCACCGGCACAAACTGTTCGCCGGCATTCTCCAGCGTGTGGTCCTCGGCACCCAGATAGGTCAGCGTGGGACTCGCTTCGCTCAACCCGTAGCCTTGCGCGAACGGGCACCGCAGCTTTTCTTGCGCGCGCCGCAGCAAGTCCAGGGGCATGGGCGACGCGCCGTAAATCATCATGCGCAGGCTCGATGTATCAAAGCTGTCGAACGCCGGATGGTTGATCATCGCGTTCAGCATGGTGGGTACCACAAACATGTGCGTGACCCGGTAGCGCTCGATAGCCTTCAGACACGCTTCGGGATCGAACACGGGCACGAAGCAGCTTCGCCCGCCCTGCATCACGATGTAGTACACCACGCCCGCGTCGGCCACGTGGAACATGGGAGCGGCGTGCAGCCACACCCAATCCTTCGTTACAGCCAGCGCGACCATGCCATGTATCGCGTTCGCGTACAGGTTTTTGTGGGTCAGCATCACGCCCTTGGGCCCGCCCGTGGAACCGCTGGTATAGAACAGCGCGACCACGTCGTTTTCATCCGGAAGCGGTCCGTATAGCGTGGCTGGCGCCGCCGCCGCCAGGCGAGCTTCATAATCCGCCATGCCCGCGGGGCACGTGCCGTTTCCCGCGAACAGGTATTGCAGCTCCGGTAAACTGGCGCTCAGCGCCGGCGCGACGCGCGCGAAGTAATCGTCCACCACCAGCAGGCGCGTTCCGGAATCCGAGAGACCGAAGCCAATCTCCACCGGATTCCACCGGATATTGATCGGCACGAGGATCGCGCCCGCCAGCGGCACCGCATGGTACAGCTCGAAGTAGCGCAGCGAATTCAGCATCAACACGCCGACGCGATCGCCCGGCCGCACGCCCAGATCGCGTAGTGCGCTAGCCGTGCGCGCGACGCGATCGGCGAATTGCGCAAAGGTGATCTCGCGCTCGCCATCGTAGGCCGCGATGGCATCCGGATGAAGCTGCCTGGCGCGCCGCAGCGCATACAGCACGTCCATCCCTACGGTCTCCCCAGCACGATCACGCAAGCCACCGACCCTGGTCCGCCCAGATTGTGAACCAGTCCCAGTTCGGCGTCGCGTACCTGGCGCGCCCCCGCCTGCCCGCGCAACTGCGTGACCACTTCGTAAATCATACGCACGCCGCTGGCGCCGATGGGGTGGCCGAAGGATTTCAGCCCACCGCTGGGATTCACCGGCAGATCGCCCGAGAGCGCGCTGCGCCCTTCGCCGATGAAGTGCGTGCCCTCGCCTTTGCGGCAGAATCCCAGATCTTCGTAGTTGGTGATCTCGGTCCAGGTGAAGCAGTCGTGTACCTCGGCCAAGTCGATTTCCGCCACCGGATTCTGCACGCCCGCCATGCGGTAAGCCTGTTCGGAAGCCGCGCGCGTGGCCGCGAACCCGACATAGTCGTTCGCGGAATCGTACCACGGCCGCCCGCTGGTAACGGCCAGCCCCAGGCCCTTCACCAGCACGTAATCGTCGCGGAACTGGTGCGCCATATCGGCGCGGCAGATCACCGCCGCGGCCGCGCCGTCGGTGGTGGGGCAGCAATCGAACAGCCCGAAGGGCCACGCCACGATGGGCGCGTTCAGCACCTGCTCCTCGCTCACTTCTATCTGGAAATGCGCCTTGGGATTCATCGAGCCATTGTGGTGATTCTTCACGGAAACCTTGGCCAGCGCCTCGCGCCCCGCGCCATAGCAATGGAAGTAGCGGTTCGCCGACATGGCGAATACGCCCGGCGCGGTCAAACCGTCGTGCTGATAGGGGTGCCCGTTCTCCCAGCCGAGGCCGCGCATCGGGCGATCCTTCAGTTTTTCGGCGCCGGCCACCAGCGCCACATCGTACATTCCGGATGCCACCGCCATCGCCGCGTTGCGGAATGCATCCGTGCCGGTGGCGCAATAGTTCTCCACGCGCGTGATGGGCTTGCCATACAGGCGCAGCGCGTCGGCCAGCGAGACGGAGGCTTTGCCGTTGCCCGCATAGGGCGAGAACGTGCCCAGCCATGCCGCCTCCACGCGCTCCGGTTCGATACGCGCATCCGCGAATGCCGCGAATCCGGCCTCTACCAGCAGATCTTCGAAGCTCTGGTCGAAGTTGTCGCCAAACTTCGTGCAGCCGACACCGATGATTGCAACCTGGTCCTTAATCGATCCTGCCATATGTTCTCCGTGGACAGGCCAAAGGCAAGCCAAAGGCCTGTCCTACACCGGCCGGCATTTCCAATAGTAATAATGGTCGCCGGCGCCCTCGCGCATGCGGCGCAGCACCAACTCGACTTGCATCCCGATCTCCACCGCCGCCGGTTCTACGTCGGTCATCTGGCACAGGAAGCGGCCGCCGCCCTCCAAATCCACCACGGCCATCACCGTTGGCTCGACCGGGGCATTATACAGAAAATCTTTCGTGAACGTGAACAGACGGCCGCGCCGTGCGAGCGGCTTCTCGATCAAGTCGCCGTGATGATGGCACGCGCCGCATACCTTTGCGATAGGGAACTGCAAGGTGCCGCACTGCGGGCACAGCGACCCGTGCAAGCGCACATTCTGGGTCTCTTCGCGCCGCAGCAGGACGTTGGAAATCTCCGCACCGCCGCCCGTCGCGCGCCAATAATCGCGCAGCTTGCGATAGACCTGATAGGTTGAATAATCCATCGTGGCACCGTCCGTCTGAAGGCGGCCGCCCCCGCCCAGCGCGCGAAACAGGAAGCCGTCGGCGCCGTCGCCATAGGCGATTGCCAAAACCAGATCGCCCGCCTTGGCGCGGTCCAGCGCTTGCGCCAGCAGAAACAAGGGCATGGCTGCGCCGGTGATGCCGATGTCGCCCGCGCGCACGTCTTCCACGCGCGCCGCCGGAATGCCCAACGCCTTCGCCGCCGCGATGTGCGCGCGGCCATCGCTCGAAGCCAGCGCCACCCGCGCGATCTGTTCCGGCTGCACGCCCGCTTTCTCGAACAGTGCGCGCCCCATCGCCACGACGTTTTCGGTATAGCCGCGCGTGAGCGAGTACTTTGAAGCGAACGAACGCACGTGTACGTCCGTGTCGCGGCGCCATTCGTCCGGAAAATCGTCGGAGCGGGAAACCGCCGCCACCAGTTCCGCGGCCAAGCCCTCGGAACCCACGCCGACCGCCGCTGCCGCATCGCCGAAGAGCATCTCCTCGGCCGATTCCGGCGCGCCATCGCGGCAATCGGCGGCGGTAACCAGCGCGGTCCGGACACTGCCGGCGGCCACCGCATCAAGCGCGGCGCGCAATGCGGTGGTTCCCGCGCGGAGTGATGCGCCGAAATCCGCGGTCGCCGTTTGCGCGGGTAAATCGCACGCGGCTGCGATCAGGCTGGCCGTCGATCGCTGCCAGTAGGGCGCGGTGGTGGAAGCGAACGACAGAGCCTCGGCGCCGCCCGATTGTGCCAGCGGCCAGGCCGCGGATTGCGCCATGGTCAATGAGTCTTCATCGAAGTTCAAGACCGCCTTGCAGCCCGGTGCGGAAGGCGCGCCCCACGCCGCCGTGATGGCTTCGCGGCGCATCCGGCGGCGGGGAACGTATACCGAATAATTGGTGATTCCGATCGTCAATCTATCCATTTTTGAACGAACAAAGCCAAAAAGTATTTTAGTTACTTATGCTTACGAAAATTGCCCGAACCCAACCGGCGAGCTTCGCTCGCCTGCGCCGACAAGAGTGTCAGCACGGCAGGCAGAAGTGCCTGCGCCACGCCGCCGCACTAAGCTTTCCCCTCCTTTACTGTCACTACTCGATTCGCCTGCACTCCGCTAATCCGGTCCACTTGGCCGCTGGGCCAATGGATCTCCAAATCGGCTTTCGGCGCGCCACCCAAGCCGAAATGCACCCGCAGATCGCTCTGCGATATATAGCCGCTGCCGCTGCGCACCTCGTCCATCAGCCGCCTGCCGCCCGCCGGCGTGCAGTAGATTCGCGCGCCGATGCCGGAGCGATTCGATTTCACCCCGATGGCCTTCACCTTGAGCCAGTTATTCTTCACCGAACTGTCGCAGCGCAGCAGTTGCGGCGTGTCGTTGACGCAGTTGATCAGCACGTCCAGGTCGCCGTCGTTATCGAAATCGCCGAAGGCGCAGCCGCGCGCCGAGGCGGGCTCCAGAATTCCCGGTCCGGCGTCCTGCGACACATCCGCGAACCGGCCGTTGCCCAAGTTGTGGTAAAGCACCTTGCGCTGCCGGTAACCCTGCTCGTCGTTGGGCTGCCCCACCTCGGGATACACGTGGCCGTTCACCGCCAGAATATCCGGCCAGCCGTCGTTATCGAAATCGAAAAACCCCACTCCCCAGCCCATAAAGCGCGTGTTCCGGCCCAATCCGGCCTGAAAGGTGGTGTCCTCGAAGAAGTTGTCGCCCATATTGCGATACAGGCTGGAAGTGTCTCCGGCGAAGTTGGTTTTGACGATATCGAACTTGCCGTCCCCATCGTAGTCCGCCACCGACACGCCCATGCCGGCCTGCGGCTTTCCGTCCGGACTATAGGCCACCCCCGCTTCGATGGCGATCTCGGAAAACGTGCCGTCATGGTTGTTCCGGTACAGCGCCGAAGAAGTGGAATCGTTGGCGACATAGATATCGGGCCAGCCGTCGTTATCGAAGTCGGAAACTACCACTCCCAAACCGTAGGTGCCGTGCGTTTTCAAAATGCCGGTTTTTTGGCTGACATCCGCAAAGGTGCCGTCGCCATTGTTATGAAACAGGATATTCTTGCCGCCCTGCAATCCCGGCGGCCCGCACGCCACCATGATGCCTTTGAAGAGGCAGGGGCCGGATTCCGGAAGCGGCGTGGTTTTCGGATCGAAATCGATGTAGTTGGCGATAAACAGATCCAGATGGCCGTCCTTGTCATAATCCACAAAAGCACAGCCGGTGTTCCAGCGATGTTGCCCGTTGCCGGGATTGGTGGTGACCCCGGCCTTTCCGGCAACCTCCGTAAATTTGCCGTTGCCCTCGTTGCGCCACAGTGCGCAATCGCCCCAATAGCTGACGAAAAGGTCGTCGTGGCCGTCGTTGTTATAGTCGCCCACGCAGCAGCCCTGGCCCCACCCTGTGCGTCCAATACCCGCCCCGATCGTCACGTCGGTGAACGTGCCGTCGCGGTTGTTCTTGTACAGCCGGCTCACGGGCGCTTCAGCCGCCTTCCAATCGGCTTCAAAGCGCGTGCCGTTCACCAGAAAAATATCCAGCCAGCCGTCGTTGTCGTAATCGAAGAACGCACAGCCGCAGCCGGTGGTCTCCATAAGGAATTTGTTCGTCCGCTCACCGCCAAAGATGGTCTTGGATTGCAGGCCCGCCTCGCGGGCCACATTCACGAACCGCGCCCCCAGCGGCAGCCCCATCACAAGCTGGTCGAAGGAGAATATGGGAACCGCCGCGCAAAGCGACCGGATGAACTGCCTGCGATGGATCGCGGTTTGGCGGCTCTTCATAACGGACGAGACAGTCACATTATGGCATCCCTGGGGACCCAGGTCCAATGCAATAAACCGCCCGATCAAGCTCAGGATCGAGCGTCCCTGCACGCATAGGCGCGTGGTCTAAGGCAGTCGGGCTTACGACTTGCCTGTCAACCTCTTCCGGGCGTTTCACGCCCGCCGGCCCACACGTTAAAAAGTACTCAATAAAACGTTTCAGCCGTTAACGTTTCACTGTAACGTTCACGTAAATATATGTAAAAACAAATACTTATATCGTTTAACCGTAACAAACACTCTTGGCACTTGTACTAGATCTACTAAAGATCTATTATTCACTCAACCATCAATGATCGCTGTTCGACGTGTGGGTACCAGGTTAGTTTTGCTTCACAGTATGCGGAATTTTTCAACAACTGTCACAAGAGGGAGAGGATATGCTCAGTCTGCGAAAATTGGCTTCGTTCGCCATCTGCAGTTCTTTGGCGCTGTTCAGCTTTAGCGGAACACTCAGCGCGCAACAGGTTTTCGGCACCGTCGTGGGAACCGTTACGGATCCTACCGGCGCGGCTGTAAACGGCGCCAAGGTAACCATTGGCGATATCGCAAAAGGTACCAAATCCGAGGTTGCCACTAACGAATCGGGCAACTACACCAAGGGCCAGCTCATTCCGGGTCAGTATCAGGTGACTATCGAGGCTTCTGGGTTTGAGAAAGCGGTATCGAGCCCCATTACCGTACAGGTCGACGCCGTCGCGCGTTTCGACGTGGCCATGAAAGTCGGCAATGTGGCTACGGAAGTGGAAGTGACGGCTACCGCGCCGTTGCTGCAGTCCGATCGTGCCGACGTGGCCCAAACGTTTGACGCGCATCAGATCGAAGAACTGCCCAGCGTTGGGCGCAACCTCCAGGCCTTCGAGTTGTTGAATCCTGGAACCGTGCCGTTCGGATGGGGGCACGCGTCGGATGAGAACCCGCAGGGTAGCCTGCAGATGGTCGTGAACGGCCAAGTTTTCTCCGCCATGGGGTACGAGCTGGACGGAACGACCAACCAGGATCCAATCTTGGGCATCATTGTAATCAACCCAACCTTTGATTCGGTCGCCGAGGTGAAGCAGGCCAACCAGGACTTCGATGCCGAGTTCTCGTACACGGGCGCGGGACTGGCGACGTACTCCACGAAATCGGGCACCAACGATTTCCATGGCGATGTTTTTGAGTTTTTGCAGGTGAACACGCCAGGCTTCCAGGACTTCGCACGAAATCCGTTTACGAATGCCAACCCGGTTTACCGCCAGAATCAGTTCGGCGGATCTATCGGCGGCCGAGTAATCAAGGATAAGCTGTTCTTCTTCGCCGACACGCAATTGAACCGCCAGGCGCTGGGCGGTTCCGTTCTGACCTCAGTGCCCACCGCCCAGGACCGCACCGGTAATCTGGGCGATTGGCTGGCCGCCAGTTCGAGCAACCAAATCTACGATCCGAACAGCGGCAACCTAGCCACGGGCGTCGGTCGCGAGATGTTCCCCGGCAATGTGATCCCCACGAATCGCTTGAGCCCGCAGGCGCTCGCGATTATGGCCTATTGGCCCCTGCCAAATACCTCGACGCTGCCAGGCGGCGCCGACTACGCCAATAACTATGACGCCAGCGGTGACGTGGCAATCACCGGCAACCTCTGGAACACCCGTTGGGATTACTACTTGAACCAGAAGAATTCGATTTTCGGCCGCTATAGCTACGCCGCCTATACCGAACAGGCTCCCGGCGCCTTCGGTCTGGAGGCCGGCGGCCCCAACTTCGGCAACTATGCGGGCGATTCCAGCGCACTGAACCAAAGTCTAGCCGCTGGTTGGACGTATACGATCAGTCCGACCCTGGTAAATGAGTTCCGGCTGGGCTACATGCGGTATCACGTTTCCGACGTGCCCAACGGTTACGGTACGGACCCAGCCCAGCAGGCCGGCATCCCAGGCTTGAACCTCGACAAAACCTACACCTCCGGTATGCCCTACTTCGACATTCAGGACTCCGGCGTCGGCGACGACAAGCTGGGATATGGCTTAGGCGTCAATCAATGCAACTGCCCGCTAACCCAGAGCGAGCGGCAGATCCAGTTCGTCGACAACGTGACCAAGATCCACGGCAACCATAGCTTCAAGTTCGGTACGGATCTACGTTATGCCGAGAACCTGAGGGTCCCGAGCGACAGCCACCGCGCCGGCGAGTTGTATTTCAATGGCCAATACACCGGGTTGGTCAACACGCCCAACGGCGGTGCGATCGACGGTCTCGGATTGGCCACGTTCCTGCTAGGAGGCACGTCCAGCTTCGACCGTTACGTCAGCTCCAGCACGAACGCGCAGGAACGGCAGAAGCGCTTCTTCTGGTACGGACAGGATGAATGGCGTGTCACTCCCAAGCTCACCGCCACGCTGGGTGTGCGCTGGGAAATGGTGTTTCCGGAAAGTGTGAATGCCGCGGGTAACGGCGCCACACTGGATTTGGCCAATGGCGACATGTACGTCTTCGGCGAAGGAGGGATCTCTTCCCACGGCATTCAGAAGATGAATTGGCACGAGTTTGCGCCGCGAGTTGGTTTAGCTTACCAAATCGACAAGAAGACAGTCGTGCGGGCGGGTTATGGCTGGTCGTACAATCTGGGAACGTTTGGCTCCACGTTCGGACACAACGTGACGCAGAACCCACCGGTGTTGGACTATCAGCAGATGAACAATCCGGCCAACCAGCCGTTCGCCTCCGTGTTTAACCTGAACCAGGGACCGGTGACGCTGGCTCCCATAACGGTCGGCTCCAACGGGACCTTCGAACTGCCCAACGGGATCAGCCCGAAGTTCCGGCCCGACGTCTTCACCATGCCGGTGGTCTATCAGTACAATGGCACAGTGCAGCGGCAGATTACCGATAAGATCGCGGTTTCCGGCGGTTATGTCGGCAATTCGACCCGCCACGGTTGGATAGGCACCAGTAATACCGTCAACCCCAACGAGGCGATCTGGAATTTTAGCACTGAAACGGCGACGCAGCCCTACGCCACCCTCTACGGATGGACGCAAAGCTTGGGCTATTACTGCAACTGCACGAACCAACAGTACAACTCTTTCCAGTCCACGGCCACGATAAAAGCGTTAAGCGGTTGGACGGTCCAAGGGAACTACACCTACCAGAGGCTTAAGACGTGGGACGGGCCCTATGACACCAATTACTACTTCCTCTATGGTCCGCAGAATGGGGCCGGAGGCTATGGCGACACCAGCCTAATGCCGCACCACCAGATCACGATTGCGCAAAACTTCGATGTTCCGTTCGGGCACGGCAAGAAGTTCGGTTCCACTGCCAACAAAGGCGTGGATCTGGCTTTGGGCGGTTGGACCGTCAGCGCCATCACCACGTTTTACAGCGGCCTTCCCTTCTCGCCAAGTATAGACAACTATGGACCTGCCGGCTCTACGGCGGTGAAACCGAGTACGGGGCCGGCCAACCGCCCCGACGTCGGTATGGGAAGTCCGTACGCAGCCACGCAGAACCGCAACCAGTGGATCGTGGGTTGCCCAGTCAATGCGCAAACCGGAAATGTGGATTGTACGACAGGTCCGTATGCGTACCCGTCGAGCAACACCTACGGCAATTACCCGATCGATACGCTGATTGGTCCGCATTTCATCAACGTCGACTTCTCGATGAATAAGCAGTTCCATATCACCGAGCGCGTTTCATTCGGACTCCGCATGGATTCCCGAAACTTCTTCAACCATACCAACCTCGGAGGCCCGAATAACGACGTTACGCAGACCACTGCCGGCCAGATCAATGGCATCGCGTTCGGCGGCAATAACGGAGTTGGGATGCGTACGCTGCAGCTCTCCGGAAACATCAAGTTCTAACCGCTAGCGGCAACGACCCATTACCGGCCGGCAGGGCAGACGCTCTGCCGGCCTTTCTCGTTTTGAAATGAAATATTGAAGCCCCGCGGGATTGTGGATAGAATTGTGGGCGTGCCGCCAAAGAGAGTCGTGACCTTTATTCGGGTCTGCCTGGCGCTGCTGATAGCCGCCCCGCTCGCCGGCGCAGGCGGAAGCGGCTATGTGGGCCGAGACGCATGCGCCGGCTGCCACAAAAACATCGCGCTGACGCACCTCCGCACGAACATGGCGCGCACGTGGCGAGGTGTTGCGATGGACCCGCAGCTCCCGGCTGGTTATTCGGGAACCCATGCTGAAGGGCCGTCGCCCCTGATCGATTACGCACTCATCCGGACCAGCCAGAACCTGCAATACCGGGTGCAAATGCCGGGCCAGCCCGCGCTCGATTTCCCGGTGGAAACCATGGTCGGCGGGGACCGCCACGGGATCAGCTTTCTGTTCCGCGTTCCCGCTCTGGACGGATTGCCTCTGCCGCGCGCGCGGCTGCTCGAAGCCCGGTACTTTCACTATGCGGAGCAGAACCGGCTGGCGCTCTCGCTCGGTTTTCCCGTAGAGAAGCCCGTGAACTACGAAACGGCCCTGGGGCGGGTATTAACTCCGTATTTGGAAACCAGGTGCCTCTCCTGCCACGGCGCGCCGCGAACTCACGGAACGCACGTCGAAACCGGCGTCGGTTGCGAGAACTGTCACGGCCCCGGACAAGCGCACTTAGCCGCGGCCGGCGCGCACTCGCGCGACCTGCGCATATTCAACCCCGGCAAGCTGCCGGTGGCCGAGCGAATGCGGCCCTGCACGCAGTGTCACGCGGGCTCCAGTGTCGTCGAAGACCCCATGCCCGACGATGTATTGATTTCCGATCAGGTGACCGCGTTGAAAAGCAGCGAGTGCTGGCGGCAAAGCGGGGGCGAGATCACGTGCACGAATTGTCACGACCCGCACCGCGATGCGCCCGCTCCCGTGCTGGTCGCCAGGGCCGAAAAAACGTGTTTGCGATGCCACAGTGCGGCCGTGGCGAAGCGTGCAGCGTTGTGCCCGGTGAATCGAGTCACAGGCTGCGTGGGGTGCCACATGGCGAACGAGATACGCGGCGCGTTCGTGATTGCGGAACACTGGATTCGCGTACACCCCGAGCAGAAAGTCGAGGTGCCGGCGCATAATCCAGCGTGGCGAACCACGCTGACTCCCAAGCACCTGTATCTGCGCACGATTGTTTTGGACGACCGGGGAAAAGCCACGGCAATTCAACGGCAGCTTCAATCGGGAGGATCTTTCTTCGAACTTGCCCGCGCCAATTCGAGCGACCGCGCCACGGGAGACAATGGGGGCTATCTGGGCGACCTCGACACCGGCAAACTCGATCCGGCGTGGTCCGCGACCGCGCTGAAGCTGCAGCCCGGAGAGATCTCCGATGCCGTCGCGGCGAACGGAAAGTACGTTATCCTGCAGCGCATGCCGCGGACCTTTCGCGAGGATGCGGAAGCCGTATTCAACCAGGCGATGGAATTGCGAAAGCAAGGCAAGCAGCAGGAATCCGTCAACGAATTACTGGAGGCCTTGAAGATCTATCCGCATCTTCTGCGCGCGCTCACCTGGCTGGGCGCGGCGTATGGACAAGGCGGCAATCCGGCCATCAGCGCCGGCATCCTGTCCATTGCCACCAGGCTCTATCCGCGGGACGCCGGCGCCCACTTTAACCTGGCGCTGGCTTATGGCGCGACTGGCAACCCGGACGAGATTCCCGAATACCGGCGCACCATAGACATCGATCCCGATTATGTTTTGGCCTACCTGAACTGGGGCGCCACGCTTTATGAGAAGGGCCAGTACGAAGAAGCGATTAAGGTCTATCGCGAAGGGATCGACATAAACCCGCTATTCGCCTCTCTTCACTACAGCCTGGGCGTGGCATTGGAACAAGAGAAAAAGACCGCGGAAGCGGAGGCGGAACTGGCGCTGGCCGCGAAGATCGATCCAAACGCAGGCAAACGGTGAGGCGCATGCGGCCTGGAATTAGAACGAGCGGCGCACTTCTGGCGCTGGCCGCATGCGCGATCGCCGCACGGGCCGAGCCCGTCACGTTCTATAAACACATCGCGCCCATCGTCTACCACTCCTGTGCGCCGTGCCATCGTCCGGGTGAACCTGGCCCTTTCCCCCTGCTCACCTACGCGGACGTGCGCAAGCATGCACCGCAGATCGTCGCGGTGGTCAAGCGGCGCTACATGCCGCCCTGGCTGCCCGAAGCAGGGTACGGAGATTTTCAGGAAGAGCGCCGCCTGACAGACGATCAGATCCGGAGCATTGCGGAGTGGGTGCGGCAGGGCGCTCCAGCCGGTGCGGCGGCCGACGCTCCTCCGCTGCCAAACTTCGTCCCCGGCTGGCAGTTGGGCGAACCCGACTTGGTGATCGAAGCCGCCGCTCCGTATCGTCTGCCCGCCGGCGGTCCGGACCAGTATTGGAATTTCGTGCTCCCGCTGAAAATACCCTCCGCCCGCTGGGTGAAGGCTATCGAGATCCGCCCGGGCAACATTCGCGCCGTACACCATGCCAATGTGCTGATCGACCGCAGCCGTTCCGCGCGCATGCAGGAAAAAACTCCGGGCTCGGGCTTCCCCGGCATGGACTTGAACATCGAATCGGATACCTTCGATCCCGACAGCCATTTCCTGTTTTGGAAGCCTGGTGGAACTCCCTGGGTGGAACCCGACGGCATGGCTTGGCGCGCCGATCCTGGCGCCGATCTGGTTCTGAATGTCCACATGCAGCCCACCGGAAAACCGGAATTGGTGCAGCCTTCCATCGGCCTGTACTTCACGGATCGGCCCGCCACGAAGTACCCCATGTTGTTACAACTCGAGCACGACGGCGCGCTGGACATTCCCCCGGGCGACGCGGACTTCGCGGTCGGCGACGATTTCGTGGTGCCGATGGATATGGACGTTTTGGCGGTCTACCCGCATGCGCACTACCTCGGCCATCTATTGGAAGGCTATGCGGCCTTGCCCGGCGGAGCCCGCCAATGGCTCATCCGCATTCCGGATTGGGACCCCAACTGGCAGTCTGTCTACCGCTTCCAGGAACCCGTATTCCTGCCCAAAGGCGCCGTGGTTTGCATGCGCTACCACTACGATAATTCGGCGGCGAATCCGCGCAATCCCAACCAGCCTCCGCAGCGGGTGCATGGCGGGAACCAGGCCACCGACGAGATGGCGCACCTTTGGCTCCAGGTTCTGCCGCGCGGCGCGGGCGATCGCCGCATGGAGTTGCAGGAAGCCATCATGCTCCGCCGCCTGGAAAAATATCCAGGGGACTTCACTTCTCAGTTCAACCTTGGCGCGCTCACGCTGGTGCGGGGCGCCAACCCGGACGCCATCCGTTACCTGCGCGGCGCGGTGGCGGCGCGGCCGGACCATGCCGTGGCGCTGAACACGCTGGGCGCGGCGCTGCTTTCGGCCGGCGATGTGAACGAAGCGGCCGCATTCTTCGAACAGGCGCTGAAAGCGAATCCGCGCTATACCAATGCGCGCTACAACCTGGCCAATGCGTTTGCCGAACAACAGCACTGGGAACAGGCGGCGGCCGGGTTCCGCCAGGTGTTGGCGGAAAACCCCGGCGATGCCGCGGCGCGGCAACATCTGGGCGAAGTGCTGCGCCTGTGGGGCGACCAGAGCACCAAGCAAGGCAGTCTCGCGGAAGCCGCCGTACACCTGCGCGATTCGCTGGATTTCCGGCCGGACGACGCCGTGCTGCACAGCGATCTGGGTGCGGTGCTGGCGCGCCTCGGCCGTTTTCGTGAAGCCGTGCCCGAATTCGAAGCCGCTCTGCGCCTCGATCCAAAACTGGAAACCGCCCGGCACAACCTGGAGGCCGCGCGCGCGCGACTGGCGCGTCCGGAGCGCTGACCATGGGGCTATTGCTGCTCTTCTTTTTGCAGGCGAGCGCGTACCAGGCCGGCGTGCAGGCGTACACCGAGCGCCGCTATACGGAAGCCATCCCACTTTTTGAAAAGGCCGCGGCAGGCGGTCCACAGGCGCTGGTAGCCGAGTATATGCTGGGGAATGCCTGTTTGCAGGTGCATTTGGATGAGAAAGCCGTGCAGGCCTTTGCAACGCTCTTTCAGGTGGCGCCCGATTCAGCGGCCGCGCGTTTGGCGGCCGCAGGCATGATGCTGCGCGCGCAGATGCCGGCGGGCGCCGCAATGGAAGCGGCGCGTGCGCTGGAAATCGATCCGCACATTCCGCAGGCGCACTACATTCTAGGCGAGGCGGCTCTTTCGAAGGGTGAGGGCGACAAGGCCGTCGCCGAGTTCCGCAAGGAGATCGCCGCCGACCCCAGCTTCTTCATGGCCTACTACCGGCTCGGCGCGGCGTACGAGAATCGCGCCGCTTGGGACGACGCCATCTCGGCCCTGGAGCGCTCCATTTGGTTGAATCCCAACCATAGCGGGCCGTACACGCTGATCGGCAAAGCCTATTTGAAGCGCGGCGACCTGGATGATGCAGAAGGCGCCCTGCGCCATGCGCTGCAAATGGATCCGCAAGACCCGGCCATCCGCCAACTGTTGGAACAAGCCACGCCAAAAACCCAGACGCCAATCGCGCCATCGCCCGCGGTAGCTAGCCGGACCCAGGAGGCGCCCCGTCAGGACGCGGTGTCCCCGAACCCCGCATATCTGCGCGGCCTGGCCAGCTATCGCCGGCGCGATTACGCTACCGCCGCCAAAGCCTTGAAAGAAGCCTTGCCGGCGTTGCCCGAAAACAGCCCGCAATATCGCGACGCGCTGCAGATGATCGGGCGCGGTGAATACCTGG
>Ga0187871_10002357_pt1 | contig 15459 bp, 10 predicted proteins | sample June2016WEW_16_1_FD_132988 | JGI IMG/M metagenome (GOLD analysis project Ga0187871, IMG submission 132988) | Peatland microbial communities from SPRUCE experiment site at the Marcell Experimental Forest, Minnesota, USA - June2016WEW_16_10 | ecosystem: Environmental > Terrestrial > Soil >... | reverse complement strand
TAGCGCGGCCAGATAGGCGGTCGTTTCGGCGATGCGATGAAAGGAAAAAGGAAATTGGAGGAGGACCGCGCCCAGCTTGCCGGCATTGCGCAAGACGTCGAAGCCGGCGCGAACGGTGCGCTCATCTTCGGCGCTGGGAATACCGGTCGGGGCCGACGCCGTGCGGCTGAGCTTAGAGGCGCTGGGCCTGGCGAAATCCGTCGGTGTGACCCCCGGCGCGCCAGGGCCTGAAGTCTCGACGCCCGACAAGGAAGGAAAAATCTCGTGCGTAAATCTCTGCCACAGCTTGGCGGTGAACAAGAATCGCGGATTGTCCGCGACGCGCTCCAGCCACTGATGCGCGTGCCCCGGCTGCAGCGGTGAATAGAACGAGGTGTTGATCTCGATGGTGTCGAAGAGTTGCGCCAGATACGTGGCTTCGTGAAAGCCCTTGGGACGCGGCGAAGGATAAACGTAGCCTGCCCAATCGGGATAGGACCAGCCGGCAGGTCCAATGCGAATCTCGCATCCCGGGCTGATGAGCGCGTTGCGGGCATCGCGCCCCGCCGCCGTGTTTTCAGCGGCGTCCTGCGCGGTCCTCGCGATTGCAGCTCGTTTTGGGTCGTCTTCCGGCATGAGTGGCGGCACCACCACTTGCGCACCGCGAGCAGAGTAAGCGTGGCGATCTAAATATGTCAACGCACACGGTTTCTGCAAATGCGGCGGCGATCGCACATCATCTTGGAAACTGGATTGCCGCGAGCGATGGCAGTTGCTATGCTGGCTTTACCATGCGGTGCAAAGCAAGAATCTGCGTGGTCCGCCCCTCCCGCAAACACTCCTACAGGTGCATTCATGAAACTTTCGATCAGCTACAAGCATGTCGACGCGCACGAAGCTGTCGAAGCTCAGGCTACACGTGCGGCGGAAAAACTGATGAAGTTGCTGAAATGTTATGAGCCCGACCTGATTCAATTGCACGGAGTTTTTTCGCAAAATCCTCACAAAGAAGAGCATTCCTTCTCGCTGAACCTGTCCCTGCCCACCGGCGCGATGCACGCCACGGGAACCGGATCGAACGTTCGCGCCGCCTGCAAGCAAGCCTTCACGGAACTGGAAGCGCAAGTAAAGAAACATCAGTCGCGCTTGCGCCACGACCACGAGTGGAAGCGCAAGCAACGCCCCCGCGCCGGCGTCCGCCTCGCCGAATCCTAGCCCACCGGCAACGACGATCGCGAATGGAGGAGCATAATTTTCCGCGCGAGGACGGCAGCAAGACGCGCAGATGAGCGCCATGAGGAGTCCTCGTTAACCATCTTGTTCCCCCGCGCGAGCATACGGCGCGAACGAGACAGCCGGTCCACGCGCCGCAAAGCTAGTTTTCGTGGAGTTCAAACTGATCTTCCTACAGGCTGCGCATAGAGGAACGGCCGCTCACCGCTGCTTCTCCAGAAGTAGGCGAGGATGATCACACTTGCGATCGCCGCGTAGGCGCACCACAGCGAGGTGAACGCGTACCGCTTAACCGCCAAAACCACCAGGAGAATGGCCAGGTTCGCCGCGCCGAAGATTACCATGGCCCGGACCTTGGAAAAAAACAGCGAACCGCACGTTACAATCACATACAGCACCGCAACCACGGTATTGTTGGTCGCCTGGTTGATGTAGACGATACTGTTTCCGCGGACGTAGACTTGCGTGGGGTAGGCCGTCAACGCCCACAATATATAAAGCGACGTCGCTGCGCCGAGCGCGGCGAAGGGCAGCATCCGCCGGCGGCTTTTCACGTTGGGCTCAAACAGCAGCACGCTGATCGGCAGCAGGAAAGGCAGGAGCCCCTGCGCGTACAGCATGAACGCCGCGCCCATGTTGTGCGCCACCGCGGGCGAGAGAATCCCATCCAATCCCAGCCAGACGAAACCCTCGATGAACTGATGAACGGCGAAGAGCGTGGGCAGCGAGGCGAAAAGCAGTTCACGCCGGTGCTTCACCTTGGTCAAGGTGGCGACCCCGACGGCGGCCAGAGCGGTGCTGCCAACAAAGTTCGCGGTAGCTGAAAAACACACGGCTGGCGTTCCCCCGTGCGAAAGTTACACCGATCCTCGCAGAACGCAAAGTAATTCGTAGGTGCAGCGGCCGGATTCGCGGCGGATGACCTCAGGCGTCGAGCCGGATTCCTGTTCTGCGCGGTGAGCGGCTTGGCAATGAAGAAACCCAGCGACGAGGCTGCTATACTTTCAGCGCATATCCTGATCCAACGGCACATCGAAGTTCCAGTTCACGTGATGTTCTTGCGGCGAGCTTGAGATCGGTCTGACAATGTCCGGGCTCGCACGGCGGCGCTTTTGAGAACGCATCCATTCCACTTTCTACTCGTTTTGACGTTAGGGTTCGTCACCGGGCGCGGCTTGGCGGCGCAAACGGCCCCGGCGCCAGGATCGCAGGCCGGCGTCAATGAACAAGCCCAGGCCGCCTATCGAGCGGGGACCACGGCGGCCATGAATAACGACCTCAAGACCGCGGAAGCAGAGTTGGAGAAGGTGGTTCGGTTGGTCCCGCAGGTGGAAGAAGGGCACAGTGCCTTAGGGGCTGTCCTTCTACGTCGTGGGAAACTTCCACAAGCAACGAAAGAGCTGGAAACCGCGCTCGCGCTGAAGCCTGGCGATGTATCCGCTCAGACCAGCCTGGCGTGGGCTTACGAGCAAACGGGGAATCACCCGAAAGCGGTCGCCTTATTTAAACAAGTGGAAGTCGAGGCGAGGCAGAGGCCCGGTTCGGGTTCCTCGGGCGCGCTTCCGGCGGATGTGCTTGAAGCGTACGCGCGCGCATTGGCCGCAACGGGTCAACTTCCGGAAGCCATCGCCAAGATGAACGCGGCGGTTGCCGAATCGCCGCAGAATACCGAGGTCCATGACGCCTTGGGGTCGCTGTACGCGCAGCAGCGGAGTTGGTCTGCGGCAGCCGGCGAATTTCAGAAAGCGATTCAGCTCAATCCGCGGTTTGCCGCGGCGCACCTGCATCTGGGAGTAGCGCTGCTGATGCAGGGACAGGCGGCGCCGGCGATCGCGGAGCTGACACAGGCTTCCCAGTTGGCTCCAGAGAGCGCGGTCGCCGCGACGGAACTCGGCAAGGCTTATGCCGCGAATAACGAAGATGAGAAGGCCATCGCGGCGTTCCAGCGAGCGATCAGCATCGATTCCAGATCCACGGAAGCGAAGTATCAGCTGGCGCTGGCACTGCAGCACGGCGACCACAACGTTGAAGCGGTGCCCTTGTTTCGCCAGGTGGTGAAAGCGGAGCCGAAGAACGCGGAGGCGGCATCGAGCCTGGGACTCGCCCTGCTGCTCACTGGGGACGCGAAGGACGCGATTCCTTTTCTAGAGCGTCGGCTCGAACAGAAACCCCACGATGCCACGGCACATGAAAATCTGGCGGCCGCGTACCTGCAGATGAACGAAGTCGATGAGGCGATTCGCGTCCTTAGCTCGGGGCTGAAGAGCAATCCCAACAGCTTCCAGCTTCACTACAATCTGGGACTCGCGCTCAAGCTAAAGGATGACAATGCCGGCGCGATTCCTGAATTGGAGACTGCGGCCAAGCTGAATCCTTCGGCGCATGAGCCTCATTACACGCTGGGGGTCTTGTATATGCAGGATGGCCGCTACGACGACGCGGCGCGGGAACTCGTGCTGGCGATGAAGCTGCATCCGGCCAATGCTGACGGCTGGGCAATGCTGGGGAGTCTGTATCAGAAGATGAACAAATTCCCGGAAGCGGCCGACGCGCTGCGGGAAGCGATTCGTCAGATGCCGAACCGGCCCGAATCACACCTGACTCTGGCGGCGGTGTTAATGCGACAGGGCCAAACGACGGAGGCTGCTTCCGAGCGCAAGAAAGGCGCTGAGTTGGAGCGCGTGGTCATGAATCGTCAGCGGGCGGAGGTGTCGACCAATACCGGAAACTCGCTGCTGCAGAAAGGGCAGGTTGCGGACGCTATCGAGCGCTATCAGGAGGCGCTGAGCGATGATTCGGACTACGTCGAAGCGCATCGCGGATTAGCTCAGGCGCTGGACCGGCAAGGCAAGAAAGCGGAAGCCGCGGCTGAACGGCAAAAGGCCGAGGAACTGGAAAAGTCACGGCCGTAGCCTAAGGCTGCACCACCTTCATGCTTGCAGATGCCGCCATTTACAGGGAGTTCGGTATGCGCTATACCAGAATGAACAAGCTGCAAGAGTCTATAGGGGCGAGTCGAGGAATCGGCCCTCAGCGGCTGAAGCCGCAACGAAAAGCCGGCCTTTTCGGCACGGCTAAAGCCGTGCCCTGACGCAGTCGGGCAAACGCTGCCGGCCGTGTTGAACGGAGTGGAAGGTCATCCAGGTAGATGGCGATGAAGTCTCGCATGGTCCGAATCCTCGCGTGTTTTGTGGTCAGCGTTGCATTGCTCCTGGCAACGGCGAAGTTTATTACCTACAGCCAATCCGACGACGGCCTCGATGGGCAGAAATATGCCGACAGGATACGGCAGACCTACAACTTTCGTTTCGGTAAGGATAATTTGTCGCTGCCCGGCAACGCGGCCATCGAGGGCAACACGTTCATTCAGGCGGGCGCTTTTCCCGAGGCAGAATACTGCGGGCATTGTCACGAGGAAGCCTACGCGCAGTGGCGTCAGGCGTTGCACTCCAATTCATTCCGCACGCCGTTCTACCGGACGAGCGTCAACATCCTGGTGCGCACCAAAGGTATTGAGTTCTCGCGACACTGCGACAGCTGCCACAATCCGATCGCGGTGCTGTCGGGAGGGCTGACGCAGGACTCGCACGTCGATCGCAGCTTTGACAAGGACGGCTTGACCTGCACGACTTGTCATTCGGTGCAGCGCTTGCAGTCGACTTCCGGTAATGGCGGTTTTGTGATGGGCGTCCCCGCGGTGATGGTGGACGAAAAGGGCAATCGCATTCCGGGCGAGGTTCCGTTTGGCGATATTCTGGAGCATCCCGAGCGGCACTCCAAGGCGGTGATGCAGCCGTTTTATCGCGATTCCGAATTCTGTGCGGCCTGCCACAAGGCGAACCTGCCGAACCCGCTGAACGAGTACAAGTTCATCCGCGCGTTTACAGTTTATGACGAGTGGCAGAACTCCAAGTTCTCGAAACGCAATCCGCTGACGTTTTACCAGACTGACTTCAACACGTGCCAGGGCTGCCACATGCATCGTACGTTGGCGACGTTGCCCGACTATGGCGCGAAGGCAGGTTGGTTTGCTTCGCATCGGTGGTTGGCGGGAAACACCGCGGTGCCTTACTACTATGGCTTCGACGAACAACTGAAGAAAACGATCGAGTTCCTGAAGGCGGGCAACTTCCTCAATGTGGACATTTTCGCGCTGAAGAAATCCGGGGACGACAACATGATTGCGCCGCTCGGTTCGGTGCCGTTTCAGCTTGAGCCGAACGACATGGTTGAAGCGTACGTGGTCGTCCAGAACAAGAATATTGGGCACTCGTTGATTCCCGAGGTTCGCGATTTGTACGAGGCGTGGGTCGAGGTCACGGTGAAGGACGCCGCCGGAAACGATATTTATCACAGTGGATTCTTGAAGCCGGACGGCATGCTGGATACTCGCGCGCACAGCTTTACGAACCGGCCGGTCAATGTGTCCGGCGAGTTCGTCGATAACCACAAGGTTTGGACGATCCACTCGATGGCCTATGACAACTCGATTCAGTCGGGACGCTCCGCATTGGTGCGCTATGAATTCCAGGTCCCGCCTGATGTGAAAGGCCCGCTGAGCATCACGGCGCGCGTGAACTATCGCCATTTGCGGCAAAGTTATCTAAACAATGTTTTCGGTGCGGATCATCCGCTATATCCCGTCGTAGAGTTGGCTTCGCGGACGCGCGAATTGAATGTGGGCGTGAATCATCCGACCCCTGCCGTGGCGGGGGACAATCAAGACTGGATGCGTTGGAACAATGTCGGCATCGGATTTCTCGACCAGCTGCAATATTCCGACGCCATTGAGGCCTTCGAGCAAGTCGTGAAGTTGCGGCCTGACTACGACGACGGCTATGTGAATGTGGGACTGACGTATATCGAGTGGGAAAAATATTCGCTGGCGCGGCCTGCTTTGGAGAAGGCGCTGCAGTTGCATCCGGACTACGCGCGTGCGCTGTATTATCTGGCGCTGGTCGAACGTCGCGAGGGACATCCGGAGGCCGAAGTGGCCAACCTGGAAAGGGTCGTGGAGCAGTATCCGCAATCGCGCGATGCCCGCCGAGAACTGGGTATCGCCTACTACCAGCAGCATCGCGCGGATGACGCCATGGCCCAGTTTAAAGCGTTGCAGGCCATCGATCCCGACGATGTAGCGGCGCACTACAATCTCGCCATTTTGTATCGCCGCAAGGGGATGAAAGCGGAGGCGGCGGAACAGGCGGCGTTGTATGCCACCAAACGAATCGACCCTGCTGCTCCGACGTATTCACTCGATTTTCTGCGCAGGCATCCCGAGATTTCTACCGAGAGCGTGCCGTGGCATATGCATACGGATGTAAAACCGGTCGTCGCCGGCGGCAACGGGGAGAATTAGCTGAGGAGCATTTGTGTTCAATTCGGATCGCCGCAAGTTTCTTCGTTCGCTGAGCCGCACCGCCCTCGTGCTTCCATTCCCGGATATTCTGGCGCTGGCCGCTCGTGCTCAACAGCAGGATGTCCCGCAGGGTGAGCCTAAAAAAAAGATTGGCCCTATCGAGCGCACTTACGACGCCAAGCCCGCTCCGCCTCCTCCCGGACCGAAATCGCCGATTGAAGGCACGCCGCTGGGCGTGAGTTTCGTGGATGTGGTGAAGGGTTCGGGGCTCGATATCGAAACCATCTACGGCGGCGTGGGGAAGAACAAGTACCTGCTCGAAACCACCGGTTGCGGCTTGGCCTTCTACGACTACGACAACGATGGCTGGTTGGACGTTTTTCTCGTGAATGGGTGGCGGCTGGAAGGCTTTGCCAAGGGGCAGGAGCCCCATTGTCATTTGTTCAAGAACAATCGGGATGGCACGTTCACCGATGTGACCAAGGGTTCGGGCCTGGAGGTGCGCACCGGCTGGGGACAAGCCTGCTGCGTCGGGGATTACGATAACGATGGCAACGACGATCTGTTCGTCACCTACTACGGGCAAAATGTACTCTACCGCAACAACGGCAATGGAAACTTTACCGACGTCACGGAACGCGCCGGGCTGCTCCAGCCGGGACCCAAGACGCGCTGGAATACGGGTTGCACGTGGGTTGACTACGATCGCGACGGACATCTCGACTTGTTTGTGGCGAACTACGTTGACTTTGACCTGAAGACCGCTCCTCTGCCCGAGGAAGGGCCTTGCACTTACAAAGGGATTCTCACGGCGTGTGGTCCTCCGGGGCTGGCAGGCGGAAAAAATATTCTGTATCACAACAACGGGGATGGAACGTTCAGCGACGTGAGTCAGAAATCGGGGATGTGGAACGCGGTTGGCACCTATGGTCTCAGCGTGGCCGCCTCCGATCTTGACAACGATGGCTGGCCGGACATTTACGTGGCCAATGATTCCGCGCCCGCTACGCTGTATCTGAATCAGAAGGACGGCACTTTCAAGGACGTGGCGATCGATGTCGGAGCGGCGCTGTCCGCGGAGGCCAAGCCGCAAGCGGGCATGGGCGTTTCGATCGGCGACTATAATCGCGACGGGAACCTCGACATCGTGAAGACCAATTTTGCCGGCGATACCGACTCTCTGTACACAAATATCGGCGACGGCGTGTTCGAAGATCGCACCTATCCGAGCGGGTTGGGCGTCAACACGCGGCTGCTGGGTTGGGGCGTCGGCTTCTTCGACATGGACAATGACGGTTGGCTCGACATTTTGATGTCCAACGGCCACGTCTATCCCGAGGTGGACAAATCCAAGGCCGACCTTAAGTACGCCGAACAAAAGTATCTCTACCGCAACTTACGCAACGGGCGGTTCGAGGAGGTCACCAAGCAAGGCGGGCCAGGAATTGTGGAGAGCGCTCCGGCGCGGGGTTGCGCCTTCGGCGATTACGATAACTACGGCGACCTCGATATCGCGGTGAACTGCGTGAACACCATTCCGCAGTTGCTGCGTTGCGATTCAACGCTCAATCGGAACTGGATCAAGATCAAGCTGGTGGGGGTGAAATCCAATCGCACTGGCATCGGGAGCCGCGTGATCGTGACTGCCAAGACGGTTCCGAGCGCGGAGAAGCCGCTGGCTCAGATGGACGAACTGCGCAGCGGCGGCAGCTACTTTTCGCAGAATGATATGCGCATGCACTTTGGCCTGGAGCAGGCGACGAAAGTGGACATGGTGGAGATTCGCTGGTTGAGTGGGCAGGTTGATCAGGTGAAGGATTTGGAAGTAAACCGGCTCTACGTCATTCAGGAAGGCGGCAAGATACTCAAGGCGGAAGCGTTGAAGCCCGCGACAAAATCGTAGCACGCTCCGGACGACTGGAAATTCCAAATCGAAAGTGATGCGAATCTCTCAAACACTGCTGCTTAGCCTAGCGATCGCTATGCCCACCGTGTGTCATGCGCAGGCGAAGTGTCCCTGGATCAATGAAGCGACGGCGCGCGGCGTTCTTGGCGGCGATGTGACGCTAACTGCGAGGGTCAACGATCGGGGCGAGGGAATCTGCGAATATTCCAGGCAGCAAGGCGCTGCGGTTCGCCAACTGCGCGTTGCGGTCAACCTCATGACCGACATCCCCAAGCAATTTCCTGCGTATCTCGCGCAATGCCCGCCGAAGAGCGAGCCCGTTCGGGCCATTGGCAATGAGGCCGTGACGTGTAGCACTGAGGGCAAGGGGCACACATCTGCCGAAGTGGTGGTGGGGCGCGTGCGGGAACAGGCTTTCGTCGTGAGCTTGAGTTCCAGTTTGCAGGACGATCCGTCGATGACTCAGGAAATGCGACGGCAGAAAGTTAATCTCGTCGCGGAACAGGTGGCGGGGATTCTTTTCTAGGGCGATTTTCGGGCCGAGGACGGCGTCGCGGCTCTCACCGACAGGATTCAAATGGAAGAACTTCACTGCCTAGATTTTACGGCCGGGCAAGCTGGGGCACAGCGGTGCTGTGCCCCTACAAGATGGTGGTGGATCGCAAGGTGACAGTCGAAGTTATTTAGGCCGGCTCGGGGATGGGTTCGATTCGGCCCAGCAGGAAAATATAGCCCGCAATCCCAATCAACAAAAATGCCGCAGCCGCGCCAAACGCCCACGAAAACGAATGCGTGGCGTGCAGGATGTATCCGGTCGCAATCGGCGCGGCGATTCCCGCAAGCTGGTTGGCCAAATTCATGATGCCCCCGAGCGTGCCGACACTTTCGCGCGGCGCGATCAGCGATGGGATCGACCATCCGACCGGTGATGCCGCGGACAAGCCTCCCAGCGAAACGCTGATCCAGAAAACCGCAGCCCAGGGCGTGAGGGATTGTGTCGCGCCGAAGATCCCGAGGCCGAGGCTTGTACCCCCAATCAAAACCACTTGCCGGACGCGAACGGGATTCCAGCCGCGCTTGATTAACGCATCCACGAGCAAACCGCCGATGGACAGATCTACGACGCCGGCAAACAGCCAGGGCACGCTGCTGTACAGCACGGAATGAAATAGATCGATGTGCAGCGCGGTGGAAAGATAAGAAGGCAGCCAGGCCAGCAGCAAATAGAAAGTATAGTTATAGGAGGCGAAACCCAGAGCGAGTCCCCAAACCTTGGGCTGCTTCAGCAAATACAAAAGTGGCGCGCCCTTGGCGGCTCGGACCTGATCTTCGGGTTGGGCTCCGCCTTTGGCGATGAACTCGCGCTCGGCGGCCGTCAGTTTCGGGTCTTCACTCGGGTTCCGGTAGAACGCGTAGAACAGTGCGAAATAGAGCAGGCTGACCAGGCCGGTCGCCGCGAAACTCCACCGCCAGCCGAAATGCAGCATGAAAATTCCGATGATGGGAACGCCGACACCGGGAGCAAGTTTTGCGGCCGAATCGAACATGGCCGTCGCGAAACTACGCTCCTGTTGCGGGAACCAGTAGCCGACCGCCTTGGCGTTCGCGGGGAATGTCGGTGCTTCGCCGATACCCAGCAAGAATCGCGCGGCAAATAGCGCCTGGATTCGTGTCGCAGCGGCCGCGGCGAAAGAAGCGATGCTCCAGATTATCGTGCTGATTCGGCCAACCCGCCGCACGCCGAAGCGGTCCAGCAAAAGCCCGCAGGGAAGCTGCAGCGCCGCATAGGGCCAGTTATAGAAACTGGAGAGGTAGCCGAAGGTTACCGCGGATATTCCGAAGGCGTCGGTGAGGGCTTGTTGCGAGACGGAAAGGTTTACGCGGTCGAAGTAATTAACGAGGACGCCGAAGCCCAGGAGTAGCGCGATGCCCCAGCGCCGGCTCGGCACGCCGGATGCGGATGTGGAGACTTCTTGTGTCGAGGTCGCCAAGAGTTTGGTGGACCAGCCTGCGCCATCTACGGCAATCGATCAACAGGAAACTGAGGACTCAACGGAAAATTCGTACTTCACGCCACCCGCTGACCTGGCAACGGTACCTGCGGTTGAGATTCTTCGGGCATCCTTATCGGATGCCCTCAGAATGACAGTTTGGCAGTCAAAGTCTTATGGAACGATTCTTGCTGCCCAGCCGCCGCCGGGGGCCAGTTTGACCTTTAGCTTCATCGTTTTGTTCACCTGCGTCTTCGTCATCTTGTAGTCGCTGGCCTGACGGTCGGCATTCACGCCGTCCTCGAACGATTCCATCTGGAAATTGCCCTCGGGCAAGAACGAGAAATCGATCTCCAGATCCCGCGGCGTCCAATCGGTCATGGCCCCGACGTACCAATCGCGGCCGCTCCGACGCGCCACCGCGACGTATTCAGAAATTTTCCCGGTTAACACTTTGGTGTCGTCCCATACCGAGGGCACCGGACCCAGAAAGTCCATCATCTCCGGCTCGCGCAGATAGTTCGACGGGCTGTCCGACAACATCTGCAGCGGGCTCTCGTAGATCACATAAAGCGCCAGCTGCTGACAACGCGTGCCTAAACTCATCGGCCGGTTAAAGATCGGTGCAAAATTGATCTTTTGGGCGTTGAGCATCGCGCCGGGCGTGTAATCCATCGGGCCAAGAAACATTCGCGTGAAAGGCAGCGTGGCGCTGTGTTTCGGATCGGTCTCCGCGCTCCACTTGTCCCACTCCATGCCGCGCACGCCTTCGGTGCTGATCAGGTTCGGCCACGTGCGCGTCATCGTCGCGGGTTTCTGGTCGCCATGAAAATCCACCAGCATTTTGCGCTTGGAGGTTTCGCGGCTCACCTTGTGGTAGTAATTGATTAAAAGTTGGTCGCTGCGCTGCATGAAATCGACCTTGATGCCTTTGACTCCCCACTTGGCATACTGATCCAGCGCCGGCTCGAGCTGGTCGTCCAGCGTTTTCCACGCCAGCCACAAAATGATGCCGACGTTCTTTTGCTTCGCGTACCTAGCAAGCTCCTCCATGTTTATTTCCGGCACGACCTCGAGGCAATTTCCCGCCTTGTACCAGCCGGCATCCAGAATGATGTAGGGGATGGCATACTTCGATGCGAAATCAATGTAGTACTTGTAGGTCGCGGTGTTGATGCCTGCCTTGAAATCCACGCCGTAGACGTTGTTCGCGTTCCACCAGTCCCATGACACCTTGCCTGGTTTTATCCACGAGGTGTCCTGCACCTGGGACGGTTTCTCCAGCAAGTACACAATCTGGTTCGTCAGCAAATCCTCGTCGCGATCGACAATTCCCAGCACCCGCCAGGGAAACGTGCGCGTGCCACGCGTGACGGCGATGTAGTCCGCCGCCTCGGTAACGCGCACGTCCAGCTCGTTCTCCCGTTTCTCCTGCAAAGGATAGGGAGGGAACGTTGCGGCCAGGCCGAATCCGCCGGTGCCCCGCAGCCATAAGCCCGGATATTCCTCGACGTCGGATTCGGCAACGGCGACCTTCGCGCCATGCCCCACATCGACGACCGCCGGCAATGTCGCGATAAATGCGGGCAGAATCTCCGGCAAATGCTGCGGCAGATATTTCCGCTCATTGTGCGACATGAAGCTGTCTTCCTGTGGGTAGAAGACGATATCGTCGGCGGAAAAATTCAGGTTCATTTCTTCGCCGTAGATTTTGACTTCCTGCTGCGGCAGCGACGTTTCCAGCCGGTACGCCACGCCTTCGTTGTACGCGCGAAACGTCACCGCGCAGCCGCCTTCCATTTCCAGGCGCAATTCGTTGTAATGGTCGCGGATCTTCGCGAACTTCTGGCGAACCACCGGCTCAATGACTTCGTCGTGGCTGCTTTCCTGGGCGTGAACTACTTTCGCGGGGTCTTTCGCAAACGTCGTGTGATCTACGTTGAGGGACAGCGAGGAGTTTTCCAGAATCGCTCGTCCGTTCAGTATCACGTCGAAGCGCACGCCTTCCGCGGTGCGGATGCGGACTTCGATTCGCTTATCGGGCGAACGCAAATCGTAACTCGATGGCGCTGCGGCGTTCGCGGCAGGCGAGAAGGAGGAGATTGACAGCAAGCAAGCGACGCTCAAAACGTTTTTCATTGCGATCTCCTTCAGGCCGCTCCAGGCCCGACGGCCACGACAAAATAGGTTGCTGGCGTGGTGCCCACGTTCTTGATGCCGTGCTCTTCGTTGGAGCGCACAAATCCGGCGCCACCGGGTCCCAAGCGGTGATTGGTCCCGTTGATGTTGATCTCGATGGTGCCTTCGCGAATCAGCCACATTTCGGAGTGCGGGTGATGGTGCGGCGGATGAGGCGAGCCGCCTACGGGCAGCGTCGTCTCGTGGGCCTCCAGCGATTCTCCGGTGGCCAATTTGCCTTTCAGAATTTGGCGAAATTCGGCGCCGTTCTCAGAGTTCATGGGAAGTTGATCGAACATCCACGTCGCGGAGGGCAGCGTCGTGTCCTGTGCGGTCAGTTCCTCGACTACGGTAGCGGTTGGCAATATCGCGGCCGGCAGCATCAGGCAAAGCTCACGCCGGGTGAGAGGCATACGTGCTCCTTAAGCGCTTAACCCTGAATCGCAAAAAATCGACGCTGCGGGTGGTCAGCGCCGCCAGAGAGATTCTTCGCCCAGAGATAGTTTGTCAAGAGGGAGAATTTCGAACGAAGGTTAAGATTGTGCCCAACTGGGGCGCAGCAGTGCGGCGCCCCTACAAAGGAGGCGCATAGTGCGGGCGCTACGGCGAGACATTTGCGCCGTGGTCGCGTGCGGCGCTGTAGATCGCCTCGATCAGAGCCACACTCCTGCGTCCTTCGAGGCCGTCGCACATGGGTTGGGTGTCGTGCTCAATTGCACGGAGAAAATCTTCCAGGATCGCTTGATGCCCCCGAACATCGGTGACCGCCGCGGAGGATGCGCTCGCGTTGGTGTCGGCGGGTGCGTCTTGTCCGAAATCTGCGGGGCGCTGGCGAAGATCGGCCGCGATGATGCGATCGTGCTCGAGTATCACCGTACCTTCCGATCCGGTGATCTCGACTCGGCGTGGATACCCGGGATACGCGGCGGTTGTCGCGTGCAACGTTCCGAGAACGCCGCCGGCAAATTCGAGGATAGCGACTGCCGTATCTTCGGATTCGATCTTGTGTAACGCGGTGGCTGTCCGTGCCTGCACCCGCGTCACGTCGCCCAGCAGCCAGAGCAGCAGGTCCACGGTATGCACGCCCTGATTCATCAAGGCGCCACCGCCGTCCAAGGCCAGCGTTCCACGCCATTTCGACTTGCCGTAGTATTCCGGCGGACGATACCAGTTCACCCTCGCGTCAACGAACAAAACTTTGCCAAGAGCACCTTGATCGAGCCATTTCTTCAGTCGCCGAATGTCCGGCTTCACGCGATCTTGAAAAATAACGCCGAGCTTCACGCGTGATGTTCTTGCCGCTTCGATCAGCGCGTCCGCCCGCCTCGTGCTGATATCGATGGGTTTTTCGGTCAGGACGTGCAGTCCACGTTTGGCCGCCGCGATGCCTTCCGCAGCGTGCAGCCCGGACGGACTGCCAATGATCACCGAGTCCATCGGACGGTGTGCGAGGAACGCTTCAAAATCTTGAAAACCGCGCCCGCCGTATTCGCGGCATAACCGTTCGACATTCGCGGTATTCGTACCGTAGATTGCGGAGATGTCTACTCCCGGAATCGCTAGCGCCGCTCGCGCGTGCGTCTCGGTGATATTGCCGCCGCCGATCAGACCGATGTTTATGGACATAAGAGTAGATTGTCAGCGAAAGGCCAGGAAGGAAAGAGAACGAGTCTCTTCGAAAGCATTAGGTGGGCCCATCGCTTGGAGGAGGCTCAACGCGTGGCGCGCCGTGTAGCGGCCTGACATGCCCGCCTTTCGTTCCCACGACAACATCTTGCGTGGTGTCATCGAAAGTAACTCGTTGCCCGGTCTGCATCGCAGCGATGGTCATACACAACGCTATCGAATGGCTATACCCCGCTTCGATGTCCGCGTTCGGCCTCTTTCGGCTCTGCACGCACTCCATCCAGTTTCGGACGTTTGCGGCGGTGGCATCATCTGTGCCCGTATTCGCCGCCGTCGTAGTTGCGGAAGAGGGCTGTGCCAGCGAGACGGTCGGAAGCAGATTTGGCTTCACATCCATTTCCTTCGCAAATTCTTCGGTCAGTCCGCCCGCCGGGGTGACCTGATTCTTGTCCAGGTCGAGCGTCCCGCCGTTCGAAAAATACAACTCCTTCACGCCACCCGCCGAATTCGTCATGCGCGACGAGTACACTACCTGAAATCCCTTCGCCGCATCGTCCAGCGGGCCGTAATCAAAGACCGCGGTCATGGTGTCCCAATTTTTACGTCCGTCGTGCCAGTGATAGACGCCGCCGTTGGCGACGACGCTGCGCGGGCGCGGCAAGCCGGTAAACCAATGCACAGTATCGATCTGGTGGACCATCCATTGATCGGGTATGCCCGAAGAGAACGGCCAAAACAGCCGAAATTCCAGATATTTTCGAGGATCGAAGGGTTCGTACGGACGGTTGATTAGAAACCTCTTCCAGTCGGTGTCCGCTTCGCGCAGTTGCGAAACCAGCTTAGGGCGCCGCCAGCGCCCCGGCTGGTTCACATTCCAGGTCATTTCCACGGAAACGATGTCGCCGAATTGTCCGGACTTGATAAATTCGTGCGCGCGCTGATAAACAGCCGAGCTGCGCCGCTGGGTGCCGATCGCTATGACACGATCGGTTCCCTTGACGGCGGCGCGGATGGCCCGCGCATCCTCCATGGTATCGGCGAGCGGCTTCTCGATATAGGCATCGCGTCCCGCGCGAACCGCTTCGACGCCGTGCGTGGCGTGCTGAAAGTCCGCCGTCGCGACGATCACGGCTTGTACATCCTTGTTGCCGTAGAGTTCCTCGTTGTTGCGCGCCAGCGCGATCGGT
>Ga0187871_10002355_pt1 | contig 15460 bp, 14 predicted proteins | sample June2016WEW_16_1_FD_132988 | JGI IMG/M metagenome (GOLD analysis project Ga0187871, IMG submission 132988) | Peatland microbial communities from SPRUCE experiment site at the Marcell Experimental Forest, Minnesota, USA - June2016WEW_16_10 | ecosystem: Environmental > Terrestrial > Soil >... | reverse complement strand
GGCCGGGTCGAACATCACCGAGCCGGGCAGGAAGTCCATGCCCAGATTCACGCCGATGCTGGCGCCGAGCAGGGCCCGGATTTCGGCATCGGGCTCGTTGCGTCCGAGGGCCGCGTCCACTTCCACCAGGACCAGTTCCGGCACCTTGAGCCCCAGCGCGCGCCCGATACCGCCCGCGATGATTTCGGCGGCGAGGGCCAGGGGACCCTGTCCGGCGCCGGTGAATTTCAACACGTAGAGGCCCAGGTCGTCGGCCTCCACGAGCGCGGGCAGCGAGCCGCCCTCGCGCAGCGGAGTCACATAGCGGGTGGCCTGGACGGTGCGCAGCATCAATCTCAAGAGTGTAGCTTGTGGCGCGCGCGGCGCATAATGGAGTGGATGCGCACCTGGCAGACAATTCGCGCCGCCGTCATCGGCCGTCACGTGCACCAGCCGGCGTACGCGGCCCTGGTGCTTTCAGGCGGGTACGAAGAGGCGGGCGATCGCGGACGCTTCCAGGTCATAGCCGGAAATGTGATCTTCCATGAGCAGTTCGAAGCCCACCTGGACCGTTTTCCCGTAACGGGAGCCGTGGTACTGAATCTGCGTTTGCCTGCCGCCTGTTTCTCCACGCCGGCCATGGCGCGCGTAGCCGATCCCGACGCTATCGCGCGCGCGGCCGAAAGCAGCCGCCGAGACGCAGTCGAAATGCTCCTCTCCGCTGCTATGAGCGAAATCCCGCGGCCCGCCGACTGGCCGGACGAACTGGCGGCGGCGCTACTGCACAATCCGTCCCTCAAACTGTCTCAATGGGGAGAGCGGATCGGAATCGCGCCGTGGGCCGTGTCGCGCGGTTTCGCTTTAGTGTTCGGCATTACACCGGAGGCCTTTCGCGCGCGCACGCGCGCCCGCCACGCATTTCAGTTCATTCACCATACTCCGGCGCCTCTCGCCCACATCGCGGCCGATCTTGGCTTCGCCGACCAGTCGCACATGACGCGGAGCGTCAAACAACTCACTGGAATCGGACCAAAGGCATGGCGCTCTACTGCAAATAGATTCAAGACGAGACCAAGCCCCGCTGTTTAGAATGGCGCAATGCGTCCGATTCTTTGTCTCCTCTGCTTGGGCATTTGCGCGGAGGCAGCCCCCGTTTCTACCCGCACGGAGTGGCAACTAGAGCCTTCTCTCAAATATGACACCTTGTGCATGCTGAATGTACTCAGCGGCGACCCCTACTATCTGCCGTACTATCGCGCCGAGTACGAACACTTCCACCCTCTTTTTACGGCCGCGGAGCAAGCCGCCTTTGCCCAGTTGAAGCGGGTCATCAAGGACGAGGGGCGCGGGATTGTCTCGGCCAACCTGGCCCTCTACTTTTCCACGGTCGACGACGAAACCTTACCCGAAATGATCCGCACTGCGCACGACAGTGCCGCCATCGCAGCGGGCCTTAAGAAGACATCGTACTGGAGCGCCGATGACTGGCAAAATTATGAGGCGGCTCGGCCGGCGCTCGAAGTGGCGCTCCAGGCCCTCGATCGCGTAGAATTTCCGGCCTATTGGGCCGCCCATGCCAAGCCGAAAATCGAGAAGCGTATCGCGGAGATCTCCGCCCAACTCTCGGAATACGACATCATCCCGGTAATCGAGAGCTACCTTGGCTTTTCGCTTCCGTCGCGTACCATCACCGTATATCTGCTGGCGTATTCCAAGCCTCACGGAATTCGCATTACCGGCCTGCGTTTCCTGACGCATGAATCCTATCCGTTCAGTATTGTCCTCCATAACGCCATACACGAGAGCATGCACCCGCCTTACCACGCGGACGATCCGGCCGTTCGCGCAGCCCTTGACCTGCTGGCGGCCGACCCGCTCGTGCTCGACAAGGTGCGGCACCATGATCCGTCTTTTGGATACAACACGGCCGCGGGTTACATCGAAGAGGACTCCGTGCAGGCGCTGGAGCAATTGGTTAGCGAGAAGTTCGGCATCGCCCGCAATGCATGCCAATATTGGCGGATGCAGGATGGGGGGATGCACGTCCTCGCCGCGGCGATGTTCACCGATTACAAGCAGGCGTCGTCTGAGAACCCCGTGCCCTACTCGCGGTGGCTCGTACACGCGATTCAAGCTGGGCAGCTCCGTGGAAGTGACTTGCGGAGAACCGTTCAGTCCTTCTTTTCTGAAGCCCGTTGCCATTAACAGGCGAGCTCACTTCTGCTTGGCGATGATCAGGTCCTTGATTTTGGCGTAGGTGGCGGCCGGAACGATCTTCTTCTGCAGGAGTTCGCTCTTTGCCCTATAAGGGCGGCCCTTGATGATCTTGGCGGCGTAGGCTGTGCCGATGCCGGGGAGCTTGTCGAGATCGCCGGCCGACGCCGAGTTAATGTCCACCAGGGGCTTGACCGCCATGTCGGTGGGGGCGGCCGCCTTCTTGGCGGGCGCCGGGGTTTGTGCGGGCGCGATGGAAAGCGCGATGGCGGCGAGCAGCAGCAGGAGCCAGCGAGTCGGTTTCATGAGTAGTCCTTTCGGTCCGGCGGTCGGATTTTGTGGGTGACCGTGGAGCAACCGAGGGTAGCATACTGCGCGCCGCGGCCCGTCGAATGTTTTTCAGGAAATCGCGTGTCTTCGCCATCCGTAGCCGTAGGCCACGTTCAGCGGTAGTGTCCACCACAGTTGAACCGGCGAGCGCGCCAGGCGCTTTGCCATGCTCGAGAGAGAGTAAAAGCGGCCGTTGGCGTAGCGAAATCCCTCTAACAATTGCGCCGCGCTCATGAGCCGCGGTTGATAGACCACATGGTCACGGCTGTTGTACTTGCGCCAGTCGCGCGTGACGATGCGCCCTTCCAACTCCATCCTGCGAAATAACGGAGTGCCTGGAAACGGCGTCGAGATGTTGAAAGTGGCATTCTGGACGCCCGTTTTCTCCAGGAACCGAACGGTGTCTTCGAAGATATCTGGAGTGTCGTGGTCGAATCCGAAGACGATGCCGGCCTGCACGGCAATCCCGTGCGAATGGATGCGTTCGATGATCGCGGAGTACTCATCCGCGCGATTGAATCCCTTATGCACGGCCGCCAGGCTTTGCGGGGAGATGGACTCCAAGCCGAGGAATAGTTGTTTACATCCGCTCCGGGCGGCGGCTTCCAGAAACTCATCGTCCCGGCCCGCGTGGATGCTGGCCTGGCTGCTCCACCACTTTCCGTGCGGCGCGATGGCGCGGAACAGCCTTTTGGCATACTCCATATCGCCGGCGATGTTATCGTCCCAAAAAATAATGACGCGGCCTTTGAAAGACGCGTATTCCGCGGCAACTTCGGCGATGGGCCGCTTCCGTAGCTTGTGCCGATACATCACGGCCACGGTGCAGAAGTCATATTGGTTCGGGCATCCGCGCGTCGCAAACAGAACGCCACTCGTGTGGTCTTGCCGGTGAAACAAGTCCTTACGGGCATTGGGAATCCCCTCGAGACCGGTGCGCTGGTTTGCCGGTAGACGGGGGCATAAGAGCGGGTTTCGAAGGAGTTCAGGAATTGTTCCCAGAGACCCTCCGCTTCTCCTATGAAGATCGTGTCCGCGTGTTGGCGGGCTTCTTCAGGCACCAGCGTGACGTGCGGGCCGCCCAATACCACGCATATGCCGCGCGACCGGAAGCGCGCCGCGATCTGGTAGGCATGCACGGCGCTGGGTGTATGGAAGGTAATTCCCACCAGGTCGGCGGCGACGTTCCAGTCGATTTCTTCAGCTTCCTCGTCTACGTGAGTGACCTCCCATCCAGGCGGCACCCTAGCGGCCAGATAGGGCATGGTAATCTGCTGGAAGTTGAGAACACGAACCCTTCTCGCCCGCCGGATTTCCGGCGAGGAAGCCGTGATCAATACCAGCCTGGGCACCCCGGCTACGAACCTGCCCCGCGGCCGGTGACTGCGGCCTTCAGGAAGTCGCGGTTCATGCGCGCAATGACTTCCAGCTTGATGTCCTTGGGGCAGACCGCTTCGCATTCGCCGATGTTGGTGCAGGAGCCGAACATTTCGTGGGTGACCTGCGCCACCATGGCCACCGCGCGACGGTAGCGTTCGGGCTGGCCTTGCGGCAAGACTCCCAGGTGGGTGATCTTGGCGGCGGTGAAGAGCGCGGCGGCGGCATTGGGGCACATGGCCACACAGGCGCCGCAGCCGATGCAGGCGGCGGCATCCATCGAGATGTCGGCGGCTTGTTTGGGAATCAGGATGTCGTTGCCGTCCGGCGCGCTGCCGGTAGGCGCGCTGATGAAGCCGCCGGCGGCGATGATGCGGTCGAAGGCGCTGCGATTGACCACCAGGTCTTTGACGATGGGAAACGCGCGTGCGCGCCACGGCTCGAGGTATAGCTCGTCGCCATCCTTGAAGTGACGCATGTGCAACTGGCAGACGGTGGTGCCGCGCTGCGGGCCGTGAGCCACGCCGTTGATCATGAAACCGCACATGCCGCAGATGCCCTCGCGGCAATCGTGGTCGAAGGCCACCGGCTCTTCTCCCTTGGCGATTAAACTTTCATTGAGGACGTCGAGCATCTCCAGGAATGACATCTCCGGATTGACATCCGGAACTTCGTAACGCACCATGCGGCCTTTGTCCGTATTGTTGCTCTGCCGCCAGATATGGAGGGTAAGTTTCATGTTACTTGTAGCTCCGTTGACTGGGATGCACGTAGTCGAAATGCAGCGGTTCCTTGTGCAGTTCGGGCGGCTGACCCTCGCCGCGATACTGCCAGGCAGCCACGTAAGAATAGTCGGCGTCGTTGCGCAGGGCCTCGCCGTCGGGAGTCTGGTACTCCTCGCGGAAGTGGCCGCCGCAGGATTCGTTGCGATCCAGGGCGTCCAGGCACATCAACTCGGCCAGTTCGAAGAAGTCGCCCACGCGGCCGGCTTTCTCGAGCGATTGGTTGAGCTCTTCCCCCGTGCCGAGCACCTTTACGTCGCGCCAGAATTGTTCGCGCAGGGCGGGGATTTTCTCGAGCGCGAAGCGCAGCCCTTCGGCCGTGCGCCCCATACCGCAGTATTCCCACAGCAGCTTGCCCAGGTCGCGGTGGAAGGAATCGACCGAACGGGTGCCCTTGATATCCAGGAGACGCCGGGTGTGGCAGGCCACCTGGGTCTCGGCCTCGCGGAAAGCGGCGTGGCCGGTATCCACTTTGGGCCCCTTGTATGTCGCCAGATAATCGCCAATGGTATACGGCAGGACGAAGTAGCCGTCGGCCAGGCCTTGCATGAGCGCGCTGGCCCCCAGGCGATTGGCGCCGTGATCGGAGAAGTTAGCTTCACCGGTCACATATAAGCCGGGGATGGTGCTCATCAGGTTGTAATCCACCCACAGGCCACCCATGGTGTAGTGGATGGCGGGATAGATGCGCATGGGCACTTCGTAGGGATTCTCGCCGGTGATACGCTCGTACATATCGAACAAGTTGCCGTAGCGCTCCGCGATCACCTGCTTGCCGAGCCGCCCGATGGCCTCGCTGAAATCGAGATAGACGCCCAGGCCGGACTCGCCCACGCCGCGGCCCTCGTCGCAAACGGCCTTGGCATTGCGCGAAGCCACGTCGCGCGGAACCAGGTTGCCGAAGCTCGGATAGCGGCGTTCCAGGTAATAGTCGCGCTCGGCGGGGGGAATCTGGTTGGGCGGCCGCTTGTCGCCTTTCTTCAGCGGCACCCAGATACGGCCGTCGTTGCGGAGCGACTCGCTCATCAGCGTGAGTTTGGACTGGTATTCGCCGCTGACGGGGATACAGGTAGGATGGATCTGGGTAAAGCAGGGATTCGCGAAGAGGGCGCCCTTCTTATAAGCCCGCCAGATGGCGGTGGCATTGCAGCCCTTGGCATTGGTGGAGAGATAGTAGGCATTGCCGTAGCCGCCGGTTCCCAGAACGACCGCGTCGGCGACGTAGGATTCGATTTTGCCGGTGATCAGATCGCGGGTGACAATCCCGCGGGCGTGGCCGTCGATCGTTACCAGGTCCAACATCTCGTGGCGGGGATACATCTTCACCTGGCCCGCGCCGATCTGGCGCTCGAGCGCCTGGTAAGCGCCCAACAGCAACTGCTGGCCGGTCTGGCCACGCGCGTAGAAGGTGCGCGACACTTGCGCGCCGCCGAAAGAGCGGTTGTCGAGCATCCCGCCGTATTCGCGGGCGAAGGGGACGCCCTGCGCCACGCACTGATCGATGATGTCTACGCTGATCTGCGCCAGGCGGTAAACGTTGGCCTCGCGCGAGCGGAAGTCGCCGCCCTTCACCGTGTCGTAAAAGAGGCGATAGATGCTGTCGCCATCGCCATGATAATTCTTGGCTGCGTTGATGCCTCCCTGCGCGGCGATGGAGTGCGCGCGGCGGGGAGAATCCTGGAAACAGAAGCACTGCACGTTGTAACCCAACTCGCCGAGCGTGGCTGCCGCGGATCCGCCGGCCAGCCCCGACCCTACCAGGATGATGTTGTACTTCCGCTTGTTGGCTGGATTCACCAGCTTGAGATTGAATTTGTGTTTTTCCCAGACGGTCTCGATAGGCCCGGCGGGGATTTTGGCGTCGAGTTCCATATGCTCCTCTATTGCAGCGTCAATATTCCGGCGAGCACCGCGACGGGGATCGAAATATTGCCAATGGCGACGAACCAGGCGAAGACCGCCGCGAATTTCTTGATCAGGGGCGTGTAGCGGGGATGATTGATGCCCAGCGACTGGAACATGCTCCACAGGCCGTGATAGAGATGCATGCACAGCAGGGCCATGGCGATGATGTAGAAGATCGCCACGGCAGGATGCTGGAATCCGGCAATCACGTTGGTGCGCACGTCCATGTCGCCGTCGGGAAGGCTCGTTAGCGGCATCACGCTGCCGACGGTGAGGTGCAGGACATGAAAGATGACGAAGGCGGCGATGATGGGGCCGCTCCAGATCATGGTGCGCGCGGCGTAGCTGGTGGGCAGGTCGTCCTTTTTCACGTAGGAAGTGGGCCGGGCTTTCTGCTTGAGAAGCCACAACTGGACCGAGGCGGTGATATGCAAACCTACGGCGGCCAGCAGTCCGCAACGGACCATCCACAGCAGGATGTCGTGGGAATGCAGGAAGTGCGCGTAGTGGTTGATCTGCTGGTGGTCGGCCGAATAAATCTGCAGATTCCCGATAAGGTGGCCGAGGACGTATCCGAACAGGATGACGCCCGTGACGGCCATCACCACTTTCTTGCCGAGGGTGGATTCGTAGAACCCGACGGAACGGTTTAGCTGGGTTGTCGCGATGGCACTCATGGTGGATTTCTCTGGTGGCGGCGAACGAACATTTCAGTATAATCGGATGCGAGACGCGGCGGGTTGGATCGGGTCCGGGGATCGCGATCTGGAAAAATCTGTAAAAATGGCGTGGTACCAGGCGCTGTAACGGTTTAGTTTGTTTTTTCACTATACTGTCATGGGGGGAAATCCGTGCCGCCATTCTATCCACCGCGGTTCCGTGCAATTGTCGCTATTCTGGCTCTCTTTGCCGCTACCCTGCCGGCCTTCGCCGACCAACAGAGCAAGGCGGCGCTGATCGACGAGATCCTGACCCGCAGCAACGCTCAAGCCGTGTATGGCAGCGCGGTCCGCACGGTGTTGGAGCAATCCAAGCTGACCTTTAAACTGCAACGCGACGCGTTTGAGCGCCAGATGCAGCCTCCCCGGAATCTTTCGGACGAACAACGCGCCGCGAAGAAGAAAGAACTGGACGCCGTGTTCGACGAATTCGAGACCAGCATCAATGACACCATGCGGAAGGCGGTGGAATGGGAAGCCGTGAAGAAATGGATGGCCGCCGCGTACGACGACCTGTTCACCGAGGATGAACTGGCCGGTATGGCCGCCTTTTTCAGGACACCGGTGGGTGAGGCTTACGCCAAGAAGATGCCGGATCTTACCGCCCGCACCAGTCAATTAGGCAAAGAGGCTGCCCAATCCCTGAAGCCGGAAATCTTCCGCCTGGCGCAACTGGCGATGGCGAAGGCGATCGTGCTGGGATACACTTTTACTCCTAAGAATGCCGCGCAAATTCCCGCCGGTGTTCCTCCACCTGCGTCGGGAAGCATTGCCCCGGGAACACCGGGTTTCGTTCCGGGCGCCATGGCCGGCGGGGTGATTGGCGGCATCATTGGATCGGTACCCACCGAAGCCATAGCTCCCGCGCCTCCGCCATCTCAGCTAGACAGCGCGCCGCCCGGAATCAACCGCATCCGGATCGGTGGCAACGTACAGCAGGCCAAACTCATCCAGCAGCCGAAGCCTGTGTATCCACCGTTGGCGAAGCAGGCGCGCATTTCCGGTGTGGTGAAGTTGAACGCCATTATCGGCAAAGACGGCGCGGTGCAGAACCTGACGGTGGCCAGCGGGCACCCGCTGTTGGTTCCGGCCGCTATGGAAGCGGTGAAACACTGGGTCTACCAGCCGACCCTGATGAACGGCGCCGCGGTCGAAGTGATTACGCAAATCGAGGTGAATTTTACGTTGAGCCAGGATGGGCCGCCCGCCGGTCAGGTGCAGGCAGCGGCCGGCGATTCGTTGGCGAAGGTAGTGGAACTCGGCGATATGCCCACCCTGCGCGCCCGTCTGGCAGCCGGCGCGAACCCCAATGAAACCGACGATGCGGTGGTGAAGGGTTGGACCCCGCTGATGGCGGCGGCCGACGCCGGGAATGTCGATGCGGCGCGCTTGCTGCTCGACTCCGGTGCTGCGCTCGATGCGAAGACGCAGCAAGGATCGACAGCCCTGGATATCGCGATGCGGAGCGGCAAGGCTCAGGTGGCCGAGTTCTTGCGGGGTTGGCGGAAGTGAAACAAAGAAGCGGCGCAATCCCCGCCACTCCAACCCCGATCGACGCCTGCCCCACGCGGGCAGGAGGCGACACAGATTAGTGCGGTCCGGCGATAAACCAGGGATTCGGTCCGCTTAACACCGCGTTGCCTGCCGGTGTAGTGCCTTGCGCTCCGGTGAAGAAGAAGACCTGCGCCGCGTTGGTGGTCGGGCTTTGATAGACGATGTCGGGATGCCCGTCCTGATTGAAGTCGCCGACGGCCACCACATGCCACGCATTGGCCGGCAGGTTCGCGGCGGTTTGCAACTGGCTGCCCTGCAGCCCCGCGGTGGTGCCGCCCATGTACCAGATCTGCACGGTGCCGCTGACTGGATCCTGCCACAACACGTCGGGCACGCCATCGCCGTTGAAATCGCCGGTGCCCACGATGTGCCATGGGTTGGTCTGGGTCAGATCCGCCGCTCCCATCACGGTGATACCCTGCGCACCGCCCAGGTACCAGATTTGCGCAAACCCGGATGTGGGATCCTCCCATAACAGATCCGGATGGCCGTCCCGGTTGAAGTCCGCCACAGAGACCACTTTCCAGGCGTTGTGGTTGGTGATGTTGTAGGCCGATATCAGGGCGTTGCCCCCGGCACCGCCCAGGAACCAGACCTGCACGGCGCCGCTGACGGGATCCTGCCAGACCACGTCCGGGTTACCGTCCCCATTGAAATCGGCCACGGCCACGATGTGCCACGGGTTCGTTTGTGTCAAATCGGCCGCCCCGGTAACGGAAACACCTTGCGCGCCGCCGAGATACCAGACCTGGGCGAATCCCGATGTGGGATCCTCCCAGATAATGTCCGGGTGGCCATCGTGATTGAAGTCCTGTAAGCCGAGCACGCACTGATACGTGTCGTTCGCCAAAACCACGAGGTTGCCGTTGACTTCGGCCTGAAGTTCCACATAGATGGATGAACCGGCGTCGGCGCATGGGAGGAAGGGCACGGCCTGCGAAGTCCCCACGGTGGGCCCACCGAAGATGTTAGTGGCTCCCGGGGTAGTCCCAACGGAGAGTTGATACTGGGTTGCGCCGCTCACCGGACTCCAGGAGAAGTCCACCAGGCTTTCGGAAATCACAGTCCCCGGCGCCGGCGCGATCGTCTCGCAGGACGTAATGGTAAGCAGATTGGCCGGCGTGGTGCCTGTGCCGATAAAGAACTCGGGAATCGGACCGCCGCTGGCGTATACGGGATACTCGGGACTGAAGCCGCTCAATATAGCGGCGGTTACGTTAGTCGGAGGGGCGCCGGCACTGTAAGAGGCGTAGATGTTAAATGAAATTGAGTCGATAGCCACCGGATTGGTGTTGGTGATCTCCCAAGTGACTAATATAACGCTTTGCGATCCGTCGGAGACCTGGGTGATGGTATTCGACCCGGGATCGGCGGGAGTACTCGGCCCGGTGACCAAAGTGGCATCCGAAGGATACCCGGGAAGCGCAACCGTGGAGGCGGCCCAATTATCCGCCCAGATACTGACTCCGGGCGGGATGTTGTTGATTACGGCCTGCAGTCTGGTCCCCGTGTCGGCTGTACCGGCTGTGCCTCCGGTTACGGTGATCTCCAGGCCGCTCTCCGAGTAGTAGACCTCTCCGGGCGTGTTCTGCAAACCGTTCGTCTTTACCTTGAACGCGGAGGAGAAGTTCTCGGTGAATGTCACGGTGGCCGCCACGGTGGGCGGGATGGTTTGGCACTGCGAGAAAGTCTGGTTGGCCGGAGAAGTTGTGGTACTCAGGCCGCCGGCGACGAATCCCACGATAGGCTGCTGAGGGCTGTTGATCACGATAGAGGAGGAGGGGCTGACCGAGACAAACGCATACACCGGGGTTAAACCAAATGGGCCGGAGGGAACGGAAGTCGCGTCGATCCGAAGGTTGGTGATGCGATAGGTACGCGCCCCCGCGGCCGGCGGATCAGCCGGAACGCCCAGAAAGGTAATCGAATTCTGGCCCGGCCCGCCCCCGGTGACTCCCTGAAAGACGTTGAATTTACCGGGTTCGTTAAAGGTCTGTCCCCCATCGCCGGTAACTACGCAAGCCGCGATCGGATTGGTAGGCGACAGGCAGGCGTCCTGATTCGCCGGGCTGGGATCGTCCACCACCAGCAACGCTTCGGTCAAGAGTTGCGGCGCAGTGCCGCCGAGTACGCGACTGGTCACCGTCGCACCGAGAGTGACCGAGACATTCGCCTGGGGGATCGCGACGCCAACCGGTGTCGGGGTGGCGCCCGGGGCGCCTACACAGGTGAGAAACAGATCGCCGGCCAGTTCGGTGTAGCCTTCGTGGCGAAGAGTGGGTGTAACTGCCGCGGACGTAGTACAGTTCAGTTGCGCCTGCACCCGTTCTGCCGATCCGAATACCAGCATGAGCAGGGCGAGCGTGAGAAGCCGGGGGCGAAGACCTGCCATATCTATTCTCCTTGTGCGGTCGAGGTTGAGCTATCGAAGTCTGATTATACAGCCGCTTGCACGCAATGGGTAGCGACGGGTATGGCACAATATGGCATGCTCAAGTGCTTCGTTTTGCCCTGCCTGGTGGCAGCGTCCGCGATCGGCCAGACTATGCCGCCGGAGCCGGATCGGCAACTGGCTCGCGACATCTATAAAGAGCTGATCGAGATCAAGTCCGGGTATACGACCGGGGCTACCACGCCGGTAGCGGAAGCGGTGGCAGCCAGGCTGAAAAGCGCCGGATTCGCCGCCAGCGACATTTTTGTGGGCGGCGCGATCCCCACAAAAGCGAACCTGGTAGTCAAATATCACGGCACTGGCCGGCGCAAACCGATCCTGCTGCTGGCGCATACGGACGTCGTCGAAGCCAAACGGGACGACTGGAGCATGGATCCGTTCCAATTCATCGAGCGGGATGGCTACTTCTATGGGCGCGGCACGGCCGACGATAAAGCGCAGGCGGCCGTTTGGGTGGCGAACCTGATCCGCTACCGGCGCGAGGGCTTCAAACCGGACCGGGACATCATCGTGGCGCTTACGGCGGACGAGGAGGGGGGCGGCCCTTACAACGGCGTCGAGTGGTTGATTAAGAACAAGCGGGACATGATCGACGCGGAGTTCGCACTCAACGAAGGCGGCTGGGGCGAGATGGCGGCTGGCAAGAAGATCTCAAACGACATTCAGGTCAGCGAAAAATACGTAATCAACTTTCGGCTGGAAGTTCGTAACAAGGGTGGACATAGCTCGCTGCCGGTGGCGGATAACGCGATTTATCACCTGGCAGCCGCCTTGGACCGGCTTTCGAAATTCGGTTTTCCGTTGAAGACCAACGAGGTCACACGGGCGTACTTAGAGGCCATGTCGAAGATTGAGAACGGGCCAGTGAAAGCCGATCTGGCGGCCGCGGCGGCCGGCTCCGCGGAAGCCATGCAGAAGGTGGCGCAGGCGGCCACGGCCTGGAATGCCACGCTGCGCACCACCTGCGTGGCGACGCAGATCGAGGGGGGACACGCCCGAAACGCGCTGCCGCAACTGGCCGCCGCGAATGTGAACTGCCGGGTTCTGCCGGAGGATTCCGCGGAATATGTGCAGAGCACTCTGGAGCGGGTCATCGCGGACGGCCAGGTGCATTTGACCATCGCCGGCGAAGTCAGTAAAGGGCCCGCGTCGCCGATGCGCGAGGATGTCATGAGAGCGGTCAGCCGTCTAACTGACACGTTGTGGCCGGGCGTGCCTACCGTGCCGATTATGGTCATGGGCGCGACGGATGGCCTTTATCTGCGCGCGGCCGGGATTCCGACGTATGGCGTGCAGGGCTTCTTTATGGACCGCGACGATATCCGGTTTCATGGGCGTGACGAGCGTATGGGGGTAACATCGTTCTTCGAAGGCCAGACATTTTTGTATGAGCTGGTAAAGACCCTGGCCGGCGGGCCCGGTCAGTAGGTCCGAAAAAAACAGAGGAGAGAGCTATGGAATATAGATTGTTAGGGGCCAGCGGGCTGGAAGTCTCCGTACTGAGCTTCGGCACGATGACGCTGGGAGGCGAGGGACGCTTCGCGGCGATGGGCAACGTCCAGATCGAGGAAGCCCGGCGCCTCGTTGAAATCTGCATCGAGGCGGGCATAAACCTTTTCGATACCGCCGACATGTATTCGTTCGGCAAGTCGGAAGAAGTGCTGGGACAAGCACTGGGCGCGCGCCGCAAAGACATCGTGCTGGCGACCAAGGTGTTCGTGCGCATGGAACCCGGCATCAACAAGGCGGGCCTCACCCGCCGCCACATTCTGGAAGGCTGCGAGGCGAGTCTTCGCCGTCTGGGAACCGATTACATCGATCTTTACCAGGCGCACAACTTCGACTCCCTGACGCCCCTCGATGAAACCATGCGCGCGTTCGAGGATCTGATTCGGGCGGGCAAGATCCGTTACGCGGGTTGCTCCAACTACTCCGGCTGGCAACTGATGAAAGCCCTGTCGATTTCGGATCGTTTGGCGATTCCGCGCTATATCTCGCAGCAAATCAACTATTCGCTGCTGGCGCGGGACGCCGAGCACGAACTGGTGCCCGCGGGCATCGATCAGCGAACGGGCATTATGGCATGGAGCCCGTTGCAAGGCGGACTTTTGTCGGGCAAGTTCCGGCGCGGCGAAGCTAAGCCCGCCGAGTCGCGGCTGAATACGCTCGATCCGCCCGGCAACATCGATGAGGAGCGGCTTTACAAGGTGGTGGATGCGGTTGCCGAAATCGCGGCGCAGCGGGAAGTTTCCATCGCGCAGGTGGCGCTGAACTGGGTGATGCGCAAACCGGGTGTGGACACCGTGATCGTTGGAGCCCGCCACGAGCGGCAGCTCCGGGACAACCTGGCCGCCGCCACTTGGGCGCTGACGGACGCGGAAGTGGAACGTCTTGATGCGGTCAGTGCGCTCCCGCTGCCTTACCCGTACTGGCATCAGCGGAAATTCGCCGGCGATCGCAACCCGGCGGCCAGGCACGTCCAGTAGCGGTTGCTGCAAGTCTACTCCTGGGCTCCCGTGGCGCGCGCGATTTCGCGATGCAGCCAGGCTTCCGCAATGCGCTGCTCGCGGCAGACGGTGGCGGCCGATATGCTCAATGACCGGCCAATTTCCTCCAGGCCAAATCCGCCGAAGTAGCGCAATTCGATGATTTCCGCCTTGCGCGGGTCTTGCGCGGCCAAGGCGTTCAGCGCGTCGTCGAGTTGCTCGATGGCGCGACCCGGCGCGGGCGAGAACGTCACCGCGTTTTCGATGGAAACCTCATCCGGATGGCTGCCGCGCTTGGCGCTCGCCCGCCGGCGGGCCTGGTCAACCAGAATCTGGCGCATCAGGCGCGCAGCTACGCCGAAGAAATGCGCCCTGCTCTGCCAGTCCGGCAGGCTCCGTGCGACCAGCCGCAGGTAAGCTTCGTGTACCAAAGCGGTGGGCTGCATGGTGAGGGCCGCCCGTTCGTCGCGCAAATAATGGTCGGCGAGACGCCGCAATTCCTGGTAGACGAGCGGAACCAGCAGATCCCGCGCCGCGTCGTTTCCGCCTTTCCATTCAATCAGCAGTTGCGTGACACATGCAGCAGGCGGTTCGGGCGGAGGTTGCATGGACGGTTCCAAGCGTTCCTGCCAGTATACAACGGGCTTTTGGCGTGCGAGCCACAGAGTTAAACTACAAATCGGGGAATCAACAATGGCTAGAGGACCGCTCCACGAGGGTGAGGTTCAGAAGTATCGCGAGGAAGGGTTTGTGCTGGTGCGGGGCATGTTCGGCCCGCGGGAGATCGGCTTGCTGCAGCGTTCGGCCAAGGATGACAAGGCGCTGGACGACCACTCGTTCGGCCGGGCGGACGACCAGGGAGGCATAGTCCGTCTCTCGTTGTGGAATCATCCGGGCAGCGGCATCTACGGGATGTTCGCGCGCTGCCGGTCGCTGGTGGATTCGGCCGAGGCGCTATTGGGAGGCGAGGTCTACCATTACCACTCCAAGATGATCATGAAGGAGCCGAGGGTGGGCGGCGCCTGGGCCTGGCACCAGGATTATGGGTATTGGTATCAGAACGGCGTATTGTTTCCGCTGCTGACCAGCGCTTTCGTGGCGGTGGACCGGTGCACGCAGGAGAACGGCTGTCTGCAGGTATTGAAAGGCTCGCATCTGGCGGGCCGGGTGCATCACGTTCTGACCGGCGACCAGGCCGGCGCCGACCGGGAGCGGGTGAATGAAATGGCCAAGCGGCTGGAACTGGTGCACGTCGAGATGGAGCCGGGCGACGTAGTTTTCTTCGACGCCAATCTGCTGCACTGTAGCGCCCCGAATCATTCGGAGCACCCGCGTTGGTCGATGATCTGCTGTTACAACGCGGCGCGCAATGACCCATATAAGGATGCCCATCATCCGCGATACACTCCGCTGAGTAAGGTCGAGGACAGCCAGATTATCGAGGTGGGCGCGAAGCGGTTTTCCGAGGATGGTTCGAATGTGGCGTGGCTCGATCCGCGCAGCGATGTGAGTGCTTCGGCTTTGGCGAAGTAGCGCACGCTTCAGCGTGCAGCGGCCAACTTCAGTTCGCCGTGTAGCGGGACTTAAAAGTCCCGCCGGCACGCTGAAGCGTGCGCTACGGCTTGCGCAACTTCAGCAAGCTGTCGGCGGTGGCCACCAGGG
>Ga0187871_10002351_pt1 | contig 15474 bp, 12 predicted proteins | sample June2016WEW_16_1_FD_132988 | JGI IMG/M metagenome (GOLD analysis project Ga0187871, IMG submission 132988) | Peatland microbial communities from SPRUCE experiment site at the Marcell Experimental Forest, Minnesota, USA - June2016WEW_16_10 | ecosystem: Environmental > Terrestrial > Soil >... | reverse complement strand
GCCCCAGGCGCGGAAAGCGCCGTCGATCTCTCCCATGTAGTGGTGGAGCAGAACGTAGGCGGTCCCGGGCGAGCGCACGCCCAGGAATGTTCCGATGATGCCCGAGGCTGACATTGTTGCTTTAAGGACGTCCGTCTCGAACCATTGATCGAGAAAATCAATGGCACTCATGGTCATGAGCTGCACCTGATTGTATTTGTCGTAGCTCGACATGCCCTGAAAGCGGCGGCCGATGAACAGAAGCTTCATCAGTTCGCGCGGGTCGAGCGTGTTGGGGTCGGGCGGCACCATGCTCAGAATCGGCTTCACGAAGCGGCACATGGCTTGCATGGCTTTGCCGAATTCGTCGTAAGCTTCGGCGTCGACGCGGGAGTGGCGGGCGATCTCGCGGTGAGACTTGCCGTGGTCGTTGACGCGCCACAGGTAATCGCCGCTGGGCATCGGGGTGAACGTGCCGTCGAGCGGGAGAATTTCGAGACCGTGGCGTGGGAGATCGAGGTCGCGGATGATTTCCGGCCGCAGCAGCGACACCACGTAAGAGCACACCGAGAACTTGAAGCCGGGAAAGACTTCTTCCGTGCAGGCAGCGCCGCCGAGGACGTGCCGGCGTTCGAGCACGAGAACTTTCTTTCCAGCGCGCGCGAGATAGGCGGCGTTGACCAGGCCGTTGTGACCGCCGCCGATTACGATTACATCGTATGAATTGGCCATTTAGCTCTTAGCCCTTAGCTTACTGGTTGAGGATGGGGACGAGGAATATTAGCTCAGTTTTGGGGTGCGCGTATCAGAGGCCGCTGGGTAGAACACTCCAGCTGCGGAGGGCGTTCGACAGGATTGATGTGAGTAAGCGCATAGCTGCGAGTTGAATGGCCATTCTATCGAGAATGGAGGGTTTTGTCTGTAACTTGTGAGGATTTAAATCTAGTCGAGATCGCCAGAGTCGCAGCCAGATAAAACGCAAGATTGGCTGCGAGCTCTGCTGCAAACCCAATCTTGTCCCAAGTCAGAGTTTGATGTTGGCCGACGACGAACGAATGTACGGCAATTCCGAAGTACAGAGGATAGGCCAAGATCGGATTCCAGTGCCGTGGCAAATGAACAATGAGAGTCCAGATCACCACGAATGCAGAAACGCCGAGTAAGGCCTTTGTTCTCACGTGGGTCCTCAGCCACTTGCCCCTTTAATAATCCCACCAATTCGTCCGAACTCCAAAGGGTATCGCGAGACCAGTTGCGCGGGAGATCCCTCGCTCCGCTGGAGAGAACGCGGGGCTTCGGGATGACGCCACCGAACAGGGCTCCGGCGTATAATCCGTTTTCGAGTAACATTCATCATTCTTCGAGGGTACCCTTTGCCCATTGGAACCGCATTTCACGAGCGCACTTTTCCGCTTTGCCAGAGCCTGAACTACCGCGAGTGGTCGGGATACTACACGGTCAGCGTGTATGAGGTGCATCACGAGCACGAGTACAATGCCATCCGCAATGCGGCGGCTTTGATTGATATCTCTCCGCTCTACAAGTATTTGGTTACGGGTAAAGACGCGACACGGCTGGTGAACCGCGTGATCACGCGCGACATTAATAAGGTGAAAGTCGGACAGGTCATTTATTGCTGCTGGTGTGATGAAGAGGGCAAGGTTATCGATGACGGAACGATTTCGCGGCTGGAGGAAAACGTTTATCGCTGGACCGCTGCCGATCCGAGCCTGAGATGGTTTCGGCAGAACGGCCTGAATATGGATGTGCAGGTCGAAGATATTTCGGAGAAAGTTGCGGCGCTGGCTTTGCAGGGGCCGACTTCGGCGAAGCTGCTGAAGTCCGTTGCTGATGCCGACATTGCGAACCTGAAGTATTTCCGCGTGACTCGCGGCAAGATAGCAGGCGTGCCTGTGGATATTTCGCGCACTGGATATACGGGCGATCTCGGTTATGAGATCTGGGTTCCGCAGAATGATCGAGGCGATGCGGTGAAAGTTTGGGATGCGCTGGCGGAAAAAGGAAAACAGTTCGATCTGCACGCGGCGGGCATGCTGGCGCTGGATGTGGCGCGCGTGGAAGCCGGACTGCTGCTGATTGAAGTTGATTACACGAGTTCGAAGAAGGCTTTGATCCCGTCGCAGAAGTATTCGCCGTACGAGTTGGGCTTCGCCAAGATGGTGCATCTGGAGAAAGAAAATTTCATTGGCAAGCGGGCGCTGGAACAGGATTTGATGAACGGTGTGGCGCGGCAACTCGTGGGTGTGGAGGTCGATTGGACCGATGTGGAAGCGCTTTATGAACGCTATGGGCTGACTCCAGCTGCGCCTAGCCAGGCTTCGCGCGTTGCGGTTCCTTTGTACTCCGGAGAGAAACAGGTCGGCAAGGCGACGACTACAAGTTGGTCGCCCGTCCTGAAAAAGATGATCGCGCTGGCTAGCGTCGAGACTGAGTACTCGCAACTGGGGACGGAGTTGCAGATGGAGATCACGATTGAGGCGATCCGGCTAAAGACGAACGTTCAGGTGACTGCGCTGCCGTTCTTTAACCCGGCGCGCAAAACGGCAACGCCGTTGTGAGCCTAGATGGGCCGCGCTTGTCCCGCTTACCCAGGGGGTAACTTGTGCGGTGTTGCGTTCGCCGACAGGGCAGCTGTTTCAGGTAGAGTCGCCGCCTGACGGGCGACGGCCGGTTCGGTGATGCAATATTTCAGCAGGCACCAAAGAGCGCGCACTCCGTCCTTCCAATTGATCTTCTTTCCTTCTTCATACGTACGGCCGCGGTAGCTGATGCCGACCTCGTAGATGCTCAGCTTACGCTTGGCGATCTTCACTGTTATTTCAGGCTCGAATCCGAAGCGCTTTTCTTCGAGAGGAATGGATTGGATGATCTCGCGCCGGAAAGTTTTGTAACAGGTCTCCATGTCACTGAGGTTGATGTTGGTAAGAGCGTTGGAAAGCAGAGTTAGAATCCAGTTGCCCACGGAATGCCAGAAATAAAGCACGCGATGAGGCCGACCGGAGAGAAAGCGCGAGCCGTAGACGACGTCGGCGCGACCCTCAATCAACGGCTCCAGCAATACCGGGTATTCGGCTGGGTCGTACTCGAGATCGGCGTCCTGGATGATGACGAAGTCGCCCGTAGCCTCCTTGATGCCACGGTGAAGGGCAGCGCCTTTGCCCATGTTCACGGGCTGAAGCAGAATTCGAATCTGGGGATGTTCGGCCTGGAGTTGCGCAAGAATCTCGCGCGTGCCGTCTGAAGATCCGTCGTCCACGCAGATTAATTCGATCTCCAGCGGGACGGCAAGCACTCTTTCAACCACTTGCCGCAGCGTGGCACGTTCGTTGTACACGGGCATGACGACGGAGAGTCTCATTCTCGTAAACCGTAGTATGAGAGTGTAGCTCAAATCCGGAGTTGCGGACTTGATGGGGCGGCTAGCGAGGTTGTTCGGCCATCCGCATGTGCGGCTCGACCAGAGCGAGGAGCGGGTCTTTCAGGAAAGGGCCGCACGCCAGAAGGCCTGACAGAAGCGGGTCTCGGCGGTTGGCGGTCAGCGTGGCTTTCTCCAGCGTGCTGACGAAGCCGCCCGCGCTCTGCACCAGAGCTGCGCCTGCCACTACGTCCCACTCGTTTTTGGGAGTCAGAGTGAAGGTAATGTCGGCCATTCCAGCAGAGACCAGCGCGAGCTTGTAGGCCACAGAGCCCATGGGCTTGATCTTGAAAGAGGCATTCTCAAACGGCTTCCACTCGCCGCGTTTGACCTCGCTACGGCTGGCGAGAACCAGAGCGCCATCGAGATTCTTGCGTTGGCTGGGTTGGGACAGCTTGCCGTTGTAGGTAACGCCGGAATCGATCGATCCCAGGAAAGTTTCGTCCGTGGCGGGATTGTAAATTCCGCCGGCCACGGGACGGCCGTTCTCGACGAATCCAATCGAAGCGCAGAACTCCGGAATTCCTTTGACGAATTCGCGCGTACCATCCAGGGGATCGACCACCCAAACGCGCGAGCGCTGCAGGCGAACAGGGTCATCTACACTTTCTTCGGATAGCCAACCCTCTCCATTGCGCAGGAGTTCCCTGCGCAGCACGGCGTCGAGAGCGCGATCGGCCTCGGTTACGGGATCGTGACCGATTTTGTATTCCGTTTCTATCGCCCCCGGCGTGAAGCGGGCAAAAACTACGCGAGAGGCCTGCAGCGCGGCCTGAATGCGTTCCAGGATTTGAGCGTAGGAGTTCGAGTGCATAGTTTCCTGATCTTCTTTGTCACATCAACTTGTCACATCAAGCCATCAACATGCGCGCGCCGGTGGCCAGCAATACCGCACAAAGAATACGCCTGAGCCAAGGGACCGGGACGCGCGTACTCATGTAAGACCCCACCAGCCCTCCCGGGACCGAGCCTAGCAAAAGCGCTCCAACCAGAGGGGTATCAACATTGTTCATTCGAAAATGAAGCAGACTGGTTACGCCGGTGAGCAGCAGGGCATGCACGATGTCGGTGCCCACCATGACCTTCGGCTGAAAACTGTAGAACAACAGAAGCATCATCATGACGATGCTGCCGGAACCGACTGAAGTGATGCCCACCAGAAAACCCGCCACCAGGCCTATGAGCGACATCCATGCGAACGACCTGATGGTCGGCGGCCTGGCGGCCGCGCGATCCTCGATTTGTTTCTGGAAGAATAAGAAAGTCGGGATGCAGATCAGCAGCACTCCGACGGCAACGGTGATGAAGCGATTGACGCCATTGCCATAGAGATTTCGGAGATGAACCAGTAAACTCACGCCGAGATAAGAGCCGGGAGCGCTCCCGACAATCAGCGCCAGCACCACCTTGCCCTTAACCGTGCCTTTGCGCAGATGGACGATGCTGGCGCCAATCTTAGTCGCGAAGTTGAAGAGCGCGTCCGATCCGACGGCGCGCATCGGGGGCACATGAAAACCGAAGATGAGGATTGGGAGCAGCAGAACGCCGCCCCCGACCCCTGTCATTCCGATTAGGGTCCCGACTCCAAAACCGACCAGGCTTTTGATCAGCAGATCCATGTCAGCAGTTCCAGTAACCGCAGCCTCTCATCCACCTCTGGAAGGATCCAAGTAGATTAGAGCGACTCTGCCGCAGTTCCGACGAAACCCTCCCTTTCCAGGTGGAGGATGATCTCCTGCGCTGCTTCTTCGGGGGACAGTTCACCAGTATTAATGGTGACTTCGGCGTCGGTCGGAGCTTCGTAAGGATCAGAGATGCCGGTGAATTCTTTTAGAATTCCAGCGCGCGCCTTGGCGTACAGCCCTTTGCGGTCACGCTGTTCGCAGACATCCAAGCTGGTGGCGACATGCACGAGAATGAACCCTCCATGGGGCTCAATCATTTGCCGCACATGTTTGCGTGTGGCGTCATAAGGCGCGATGGGGGCGCAAATGGCGATGCCGCCGTTCTTGCTGATTTCCGATGCGACATAGCCGATGCGGCGGATGTTTATGTCGCGATGCTCCTTGGAGAAGCCAAGTTCGGAAGAAAGATTCTTGCGGACCAGATCGCCATCCAGCAGCGTAACTGGACGTCCACCAGCTTCGAGGAATTTTGTCATCAAGACGTTGGCGATGGTCGACTTGCCGGAACCTGAGAGCCCGGTGAAGAAGATCGTGACGCCTTGTTTGTGACGGGGCGGGAAACTACGGCGCAATTCCGCCACGACTTCGGGATAGGTGAACCAGGCGGGAATGTCGCGCCCTTCGCTCAGTCGCTGGCGAAGTTCCGTCCCGGAGATATTCAGCACTCGATCTCCCTTCTTGACCTCGTCGTCGGGAACGTATTTGTCCTGATCCTCAAGGTAGACCATCATGTTGAAAGGCACCATGGTGACGCCGATGTCGGCTTCGTGCTTCCTGAAGAGTTCCTGCGCCTGATAGGGGCTGTAGAAGGGCTTGCCGTCAGTGTCCTTGCCCGGACCGGCGTGATCGCGGCCTACGATGAAGTGGGTTACGCCGTGATTCTTGCGGATGAGCGCATGCCAGATCGCTTCGCGCGGTCCACCCATACGCATGGCGAGCGGCAGCAGAGAAAGTTTAGCCGCCGACTGGGGGAACTTTGCGAGCAGCAACTGATAGCAACGCACCCGCGTGTAGTAATCCACATCGCCCGGTTTGGTCATGCCCACCACGGGATGAATGAGCAGGTTGGCTTCAACCTGCATGGCAGCGCGGAAGGCGAGTTCCACGTGGGCGCGATGCATAGGATTGCGAGTCTGGAAGGCGACTACTTTCCGCCAGCCCACACGGGCAAACTCGGCGCGCACCTCAGCCGGAGTCAAGCGCAAGCTGCGAAAATCATAGTGCGAAGGAATCTGAGTTGCTTCGACCTTTCCTCCGACGTACCACGGATTCGACTTGTTGATGGCATAATCGGCGCCGGGATGGGCGGCGCTCGTGCTGGCGAACACGGCCTGGGCTTCCGCTTTGCGGTCGGGCTGCCACACTTCTTCCACGTGCAACACGGCCAACATCACGCCTTCGGGATCGCGAAGGGCGACTTTGCTGGAGCCTGGCGTGAGTTTCTTGGCAAATTCCTCGGTGACGTCGAGTGTGATGGGCATGGGCCAGAGCAGCCCGCTGGCCAACCGCATCTTGTCGCAGACGCTAGTGTAGTCGGCGCGGGTCATGAAGCCCCGGAGAGGAGAAAAGCCTCCGGTGACCAGCAATTCCAGATCACAAAGCTGGCGGCCAGTCAGGTCCCACGAAGGCCATTCTTTCGAATGTGCCTTCAATTCGGCGATTCTTTCTGGTTGGGCTATGAGTTGAACAAGTTCTCCGCCATGGGGCGGAATGAGATGGCTAGTCGCGGCTGTCAAGTCCTAAGCCTCCTGGAAATTATTACTTTATCTTGTCCACTACGTTTATTGTCTTTGACTGGATTGTTTCCCAGGCTTCATCAAGGTCGGGAAAAGCGAAATTGCAGATTTCTTATATGGGAGAGAAAAATCCCGAGTGTTACCCGACAGATTAACACTTCCCGCAAGGGTAAGAAACCAAGATTTATGTCCTACGAATCATAAAAGTGGCAGCAATCCAGAGGCCCTCAGAGGTTCGGCCGCCTCCGCCTAAGTAGATGAAACGAAATGTTTTTCGGGCACGTTGAATGAGCCCGTCCCCGCGATTTGACTTGGATGTGAAAAGAATTGCGAAAAAGGCTTGGAAGAATTTCACCTGCGCAAACAGCAGAGACTAAAGACCAGAGACTAAAGATAGGATTGCCCGGAACTGTAGGCGGCATTCAAAAGCCCTAGACTTACCCGTGCAAGTCGCACCAGTCATACGGTCCAGTCGTTCAGCTTCCAATCGCGATCACGGACGCAGAGGGCGGCGATGTAGCCTGGTCCACCCGGCACTTCCTGGAGAAGCCAGCGTCCGGCTTCTGAAGCGTCGGGCCGCGTTGCCAGCAGTGCGTTCGTCTCCCCGGCCGCAAGGGACACGTCGAATTGGCTTAAGGGAAGAGATAAGCCGTCGCCAGTGGCTTTGATGAATGCCTCTTTGCGGGTCCAACAGCGGAAAAACGCGTCAACCTTTTCTTCAGCGGGCAAAGCGGCGAGTTGACTCTGTTCGTGCACGGAAAAAAAGCGGCGAGCGATGGCTTCCAAGTCGGAGTCGGGACGAAGTTGTTCCACATCGACTCCGATTTCTCGCCGGCGAGCAAAGGCAAGGAGCGCGATTCCACCGGAATGCGAGATGTTGAAAGTGATGCCGCTATCCACATGAACGGGGCTCAGGGAAGGTTTTTCTTGTTTCGAATAGGAGAAACTCACGCGGTTAGGATCCGTCGCCAGGTAGCTTGCCAGGATTATTCGCAACAAACCTCGCGCTGCAACAAAACGCTGACGGTCGCGCGGAAAGTGAAAACGCGAAGCACGGGTCAACTCGTCGGAGGAAAGCACTTGCCGCCAACGCGATTCGTCTGGGCCGATGGCCTCGATATCGACTCGCCAGAGCTGCACTTCGTTTGCAGGCAGTGCGAGAGGCGACTCGATTTGGAAGCTTGAATCGGTGATGTTCATGCACTGGCTCATGCCATCCGCAGTTTACCTTCGGCAGCCAGTGGAGCGACAGCGAGTTTTGTTGTCGGGGGATTTTTCGGCGCCAGTTACGAGTGCTGAGTGGAACGCCTGTGGAAATCTACCGACAACAAAATGAAATTTTCGGGATTTTCAACAAACGTTGCGGTGTATGATCGTTTGCAAATAAGCCAGCCAAGAAGTCGGAGCGCGGATGAGCAGACGGTTTATGTATCGCCGGTACCGTCGAGTGACGCCGCCCCCGCAATAGAATCCGAAAAATAGCACACGGGTTAACGGCCTGAGTATGCAGCTTGAGAAAACGCCTGGGCTCGGTCACTCTCCCAACCTTGAATTCTCAAGTGTGCTCATACCCTTCTTTCGTGCCATTGACACTAATTTGACGGCCCGCCTAGCATCAAGTGTGAATTGTGATGCATTGTGACGCTCGGGCACCATGGGTGCTGAAGTGAAAAATCTCAGGGGAGAGAACGTCGGTGAACCACGGCGCCGACGGCCTAGCTCTTATCACCCTTGGCGAGTTCGGAGCAAGTGGCTGGGGCTCCTTCTTCTAGGAGCGGCGATCGCGGTTACTTGGCAGTTTGCTCGCCAGCAGCCGTCCTCCAGCCTTTCTCGGTTAGCGCCGGAAAAACCCAAGAGCGTTTTGCCTCAAAGTCAGCGCGACGACTATACAGCGCAGGCTGGCGCGGCCGATTCCAACCCTCTGGCAAATGCTGGCCGGCACTTCATCTATCCTTACTCTGTCGTTCGGGGCGGAGTAGCGAATGCAGACGAACTGAAACACGCAATGGAATATGACCCGGTAGTGTCGCGACACTTCAAGGGGTTCGATTATCAGCATGCTCACCTGGTGCGAGTGTCGGAGAAGCAAGCGATGTTCGTTTCCTACCGTATAGGGGACCGGGTTTACTGGACGCGGAGGAAGGTCGCGTTGCCTGCCGGCGAGACGCTCATTACCGACGGGAAAATTATGGCCCGCACACGCTGCGGGAACCGGGTAGCAGCGGCGCCGCTCGACGCGGGATCGCCCTTGGAGCCTTCTCCGGATGAGCTTGAGCAGCCGATGATCGTGAGGGATTTTGTTGCGCCTCCGCCCGCATTGACCGCTCTTAGTTCAGTGCCAGCCGCCGTTGTTCCGCCCGCTGCCATTGTTCCGCCTGCTGCCATTGTTCCGCCCGCGAGTGGTGGCCCATGGTGGTTTATTCCACCGCCGATATATGTGCCGCACAGTTCTTCGCCTCCGGGCGGAGGGACGCTGGCAGTGACTCCTGAACCTGGCTCTGTCTTGCTGATTTTGTCGGGACTCGGCGCGGTCTACTGGCGGTCACGGAAAACAAGAAGGAACAAATAGTCATGGCGATTGGGGAACTCGTGCCTGTCTCCACGACAAGGGTCCCGAGTCAGAGCAAGCTTATCTGGTGGCAAGCGGGAGTTCTCTTTCTTTTGACCGCCTGGCTTTACGCGCCAATTGTGTCGCACCTCGCGGTGCAATGGTGGCATGATCCCAATTACATCCACGGTTTTTTTGTGCCTGCGTTTTCGCTGCTTCTGCTTTGGGAAGACCGCGCGAGATTGACTGCACTTCCGGTGAAGCCCTCCTGGTCAGGGCTGGTGATCCTTCTGTTTGCTTTGTGTGCCCTGACGGTAGGAGTGCTGAGTACGGAGTTTTTCCTGCCGCGCATTTCCTTCCTGCTGTTGATTGCAGGGATGGTGGTTTTTCTTGCGGGCTGGGAATATCTGTTCGCGGTATCGTTTCCGCTGGCTTTCCTGATTCTGATGGTTCCGTCGTCAGCTATCTTGAATGGAGTCACCTTTCCGTTGCAGATATTTGCCTCGAAAGCGGCTACCTTTTTCTTAACTCTGGCTGGCGTTTCGGTGGTTCGGGAAGGCAACATCCTTCTTATAGCCGGTGCAAGAATGGAGGTTGCGGAGGCCTGCAGCGGTATTCAATCTCTATTCTCTCTGCTCACTTTGGCGATCGTTTACGGCTACCTGGTTGAGAGAAAGATCGGAATGCGTATTTTGCTCGCTCTGACGGCGGTTCCGATTTCAGTTCTAGCCAATGCTTTGCGCATCTCCGCAACCGGCCTTGTTCTCCAACACTGGGGCATCGAAAAAGCCCAAGGGACCTTTCACATTCTTTCGGGATGGCTGATTTTCATGGGTTCTCTGGCCACGCTTTTTCTATTCCATTGGTTGCTGCGGAGTCTCTATCCGGGCAAGCGGGAATCTCGGAGTCGGAGGGCGAGCGCGTGATTTCCTGGAACGCACGCTTCGCGATGATAACGCTCTTGCTGGCCGGGACCGGCCTTTTCCAGCACCTGCGGACGCGGAATGTGGTTGCCCCTCCGCGACGAGCGCTGGCATCGTTGCCCCTTCAAGTGGGGCAATGGGTTGGCACCGACATTCCGATGCCTCCGGAGATTCTCAATAAGCTTGATCCCGGCGAGTTCTTGCAGCGAGATTATCAGGATCGAAACGCTAAGGGCCCTGAGGTGTACTTGTACCTGGCCTATTTTCCGAATCAACGCACCGGGCCACGCCGCCACTTACCCGATGATTGTCTCGCCGGTTCGGGTTGGTCGACGGTTGAGTCCGGAACAACTACGCTCTCCCTCCCTGGGTACACTCCTTTTCCGGCCAATCGCTATGTGATCACGAAGGGACCCGATCGCCAACTCGTTCTGTTCTGGTTCTGGGGACGAGGCCGAGGCGTTGCCAGCGAAGACTGGGCGGATTTTTATCTGGCATTCGACGCTCTTCGTTTGAATCGCAACGATGACGCGCTCATTCGAATCAATACTCCACTGCAAGCAGATGAAGAACCGGACGCCGGCCAACAACGTTTGCTGTCGTTTGCCGAGCAACTGAGTCCGATCGTAGGCAGCTACATTCCCCGCTGACATCTCTAGTTATTCAATGTTTGTTTCCGAGTCGAAGAACTTTTTCCTGGGAATGCCTGTGGAAATCTGCCTTCACAAGACCAAATTTTCGGGGTTTCCGAAAAAACGAGCGGGTGTATGATGATTTGCTAACAGGCCAGCCACGAGGTTCAAATGCAAAAGAGCAGACGGTTAGGTGTCAATCGCTAGGTCTAAGCGGTCGAATCCTGCCCTCAAGCATCAGGGAGAAAAATGAGAAAGAACCAGCGACGCTTGTTTTGGTTGGGCATCTCAATTCTCGGAGCGCTAACCTTTTCTCCAGCTTTGCTGGGTCAGGCTTCCCCCGATTCGAGGGTGGCTGCTCCGGTAATTACCGACTGGAGTCACCAGCACGTCGTCTTCTCGAAACCTGCCACTGCGGAACAGGCCAAGCGACTGGAGCGCGATCCGCGCTATCGGCAGCAGAGGCTGCGGCACGCGCCGGCCGATAATGCGCTTGCTGCCGAGGCGGGGTATAGCTCGAAGCTTGCGGTATTCGGCGATAGGCACCGGATCCATGGCGAGGACCCGGCAATTAATGAGGATTGGTCGCTGGACTTGGGCAGCGGAGCCAGTGTTGGCGCCACGAACTATCCAGCGAAGATCGCATTTCGTGGGACAAATGCCGTCTGCGGCGGCGGCGCAACTCAGCCCGATTTCGTGGTCTATGCCACGGGCCTTGAAGGTTCCGCGACACAACCCAGCATCGTAGCGTTCGACAATCTATATTCTGGTTGTGTTAGTGACGGAACTGTGCCCACGGTCTACTGGTCCTACGACACCCAAAGCGGCACGGTCAATACTTCTCCCGCGATTTCGGCCGACGCGAACCAGATCGCGTTCGTGCAAACCGATACGTCAGGGAATGGAGTCCTGGTGCTGTTGAAGTGGGCCGCTTCATCGGGGACCTTGGGCAATCCCGTTACCCTTTCGCGGGTGCGGAACTCCGATTATCCCACGTGTACCGCGCCCTGCATGACGTCAACCCTTCTTACAGATGGGGTCGGTGCGCAGCACCCCGACTCTAACTCATCCGTGTTCTACGACTTCAGTGACGACACCGCCTATGTAGGGGACGATGGCGGCTGGCTTCACCAAATCAATCCCGTATTCAATGGAGTGCCGGCTGAAGTGAGAAGTGCGGGGTGGCCTGTGCAGGTGAACCCCACAACTCCAACCGCGCTCACCAGCCCGGTTTTTGATTACGCCTCAGGGCGTGTGTTTGTGGCTGACGTTGGCGGCTTCTTGTATCGTGTCGGCCCCAACACGGCCTTTACCGCAGTCTCTTCTGGCCCGTTGGATGTTTCCTCGGCGGAAGGTGGCGCAGGCATCGTGCAAGGACCGATCGTTGATTCCACAGATGGATTGGTGTACGTGTTCTCGTCAAGCGACGGCAGCACTGCTTGCACAGGCGGTGCGGCTTGTGCCGCCGTCTTCCAGTTCGGCGTCGATTTCAACGGCGACACCTTCGGATCGAAAGTGACGGTCGGATCCAGCACCGTCTCCGGATCGGCGCCCAATCCGTTGTACCTCGGCGCTTTTGACAGCACTTACGAAAACTCTGTGAACGCCACGGGAAACCTTTATGTTTGCGGCAACACCGGCGGAACTCCAGCTCTGTTTCAGGTTCCCATTACGGCCGGCGTTTTCGGCGCCTCGGTCCCCGGGCCGATTCTTGCGGACACTACCACGCCGTGCTCTCCGGTGACCGATCTCCTGAACCCAAACGCTTCCGGGGGTCCGACCGAACGAGTATTTGTTAGTGTGGAAACTGAGGGGATTTCCTCGGCGTGCGCCAACGGATGCATCTTCAATTTTACAGACACTGCCTGGCAAGCGTCGACCGCTTATACGGTGGGGCAGGAGGTTTTGGACAGCAATCTTCACGTCCAGGTCGTGGTGAGCACCACGGGCCCGTCGGGCACCGGCGTCCCCGCTTGGAACAGGAACACCGGCGGCTCTACGACCGACGGCGGCGTGAAATGGTTGGATCAGGGCGCGCTTTCCGCTCCTGTGCTATCTGGCTGGGCATCGGGTCATCACTACACTGTGGGTACGGAAATCGTCGACCCTAACGACAACATTGAATTAGTAACGAGCACGACCGGTACCGGGCACTCTGGCTCCACGATTCCCACGTTCAACCAGACAGCGGGCGGCACGACGACTGACGGCACGCTGCCTAACACAGTAACGTGGACGAACGTTGGCGCAATCGCAACCGCTGACGCGGCCGCGACCGGAGGTACGAGCGGCATCATCGTCGACAACACCGTGGGCTCGGGAACGCTGGCGGGGGCTTCTCAAGTATATTTCTCCACGCTGAGTGATCAGCCCTGTGGAACGTCGGGCACAGGTGGCTGCGCCATACAGGCCTCGCAGGCGGCATTGCAGTAGCGGCATTACGGTAGGGAGTAACGGCCCTCGGCAAAGTTGAAACTAAGCGCGAGTATCACCCTGGAGATGTTCGCGCAAGATCGCCACAATCCTCGAAGCTGCTTTGCCATCCCAAAGTGGAGGGCACTTCGAAGGGCTCGCAGGATTCTCGAGGATCGATTGAGCGGCCGCGAGAATGCGGTCTGGATCCACTCCCACTACTTGATTCGAGCCACACTCAACGGTCGCGGGACGTTCCGTGTTCTCTCGCAGCGTAAGGCAGGGCACGCCGAGGGCGGTGGTTTCCTCCTGCACTCCTCCGGAGTCGGTAAGAACGATGCGCGCCCGCTCGTTGAGCGAAAGAAAATCGAGATAACCGAGCGGATCAAGGGGTACGATGCCAACCCGGTTCAGCCCGGCCGCGTCCGTCAGATATCGCGCCAGACCAAAACTCTCGATATTCTTCCGAGTTCGGGGATGAACGGGGAAGAATACGGGAAGTTCGGCAGCCAGAGCGCTTACGGCGCTGAGTATCCCTTGCAGCGTTTTGGGATCGTCCACGTTCGATGGGCGATGGAGGGTGAGGACTCCGTAGGAGCGGCAGCCGGATCCGTTCTTCCGCACGCCAAGCCGCTCTAGAATTGGCGATCGTGCTGCAAGCGCGCGGTGCCGGAGCAAGCTGTCGATCATGACGTTGCCGACGAGGAATATTTTCTCAGCCGGCACGCCTTCGCGCTTGAGATTCTCGATTCCACTTTGCTCAGTCACAAACAGCAGGCTCGAGACTGCGTCTGTGAGTTTGCGGTTAATCTCCTCGGGCATCGTCATATCGAAGCTGCGCAATCCGGCTTCGACGTGGGCCACGGCAATTCCTAATTTGACGGCGGTTAGTGCGGCTGCGATCGTAGAATTCACGTCGCCCACGACCAGCACCATTTGCGGCTTGTAGTCGAGCAGGACGGGTTCGATGCGCTTCATGATCTCGGCAGTTTGCACTGCGTGGCTGCCGGAACCTGCTTCAAGGTTCACGTCCGGCTTGGGCAGCCCCAGATCCGCGAAGAAATTTCCGGAGAGAAGTTCGTCGTAGTGCTGTCCGGAGTGCACAAGGCAGTGCTCGATATCGGAAATGTTTTTCCGCCTGTCGTACTTCGAGGCATCAATTTTCAATGCTTCAATGATGGGAGCGATCTTTATGAAGTTAGGTCGCGCCCCGACCACGCTCAGAAGTCTGATCATCGGCAGACTCCCGCCGCGATCTCCCAAATTCGACGATCCGCGCCCGCGATAAAAGTCGAGGCTGCCAACATTTCCGCGGACGAGGCAGAGAATCCAGATGTGGAAGGTTTCATTGCTCAGGAAACAGTGTAGAGCAATTTCGGGCTCTCAGTCCCTGCTATGGAGTCGGCAATCTCCAGCGAACGACAGGCTCAATTTGCGTGGACTTGCGTATTAGAGGAAGGGAACTCAAGGGTGACGGCGTCGCCGCCGACGAAGCTCACTGTGACGCTGGTCTCCCGCTCAGCGAACCGCTCAACTTCCGGGAACGAACTGTAGCGCCACAGGCGAACCGCTTGCGCAGCAGCTTCGGCCAACGGTTGTTTTCCGCTGAGGGCACGAATTTTCTTCACCGCTCCGTCGGCGGCGATAATAATTTGCAAGCGAACTCTGCCGCGGATGCTGTCATCCGGAGACACGGGATAAGCAACATGCCCTATTGGTGTCTCGGCTACTTGAATACGCGGCGCGGAAGAATCCAAAGTTCTCGTGACCGATGCCGGCGTGATATGTGGCGCAGGCATGACGCGGGCGAGATCCTCGGAGCTTGGTGGAGCAGGAACAGTTCGAATTGCCAGAGGTCCGGGTTCGGTGAGAGTTTCGCGATAGCGAGAAAAGCCCAGCCCCAGGCCAAGCGTCAGCAAACCCAAGCTCAGGCCCCAGCGCAGGCTGGAACGAACGTCGAGTGGAATAATTTTACGGGTTACCGTCCGAGTCGATTTAGGAGCAAAGGGAGACGGCGGAAGATCCACGGCCCAAATATTACTTCCATAGTCCAGCGCTTCGATTCCTGCCTGGTTTTCATTGGCCGCCAGGCGCTTGCTCCAGATAACGCGGAAAGAAGCTTT
>Ga0187871_10002350_pt1 | contig 15481 bp, 11 predicted proteins | sample June2016WEW_16_1_FD_132988 | JGI IMG/M metagenome (GOLD analysis project Ga0187871, IMG submission 132988) | Peatland microbial communities from SPRUCE experiment site at the Marcell Experimental Forest, Minnesota, USA - June2016WEW_16_10 | ecosystem: Environmental > Terrestrial > Soil >... | reverse complement strand
TGGAGCGTTCCGAACGCCCAGCGGAAACGCTGCTTCGCGAGCGCGCTGGTTTTCTCCGGCGCTTCGGTCCACGCCACAGCTTCCTCGTCATAGCGGATCTCATGGCCGAGCCGCCGGATGGACAACGTAAGGTCCGTGTCCTCGGCAAGCGTGTCGTGCCCGAACCCGCCCAGTGTAACGATCAGGTCCTTGCGCCACGCTCCCGCCGCGCCCGGCACCACGGTGATGGCATTCAACAGGTCCAGGGCGCGCCTGTCCAGGTTGAAACCCATGATGTACTCAATCGCCTGGAATCGCGTGATCAGTGTATGCCGATTGCCCACGCGCGCGTTGCCAGAGACCGCGCCGACTCGTTCGTCCGAGAAATGGCGCACCAGCCTGGCGATGGTCCCGCGGCGGAAAATGGTGTCGGCGTCGAGCGCTATCAGGATATTGTTGCGCGCCCGTGCGATGGCCCGGTTCAGCGCGGCCGATTTGCCCGCATTCGCCTGGCTTAGAATCACTACGCGTTCGTCCTCGCCGAACAGCTCCCGAAGCAGCGCCAGGGTGCGGTCCTTCGATCCGTCATCCACCACGATCAGCTCCAGATCGTCGTATCCGTTATCCAGGATCGACCGCACCGTTTTCTCGATCACCTTTTCCTCGTTGTACGCGGCGATAATCACGGAGACGCTGGGATGAAACGCCGGGTCAAAACAACGCTTCCGTGCTTTGAACTTCTGCAAAACTGCCAGCGTGCCATAAACCAGGGACCGTAGCAGCGTGAGATAAATGGCCACCAGAAACAGCAGCCCCACCACCTTCTTGAAATTGCCCTTGGTGATGAGCGCGCCGCCCTCAATCTGCGCCATGCGCATTTCTTCCCTCGACGGCACCGGCATCACTTGTGCCCGGGTGCGACTCATGATGTCTTCAATCGCGACGAACTGGTAACCCTTGCCGCGGAGCGTGTCGATGAGGCGGGGCAGGGCTTCGATGGTGGCGTGGCGATCACCGCCCGCGTCGTGCAGCAGGATCAGGTGATTGCTCTCGTCCTCTTCGACGCTTTCGTTCAGCTCGCTGACCACCTCATTGATAATTCCGTCGACGGTGCTCCCGTGTTCCCAATCGCGCGGATCGATGCTCTCGGCGATGGTCACATAGCCCTGCTGCTGCGCTTCCTCGATAGGAACGATTTCGTCCGGCGTCGTGGGTTCGCTGTCGGCGTTGTACGGCGGGCGGAACAGGATGGTCCCGTGACCCAGCTCGCGTTCGATAATGCGCAGGGTGGTGCTCAGCTCGATGCGCACGTGTTCGGGCGAAAGCTTGGCGATATTTGGGTGGTCGTACGTGTGATTGCCGATGGTATGGCCCTCGCGGTACTCCCGCCGGATCAAAGCGGCGTTCTCCTCTGCGTTCACTCCCACAACGAAGAACGTGGCGGGAACGTGATACCGGCCCAGGATGTCGAGAACCTCCGGCGTGTATTCGGGTGACGGGCCGTCGTCGAACGTGAGGCCGATCAGCTTCTTGTCCACATCGCCGCTCCGCTCAATGACGTAATAGGACGGGTACGATTGATACTGCTCGAAGAAGTCGCCGCTGTCTTTGTCGAGCCAAACATTACGGATGCCATCGTGCGGCGTGTCGACAATGCGCAACACCTCGCCGTTGCCGTAGCGATCCGGTGACGCCGCGGAGGTTAGCTTGAATAACGGCCACGGGTTAAAGTCATCGCCCGGCCATTTGGGCTGCTGCAGGATGGTCCAGATGCCGGGGTCTTCAGCGCCTAATCGCCAAACCGCTACGCCGCGGTATCCGCCATCGGCCACGTCGGTGATCTGGTTCAGCGCGGTGGTTGCGTCCAGGAACCAGACTTCATGCCGGTCGCTGCCGGCGCTGTAGCGCAACACCGGATTTTCGCTGTCGCCGTCCCAGGCGATTGGGGTCTTGCTGCCCTCGGCTGCGGCAATGGTGTCGCTGAACTTGACTTCGGTGCCGCCCTTCGATCCAATGACCCAGTCGTAACCGTAAGCTCCGAAACCGATCACCGTTTTGTTCTTCGGCACGATCTTTTCCAGCGCGCCAAGCTGACCATAAAACCAGCCCTCCGACGCCACGGGTCCCGGCGCGCTCGACTGATAATGTTCGTCGTAGACCATCGGCACGAGGTAATCGTCAATCTCACCCAACCGCTTCAGATCGTAATTGTCGTCGTCGACGGGCGCCGACTGGGCAATCAGCAGACCGGCGGGTTGCAGCCTCGCGTGCAGCTCCTGCATGAAGCGGACGAGCGCGGCACGGTCGCCCTGCTTCAGCTCTTCGAAATCCACGCACACGCCGGCGAACTTGTGTTCCTCGATATTGCTGTAGATGTTGTCGATTAGGTTGTCGCGCGCCGCGGCGTCATTGAGCGCGCGATGCAGGTCGCCGGCCTGCCAGCCGTCGCGATAATTATTGATTTCGGCAAGGATGGGCAGGTGCGCCTGCGCCGCAATCTTGACCACCGTGTCGTCGGTGTTGTCGGAAACGTCGCCCTTGCCGTTCTCAAGAACAAGCCACTCCGGCACCAGATGGGTGAGTTGCGAAAAGTGCAGGCGCAGAGAGGCCAGGCTGGCTTCATCCCAATTGACGTAATAGCCGAAGACGAGCGGCTGGCCTTCGTGAGGAGGCGGCGCGGTGCGCGGCCGAACGAGCGGCGTTCCTCCATTGCGGATGTATTTGAGGGGGTGCGCCTGATATGGAACGTTGCGAACGGCCTTCTCACCGCGGATAATACCCGGCACTTCTGAAAAATTGGCCAGATGCTGAACCTGCGGCAACCCAAGCGGGGGCAGTTGCGCGTTGCTGAAGACGCTGAGCACGAGAACCAGCAACAGAGCGGCCGCAATAACGCCGGCCACGCCGAATGCGCGCCGGAAGCGGCTCCAGCGGCGCCCGGTCGGATCGTAGAAAACGAACGAAGTCCCCATACCTCTTACTTAGATGGGAGCACGCGGGTTATGGCTACGTCCACAGTGCGAAATGCTATTCTCTTTCGGTGATGAGATGGAACCGCTCCGTACCCGCGAAAATAATCCTGCCGCACGTCGTCTATGAAGACGTCGCTGAAGCCGTGTCATGGCTCACGAAGGTATTCGGGTTCACCGAACACTTTCGATACGGCGAACCAGCCGGCGGCGCACAGATGCATCTCGGCGGCGCCTGGATCATGGTCCACCGGGCGCGGCCCGGTAGCGCGACTCCGGCACAATTGGGCCAGGGAACGCAGAGCATTACGATTTTCGTCGATGATGTGGAAGCCCATTATGAGCGCGCTAGGTCCGCGGGCGCACGCATTGTCGAGGAATTGCATGAGACCGAGTATGGGGAGTTTCAATATGGCGTCGAGGACCTCGCCGGTCACCATTGGCTGTTTTCGCGGCACGCCCGGGACGTGAATCCGGCCGAGTGGGGAGCGGCCGTTGCCGAGCCGGTGGCGATGACCACGCAAGTTTCGACCATGCTCTCGGTTCGAAACGGGGCGCGGGCGATTGAGTTCTATCAGACGGCATTCGGAGCCGAGATATTGTTCCGCGTGGACGGCGACGGAGGCGCGGTGGTCGCCGAGATGTCCGTTGGCGGGGCCATGTTCTGGGTCGCCGATGAGTCGCCTGAGCATCAGAACTTCAGTCCCGAATCTCTGGGCGGCAGCACCGCGCGAATGGTGATGATCGTCGACGATCCCGATGCCGCTTTCCAGCGGGCGGTTACAGCGGGAGCCACCGTCGTGTGGCCTGTTGAGGATCAGTCCTACGGGTGGCGCGTGGGGCGGATCGCCGATCCATTTGGCCACCATTGGGAGATCGGAAGACCGTTATCCAAATGAACAAACGTCCCCTGTCGGTGATCATCATCGCGTGCGTATACATCGCGACGGGCGTAATCGGCGTTGTTTACCACTTGACCGAGTTCAAAACGCAACATCCATTTCAATACGACGTCGTCCTGATCGAGCTGGTCAGTCTCGCGGCGATCATCGCAGGTGTCTTCATGCTCCGGGGCCACAACTGGGCGCGATGGCTGGCAATCGCGTGGATCGCTTTTCACGTCGTGCTGAGCGCCTTCCACTCATTAAGCGAGCTGGGCATGCATGGACTGCTGTTGGTGATCTTCGCGTTTTTCCTGTATCGGCCCGCGGCGAACCGGTATTTCGGAGCGGCTAAGACGTGATTGTTTTGGGCACGCAAGCCGTGCTTGACGGTTAGCCGCCCGCCAGGTGCATGTTACGTGGTCGGCCGAGTTTCGGCTCTGAGTATCACACAGCAAGTCATTCAAAATTAAGCCACTTCCGCCTCAACCCGGCATGATAAAATAGTTCCCGGAAACACCCCCGGAACGGAGCAAATTTTTGGCAGACGAAACCAAGGTTCCACCCAGCACGCCACCACCCGGCGACGGCAACAAGAACCTCATTATTCCTATCAATATCGAAGACGAGATGCGCCGGTCGTACCTGGATTACTCGATGAGCGTCATCATCGGGCGGGCGCTGCCGGACATTCGCGACGGCTTGAAGCCGGTCCATCGGCGCATCCTGTACGGCTTGAGCGAAATGGGTCTGACGTTCAACCGGCCCACGCGCAAGTGCGCCAAGATCGTCGGCGAGGTGCTGGGCAAGTATCACCCGCACGGCGACGCTCCCGTTTACGATTCGTTGGTGCGCATGGCGCAGAATTTTTCGATGCGCTATCCGCTGATCGATGGCCAGGGGAACTTCGGCTCCGTGGACGGCGACCCACCCGCGGCCATGCGATACACCGAAGCGCGCCTCTCGCGCATCGCAGCCGCGCTGCTGGAGGACATCGACAAGGAAACGGTCGATTTCAAGCCCAACTACGACGAGAGCGAGACCGAGCCTGAGGTTCTGCCGACGCGTATTCCGAATCTGCTGGTGAACGGTTCGTCGGGAATCGCTGTGGGCATGGCCACCAACATCCCGCCGCACAACCTCACCGAGATTGTCGACGCCACCATAGCCATGATTCAGGATCCGCACATCACCCTGCCGAAGATCATGGAATTGGTCAAGGGGCCCGATTTCCCCACCGGCGGCTACATCCTGGGGCGCCAGGGAATTTTCGATTACTTCACCAATGGACGCGGTTCGCTGAGGCTGCGCGCGAAGGCGGCCACCGAAAAGATGGGTAAGGACCGCGAGGCGATCATCGTCACCGAGATTCCGTATCAGGTGAACAAATCGCGACTCATCGAGCACGCGGCCAGCCTGGTGAACGACAAGAAAATCGAGGGCATCTCTGAAATCCGCGACGAAAGCGACCGCGACGGGATGCGTATCGTCTTCGAGCTGAAGCGCGGCGAGCAGGCCGAGATCGTTCTCAACAATCTTTATAAGTTCACGCAGCTCCAGGCCAACTTTGGCGTGATCATGCTGTCCATCGTCAACGGGCAGCCGCGCGAGCTGGGCCTGCTGGACGTTATTCGGCGATTCATCGAGCATCGCATCGACGTGGTGCGCCGCCGCACCGACTTCCTGCTGCGCAAGGCGCGCGACCGTGAGCATATCCTGCTCGGGTTCCAGCGCGCGTTGATGAACCTCGATGCGGTCATCGCGCTGATCCGCGCGTCCGCCAATCCACGCGACGCACGGGAACGGTTGATGGAATTCATCACGCCGGAGGAAGCGAAGGCTTACGCGGCCGAGGTGGGTGCGCGTGGTCCGCGATTCACCGAACGCCAGGCGCAGGCCATCATCGAACTGCAGTTGCAGCGCCTCACCGGCATGGAGACGCAGAAGATCATCGATGAGCTGAATGAAATCACGCGGCTCATCGGCGAATACCTGGAGATCCTCGGCTCGGAGACGGTGCTGCGTGGCGTGATCGTGAAAGAGCTGAAGGAAGTCCGCAAGGATTACGGCGACGAGCGCCGCACCGAAGTAGTGGAAGACTCCGGCGAGATCTCGCTGGAAGACCTGGTGCAGGTGGAAGACGTCGCGGTCACGGTGACGCGCGGCGGATATCTGAAGCGCACCGCGGTGGACACCTATCGGCGTCAATCGCGCGGCGGCAAGGGCCGCATCGGCATGGGGACGCGCGCGGAGGACACGGTGGAGCACCTGGTTATCGCCTCCACGCATTCCTATCTGCTGCTGTTCACCACCAAGGGCCGCGTGTACTGGCTTAAGATTTACGAGATTCCCGATGCGGGCACCTCGGGCCGAGGGAAACACGTATCGAACCTGATCAATCTGCAGCCCGATGAAGCCGTGAAGGCGTTCCTCACCGTGAAGGAATTCGCCGCCGGACAGTACATCGTCATGGTGACCCAGAAGGGCGTCATCAAGAAGTGCGAGCTCACCGAGTTCGATAATCCCATGTCGCGCGGCATTATCGCGCTCTCGCTTGATGAAGGGGACGAGTTGCTGGGCGCTGGACTCACCAACGGCGAGAATTTTATCTTCCTGGGCACTCACGAAGGCAAGGCCATTCGATTCCCCGAAAGCGAGGTGCGCGCGATGGGCCGTCCGGCCCGCGGCGTTCGCGCCATGGACCTCCCCGATGGAGACTACATTGTCGGCATGGAGATTGTAGAGAAGGAAGGTCTCATCCTCTCCATTTCCGAAAGCGGCTACGGCAAGCGCACCACGCTTGGCGACTACCGGCTGACCGCGCGCGGCGGCAAGGGCGTCATCAACATGAAGTGTGGCCCGAAGGTGGGCAAGGTGATTGCGATTCTGTCGGTGAGGGAAGATACCGACCTGATGATCATCACCCGCGACGGCAAGATCATCCGCCTTGAATCGGGCGAGATTCGGCAGGCGGGCCGGTCCACGCAGGGCGTGCGTCTGGTGCGCATGGAGGAGGGCGACCAAGTGGCCGCGGCATCGGTGATCCCCGAAGCTGAAGTCATCAACGGCGGCGGCGACGAGCAGGGCAGCCTGCTGCAATGAACATAACCGCTGAGCAGTTACAGTTACTGCCGATGTGGTATGTGGCGTTTCTGCTCTCGCTCACGTGCCATGAAGGCGCGCATGCGCTGGCCGCGAAGCTGGGTGGCGACCCAACGGCTTTTCACGCGGGCCAGGCGACGCTGAATCCGATTCCGCACATTAAGCGCGAACCGTCCGGCACCATCATCTTCCCGCTGATCACCTATTTCTTCAGCGGCTGGATGATGGGCTGGGCCAGCGCCCCGTTCGATCCGAAGTGGCAGCGACGTTACCCGCGACGTGCGGCCGCCATGGCCATGGCCGGGCCAGCGGCGAATTTCACGCTGGCGATTCTCGCCGGGGTCGCCATGCGCATTGGATTGGCGGTCCGAGTTTTCTCGCCGGGTGCGCTCGGCTTCACGCAACTAATCGGCGCGCCTCAGGGCGGCGTTGCCGAGGGGCTCGCGACGTTTCTCAGCATTCTGTTTTCGCTGAACATTCTGCTGGGGACGTTCAACCTGATCCCGCTGCCGCCGCTGGACGGCGCTTCGGTGATCACCGCGATTCTGCCGCACCGGCTGGCGCTTCGTTATCTTGAATTGAGCTACAACCGCATGTTCTCGCTGATCGGTCTGGTGGTGGCGTGGCGTCTCTTCGATCCGTTTTTCTGGCCGCTTTTCGGGACCGCCGCCGACTTGTTGTATTACGGCTACGGACGCGCCTGACGCTGGTCGAACTCCCACGCGGACCGTACAATATCGCGTACATCGGTATAGCGCGGGCGCCAGCCGAGCGTGCTCTTGAGCTTGTCGGAATTGGCAACCAGCACCGGCGCGTCGCCTTCGCGGCGCGGTCCCATAACGAACGGGACCTTCTTACCCGTGACTTCTTCCACCGCGCTTAGCACTTCACGTACCGAGTAACCTGAGCCAGTCCCCACGTTGAAGCGCTGCGATTCGCCGCCATTCAGCAAATGCCGCAAAGCCAGCAAATGCGCGTCGGCGAGATCCATCACATGGATGTAGTCGCGGATGCAGGTGCCGTCGGCAGTGGGATAATCGTCACCGAACAGCGTGATCGGCGCCCCGGTCGTGACTGCGCGCAGCAGCAAGGGGATCAGGTGCGTTTCGGGATCGTGTTCTTCGCCGAGACCCGATTCAGCATCGGCGCCGCACGCATTGAAGTAACGCAGGCACACGCTGCGCAGCGCGCGGAACTGATCCATCCAATCCAGGATTTTCTCCACCATCACCTTGGAATCGCCGTAAGGGCTAAGCGGACTGTATGGCGAGGTCTCGGGGATGGGCACCGTCTGCGGCATCCCGTACACCGCCGCCGTCGACGAGAACACGATCTTTGACACGTCCGCGTCCACCATCGCGGTCAGCAGCGAAAGCGTTCCTCCGGTGTTGTTGCTGAAGTAAAGTTCTGGGACTTTGGTGGATTCGCCGACGGCGATGTATGCGGCAAAGTGGATCACCGCTTCGATGCGGCTGTTTCGCAGAAGCTCGGTGAGGGCCGCGGTATCCTGCATGCGCAGTTTGTGGAACGGGAAGCCGCGCACGTTGTGTTCATGCCCGCGCGAGAGATCGTCGACGATTATCACGTCGTATCCGTGCCGTTTGAGCAGGTGCGCGGTGTGGGAGCCGATGTAGCCGGCGCCGCCGGTAACGAGAATCGCAGCCATTCCTTCTCACTATAGCCGCCGCGGTCGCGCGGGCCGCCCGATGTACAATCGAGGCTGACAATCGGACATCACATGGACCTTCGTAACAAAATCACGTCTCATAGCGCGCGAGTCGGCATTGTTGGCCTCGGTTATGTGGGGCTGCCGCTCGCAGTGGAGTTCGCGCAGGCCGGCTTCCGCGTCACCGGCATCGATGTACAGCAGTCCAAGGTGGATCAGTTGAACGCCGGCGAGTCCTATATTCAGGACATTCCCAGCGACGTTCTGCGGCCGCTGGTGAAAGAAGGCCGTCTGGAAGCGACCGCCGAGTTTTCCGTCGTCCGCGATCTGGACACTATCGACATCTGCGTGCCCACGCCGTTGCGCAAGACGAAAGACCCGGACATGAGCTACATCGTGTCCGCGTGCGAAGAAATCGCGAAATTCTTCAAGACCGGAACCCTGGTGATTCTCGAATCGACGACCTATCCGGGGACCACCGACGAGCTGGTGCTGCCCATGCTGGAGAAAAACGGCCTGAAGGTGGGCGAGGATTTCTTCCTGTGCTTTTCGCCCGAGCGCGTGGACCCCGGCAATCCGAACTTCCAAACGAAGAACATTCCCAAGGTTGTCGGAGGCGTCACGGCCGCGTGCACGGAGATGGGTGCGTTGTTCTACCGGCAGGCGCTGGAGCACGTAGTGCCGGTGAGTTCCACCAGCGCGGCGGAGATGGCGAAGCTGCTGGAGAACACGTTCCGCATGATCAATATTGGTCTGGTGAACGAGCTGGCCATGATGTGCGACCGCATGGGCATCAACATCTGGGAAGTGATCGACGCGGCGGCAACCAAGCCGTTCGGCTTCATGCCGTTCTATCCGGGCCCCGGCCTGGGCGGACATTGCATCCCCATTGACCCGTTCTATCTGTCGTGGAAAACCAAGCAGGCGGGCATCGAGGCGCGGTTCATCGAGCTGGCCGGATACATCAATGGCCAGATGCCGCACTTCGTGGTGACGAAGATTCAGGACGCGCTGAACGATCGCGCCAAGCCGGTGAAGGGTTCGCACGTGCATGTGCTGGGCGTAGCGTACAAGCGGAACATCGACGACGTGCGTGAATCGCCGGCGCTCGATGTGATTATGCTGCTCGAGAAGCTCGGCGCCAAGGTGACTTACAGCGATCCGTTCGTTTCGACGATCCGGCTGGATGGCACCAGCCTGTGTGCGTTGGCTGTGGACAGCAGCGTGGAAGCGGCCGATTGCGTGGTGATCATTACCGACCACACCGACTTCGATTACGAGCTTATCTACGATAAGGCGAAGCTGATCGTGGACACGCGGAACGCGTACCGCAATCGTAAGTCGGACAAGATCGTGCGGTTATGATGGAGCTCAGCGATGAGCGGGATGGCTTCGCCTCTACGTCCTGATGTAATAGCGGAAGTGTGGTTGTATCGCACTGAGGACGGGGGTCGAAAAAGCCCAACGCCGCCGGACCGCTGGGGCTGCATATTCCAGCACGAGGGCGAGGATTTCGACTGTCGGCTGCTGCTGGCGGGAAGGGCAATCGCACCGGGCGACCGAGCCAACGTAGCGATAAAGTTTCTTAGGCCCGACTTGATCAAGTCCAGACTTGCGGTTGGAAGCCGTTTCAAATTGCGCGAGGGCAGAATCATCGGCGAAGGCGTTATCGATGGCATCCTGGCGGGCACCGACGCGCTTTGACTTGACGCTCCCTATCCTCCGCCGACCACATACATCCGCCACATGCGCACGAATTCCTCGAGGGCGGTACGGCGCCGTTTGCCGGTGATTAATCGAACTAACTCCCAGCCCGCCCAGGCGTAGTAAGTCACGGTTACCCAAAGGTGCACGTAGTGGCCCAGGTAACCCAGCATTCCTGTCGCCGTCGCGGGCACGGCCGAGAATGCGAACTGCACGAGCCACAACACGAACAGCACCGCCGCTTCCCACCAGGCCAGTTCCATGTTGACCATGAACATCAGGCCCACCAGCGCCTGACCGATGGTGAGAAGCAGTTCCAGCTTCTGCTGGGTGTCGAATGGAATCGAAGACATCGTGCCACGGCTCATCGAATATACGATGGGCAGCATGGCCACCACCAGAGTCCATTGATTGATGTTGCTGGACACCATGTTCATCAGGGCCATGGGTGCGCGGGTCACGGTTCGCGCGAAGTAGAACGTCGAGAGCATCTCCGGGAATTCCGAAGCGAACGGCGCCACCCACTGGATGAACAGGAAGCCGGGAATGGCGAGGAACGCGGAGAGCGCGAGCAGGCTGCCGAGAAAAGGTTCGGCCGCGAAGTAGAGGAGCGCTCCGCCTGCGCCGAAACACAAGGCGATAAGCAGAATGCGACGCCATCGCGGAGCGAGCACGATGGCACGGGGAATCGCGCCAAGATCTTCGATGTCTTCCTCGCTCTCCGGCGGGATGCGGCGGAGAATGGCCAGATAGGCGGAATAGATCACGATCAGAATCACCGAATCGATCAGCGTCAGCGAGCCCTTGGCAAGCACAACCGACATATAGACGAGCGCTACCAGCAGGCCCACGACGTTCACGCTGTGCTCCCGATCAAGACGGATACCGCGCAATGGCCGGTGTGTTCGGCGGCGGTAGTAGAAGGAAGTCGCGAAGTAGATCATGGGCCAGCCGAGTCCGGTGAGCATGCGCAGTGCGCCGGTGAGGTTGGCCAGAAGGTAGGCGGTTTGCTGTTTCCAGGCCAGCACAGCTTCCACCGCCAGCTCGGGCAGGGTCTGCATCCACGCGAGGATGGCGAGGGCGAAACCCTGGGCGATGAAGAACTGTGCGGATTCGGCACCCCAGGCAATGGTCATGGAGGCGAACAGGATGCTGGGAGCGGCCCACAGGATGGCCTCCGGTCCAACGATGCGGATGGGTTCAGCGCCAATCAGCAACAGCGCGAGGAAGCAGGCAGCGGAGCTATGCAGCGAAAACGGGCGGGATTTCACGGGCGGGCGTGCGTCACATCACATGGTACAACAGAGGTTTGATCCACGCCGTTCGAACTTCGCAACGCACCTATAACGCGATCATTGAGCGCGGCTGCATCGGGCGAATTGCGGAGTTTCTGCCGCCGAACACAAGCACGGTTTTCTTAGTGACCGAGAAGCACGTGTGGGAATTGTACGGTGCGCAGATCGCCGCTGCGTTACCCGCCCATGAGCTTCTGTTTTTCCCGGGAGGTGAGGTGAACAAGCGCCTTTCCGCTCTGGAAGAGCTTGCGGAACAGATGGTGGCGCGAGGGGCGGACAGGGCCAGCGTTGTGATTGCCGTGGGCGGCGGCATCGTGAATGACGTGGGCGGATTCCTGGCGGCCGTGTTCATGCGCGGCATACCGGTGATTCAGGTGCCGACTACATTATTGGCGCAGGTGGACGCTTCGGTGGGCGGAAAGACCGGTGTGAATCTCTGTAGCGGGAAGAATCTGATAGGCAGTTTTCATCAGCCGCTGGCGGTACTGATCGACCCTCTGGTATTGGCCAGCTTGCCCGATCGCGAGTATCGAGCCGGCCTGTTTGAGATCGTCAAGTGCGGCATTATCGCCGACGCCGAGTTGTTCGAGGTTTTGCGAACGGAGAAGGACCGCATCCTCGCCCGCGACGGCGCTGTGCTGGAACGAATCATCTCCGGCTCGGTGCGCATCAAGGCGGAGGTGGTTTCGGCTGACGAGAAGGAAGGCGGGCTGCGCAGAATCCTGAATTTTGGTCATACATTCGGACATGCGATCGAGGCGGAGACTGGGTACACGCGGTTTCTCCACGGCGAGGCAGTAGGCTGGGGTATGAAGGCGGCGACGATGCTTTCGCGGTTGGAGGGTGTTCTCAGCGATTCCGACGGAGATGCGATTATTGCCTGCATCGATTCATACGCGAGTATTCCACCGCTCGATGGCATCTCCGCCGAGCGAATTGCCGCGCGTCTGCGCAGCGACAAGAAGACCGTACATGGCCGAACTCACTTCGTACTGGCCGAGCGCATCGGCGCCACGCGCGTCACCGCCGGCGTGAGCGATGCAAACGTGCTCGCGTCTATTCGCGCGGCACTGGCGGGCTGAGTGCGATCGGGAACAACACCTGTCGGAGCCCAGACCGAAGAACAAGCAGCGGCATGGGTGCGCGATATGTTCGGGCGCGTCGCGCCCCGTTACGATCTGCTGAATCACCTGCTCTCCGCGAATGTGGATCGCCACTGGCGCGCGCGCACGGTCAAGCGCGTCAGCGATGTACTGAGCCGTCGCGGCGCTGTGTCTCTGGATCTATGTTGCGGCACCGGCGACCTCATGTTCGCGCTTCGAAAAGCGGCGGCGGGGCGCGTGCTGGGGAGCGACTTCTGCCATCCCATGCTGGTGGCGGCGCGAGCGAAGCATCCCTGCGACGTTTTTGAGTCGGATGCGTTGCGGCTGCCCGTCCGCGATCATTCGCTTGATCTGCTTACCGTCGCCTTCGGTTTTCGCAATCTGGCGAATTACCGGCGGGGTCTCGACGAGATGGTGCGCGTGCTGAAGCCCGGCGGAACGGCGGCGATACTCGAATTCTCGCAGCCGCCCAATCGCGCGTTCGCCGCGCTTTACAATTTCTATTCGCGGCACGTGCTGCCGGTTATTGGTGGGCTGCTCTCCGGATCGCGCGATGCTTACACCTATCTGCCCGAATCGGTCCGCAAGTTCCCTGGTGCTCCCGACCTGGCCGAGCAGATGCGCGGGGCGGGCTTTCGCGAGGTCGAGTATGAACTCATGACCGGCGGGATCGTGGCTTTGCACATCGGACGGACTTAGCGTTCACCGCACTCGCGCAGTGCGGCCTCAAGCTGCTCCCGCGTGTACGAAGTGCTGATGAAAAGCTCCTGTCTTGCGCCGGCGCTCAGTGCGATTGCTTTCCAGCCGTTCGATGTGGGCACGGTGATACGCACGCGTACTTCGCCTTTCGCGTCCCGAACCGGCCGAATCACGCCCGGAATCACCGACCGCACCTCCGCATGCCGCGCCAGCAGGCGCTCCAGCAGATCGCGCACGCCATCTATGATGCTGTGCTCAACTTTCAACCTTCCCCTGGCCGCGCGCAGTCTCACTTGAACCGCTTCCGCAATTGAAAATCGATGCCAAAAAATCCGTTTTCATCGCGTACCGCGACCACGGACCAATCGCGGCTCAAATTCCACTCAAACTGCACGAACTGCTCCTGCGTGCGCGCGAGGTTGGTGGTGTAGGTGAGCGTGACACTTTGCGAGATCTGCTGCTCCATCGACAGGTGCGCCTGAGGGAGAGTGGTGACGTCGGACACCTGCGGATCAATCCGGATGTGGCTAACTCCGAAAAACTTCTCCAGCCTTCCGCCGGCCGGTGCGGTGAGCGCTTGCTGGAGCAGTTGGTTGGAGCCGCCGGTAATGGAGCCTTGTTGCGCATTGGCTTCCGAATTAGCCAAACCGCCCGGCCCATTCGGCGTCCGCCCCACGGTGAGCAGCGCCACGATCTGATCGCTCTTGAGCGGTGGGTCGGAACGGTATGAAAGGTTTAGCCTGGTGAGCGGCCCGGAAATCATGATGTCCACGGTGACGCCGCGCTCGCGCGTTTCAAGATCGAGGTCGACCACCGGTTCCAGCTTGAGCGGATTATTGAAGTGCACTTCACCGCGGTTGATGGTGTAGCGATTGCCGAAAAACTCGATGAGCCCCTGGTTGATGCTGATGCGGCCGAGCAGCACGGGACGTTGCGGAGTGCCCGTAACGTGAAGATCGGCCTGGCCCTGAAGCCCGTGCGCCAGCGATGTTTGGATTTCCAGATTCAACGCACTCTGCACGCGAACATCGAACTGCAAACCGGCGAAGTATTCGCTGGACTGGGGCGGAGTGACGGAAGGCCTGGCGGCTTGCGACAAAAGGCTGCCGATGTCGGTGCTCGGGTTGAAGCTGGCCTTATTCACCGTCAGGGTTCCTGACACGATGCTGCTTTTCGAGGTGCCGGTCAAATCCAGAGCGCCGTCCATCGTCAGGCTGGCGCCCTGCGGGGAACGGTAGCGAACATTCTCCGCGCGTGCCCCCACGCGATACGTCAGCATCGGAGCCGAGAAACCAACGAAGCCCGTAAACGAAATGTGTCCGCCGCCACTCTCCGCGTCCAGCTTCTGGATGGTGGCACGGTTGCGATCGAACACGATGACGCCGTTCGCCTTGTCCACGCCGTTCGGCAGATCGGCGAGATATAGCGAGGCGTTCTGCAATTCGAGCCGCCCGTTCACCTGAGGATCTCCCAACGATCCGCGAATGGTGGCACGAAGAATGGAATGGCCCGAGGCCAGCAGATCGGAATTAAACAACCGCAAAATGCGCAGATTGATGGAGCCGGTTACCGCAACATCCCAGGGGGCCTGCTCGCCAAAGCCGATGCGCCCCCGTGCTTCCAGTTGCGTATCCGTAGCGGAAAAGCGCGCGTCACGGATGTCGGCTCCGGTTCGCGTCACGTCGAAGACGATGGGGCCGGCGTTCTCCAGCGTGACGTCGGGTGTTGCATTACGGCCCTGCACGTCGGGATTCGGCGTCAGGCGGATCTGTTCCAGACGCACCTCACCGTGCATCTGGCCTGGGTTGTTCAGAGGTCCGGTGAGGGAGGCGGAGCCGCTCACGGTGCCACGGAATGGCAAGTCGTGAGCGGGGACCGATCGCGCCGCTGAGACGATACCATCGAGCGTAGCCAGACTGGCCGAGGTGAATGTGACGTGCCCGTTTCCGGGATACCCAGCCGCCAGCTTCCACTCGCCGCTCCCGTCAAAGTGAGCCTCGCTGAGATTGCCTTGCGCCGTAACCTTGAGAGTTTCGCCGGCGGTGTCCGCGTTGAGCGAGAGACTGCCCGCCGGTTTGCCGTT
>Ga0187871_10002348_pt1 | contig 15499 bp, 13 predicted proteins | sample June2016WEW_16_1_FD_132988 | JGI IMG/M metagenome (GOLD analysis project Ga0187871, IMG submission 132988) | Peatland microbial communities from SPRUCE experiment site at the Marcell Experimental Forest, Minnesota, USA - June2016WEW_16_10 | ecosystem: Environmental > Terrestrial > Soil >... | reverse complement strand
GTGGCCGTTTTTTGAGGAATGGGTGAAGGGCGGAGTGGCGGTGTGCGCGGATGTTAATCCATCCATGCCGCCAAACCACCCCATTCGCCACGCGTGGAAGCAATTCTATTCGCCGCGCGGAATCACATTCCGCCGCGAGCATGACATTTATTTCAATGGAGGATTTTTTGGGCTGCGGCTGGAGCAGGTGGAATTCCTCCATTGCTGGCAAAAGCTGCAGGAAATGATGGCGCCGGAAATTGCCGGCCTTGAAAACGTGAATGTGCGCGACCGCAGTTTCCTGTTTCACAAGACAGACCAGGACGCGCTAAATGTCGCCGCCATGGCGAGCGAATCACCGGTCAGCCCTATGGGACAGGACGGCATGGATTTCCAATATGGCGGAGGCGGCTACGTGATGAGCCATGCCTTGGGCTGGCAGAAACCGTGGGACAAGCAGTTCATGCGAAGCCTTCTTTGGCGCGGCTGTCCGCCATCGCGCGCCGACCGGATGTTTTTTCGGTGTGTGAATTTCCCGATTCGGCTTTACCCTTCCGCCACACTTTCATACAAGCGCCTGCTTCTATTGACAGCGAGCTTTCTTGGACGGTTCATGAGCGCGGCGTGACTGCGGTCTGCCTGCGATGCCAGCAATAATTGCTGAGAAATGACTGCTATATTGAATACCGCCCGTGTTGAGATTGGAACCATGAATGCCATGAATGCCATTGATACCCCGACTGTCGCGCGATCCCAGCCCGCGGTTTTCCGCTCGCGCGCTCCGTTGCGCCTGGGTCTGGCCGGCGGCGCCTCCGATGTCTCTCCGTTCTGCGACCGTTATGGCGGCTACGTCTTAAATGCCACTATTGACGCCTACGCCCATTGCCATCTTGTTCCTACGAATGGCAATCGCATTCGTTTCACTGCGGTGGATCGCGAGGAGTGCTTCGAAGCGGCGGCAGACGCTCCGTTGAGCCAGGAGGGATTGCTCCCGCTCCACCGCGCGGTTCACAATCGGATTGTTCGCGACTTTAACCGGGGCGAACCATTGTCCTTGAACCTCACGACCACGTCGGATGCTCCGGTTGGCTCCGGGTTGGGATCTTCCTCCACGCTTGTCGTAGCCATCATCCAGGCATATTCTGAATGGCTCAAGCTTCCCTTGGGTGAATACGACATGGCCCAGCTTGCGTTCAGCATCGAGCGGGAAGATGCGGGAATGTCCGGCGGGCGGCAGGATCAGTATGCGGCGACTTTCGGCGGCTTTAACTTCATGGAGTTCTATTCGGAGAACCGCGTTATAGTGAATCCGTTGCGAATCAGGGATAACATACTACACGAACTTGAAAGTTCCATCGTGTTGTATTACTCCGGCGTCTCCCGCGCCTCGGCCGACGTAATCAAGGATCAAGTCCGCCGCGTCAACGAACTGAATCCGGAGGCGATCGCCGCAACCCAAGAACTCAAGCAGGACGCTTTGTCCATGAAGGAGGCGCTGTTGAAAGGGAACATACGCGAAATGGCCCGCGTGCTCGGACGCTCGTGGGAGGCCAAGAAGAAGATCGCCAACAGCATCAGCAATGATGCCATTGATCAGGCGTACAAGGCGGCGATGGCTGCCGGCGCCAATTCGGGCCGTATTTCAGGGGCCGGCGGCGGGGGCTTTATCATCTTCATGACCGACCCGCTGCAGAAATATGAAGTTATTCGCGCGCTCAAGTCGTGCGGCGGCTTCGTCTTCCCTTTCCATTTTAGCGATCACGGCGCGCATGCCTGGGGGGCATAAGGCCGCGATGTTATGCTTTCAGCGTCGGGACGAATATGCCAGTCAAGCAGGCAGTAATACTGGCCGGCGGCCGCGGCACGCGGCTTGGACGGATTACAGAAACGGTTCCAAAGCCAATGCTCCCGATTGGCGGCAGGCCGTTTTTGGACTATCAATTGTGGTTCCTTCGCAATTCCGGCGTTACCGGAGTTGTCCTATGTGTTGGTTACCTTTCGGAGTCGCTGGAAGGCAGGTATGGAGTTGCGCCTCCTTTCGGTCTGCGCATCGCCATTAGCCATGAGCCGCAGCCGGCAGGGACGGGCGGGGCGTTGGTCTTCGCCCGTCCGCATCTTGAGGAGACGTTCTTTGTGCTCAACGGCGACACTATATTGGACTTGGAGCTTGGCGCGCTGGCAGCCATCGTGGCTGAGGATCCGTCCGCGCTTGGCGCGCTTGCGCTGCGCCGTGTGCCGGATGCCGGGCGCTACGGCAGGGTGTCCATGGCGGCAAGCCGGATTACCGGGTTCGCGGAGAAATCCGCCGGCGGCTCAGGGTTGATTAATGGCGGCGTCTATTGCCTGAAGCGATCAGCAGTGGACCTGCTTCCCACCCCGCCGTGCTCGCTGGAAAAGGATTTGTTTCCGCGCCTGACCGCCGAGGGGCGCCTGTTGGGCAAGCCTTGTGACGGTTACTTTATTGACATCGGCCTGCCGGAGACGCTCTCGCGCGCCGAGAAGGAATTGCCGGCGTGGATGAAGGCCCGCAACGTTGCGCCGGTATAATGGGATTCTGATGTTTGCAGATGAAGACAGCCTTTTTGTGCGGCAGCCTGGAACCCGGACGGGATGGGGTTGGAGACTACATCCGCCGCCTGGCTGGTGAACTGATCCGGCAAGGCTATCCCAGCGCCGCCGTCGCATTGAACGATCCGCACATTTCCGAAACGGTGTTTGGATCACAAGAAATCGAAGGCACATCAGTATCCGTGCTTCGCCTGCCGGGCGCCGCGCCGTGGAACAAACGCATCATCGAGTCGCGCAACTGGGCGGACGTTTTCAATCCTGATTGGATGAGCTTGCAGTTTGTGCCATTTGCTTTTCACCGAAAGGGACTCTATTTTGGGCTGGGGAGAAACCTCGCCAAAATCAATGCAAAGGCATCATGGCATGTGATGTTTCATGAACTTTGGCTGGGTTTGGGCGAGCAGTCTCCAGTCAAACATCGTGTTTGGGGCGCCTTGCAGCGGCTTATTGTTATGGATTTAATGCGGCGTTTGCGGCCGTGCATTGTGCATACTCAGGCCGAAACTTACCGGATAGTGCTGAAGCGGGAGAAAATCAAGGCCGGCATATTGCCGCTGTTTAGCAACATACCTTATATCAAAGGCGATGGCTGGGATGGCCTCCTGGAGCCGTTGGTGACGGAAGCTGTAGGAAGGCATCCTGACAGGAGCGGACTTTATTTGGCGGGTGTTTTGGGGATGGTGGCCCCGGAGTGGAACGCGGAGCGGGCAGTTGCCACGCTGCTGCCATTGGTGCAGCGCTTCCAAAAGCGGCTCGTGCTGGTGTTTTTTGGCAGGAGCAATATGGAATTGGAGGCGGTCAGTAAGCTGAAGTTGACTTTGAAGAATCGCGCGGATGTCATCGCAGCCGGTGAAAGGACCAGTTCTGAAATGTCAAGAATACTCCAAACCCTGGATATAGGCATTGCCACCACGCCGCGCCAGGTAATTCAAAAGAGCGGTTCCGCCGCCGCAATGCTGGAACATGGCTTGACGCTGTTGGTGATTCGGGATGATTGGCGATTGCGCGGCTCTGATGCTCCGCCGGTGGAAAAATCCTCCCGGCTGCTTTCTCCAAACGAATTTGCCGTTCTGAAAACTCTGCCTGCGCGTGATCTTCAGAGGCCGGGAAACAGTGGCGTTAAACGAGTCGCCTGCCAAATTCTAGAAGCAATGAAATCAACCCCGGAGCACTCGGGGAATCTCATCAGCGCATCGGGAGTTCACACATGAAACTACTGATTGTCACTCCCAGCCAGGGTCACTACGGAGGAATGGAGGGGTTCGTGATGGGGCTTGCCTCCGCGGCACTGGCATGGCCCGAATTTGAGGTCCAGGTATGTTACAAATTGGTAGGGGGACGGAAGCTGCAAAAAGATTTGAAGGACATGGCCTCCGGATTGGGCTGCCCGGTTCACTATGTGCATAGCGGCGGTTTCGAGTTGTTGAAATTGATTCACTGGGCGGATATTGTGCATGGGCAAAATGCGTCACCGGACATAATTTTCCCGGCGTTGCTCCTGGGCCGCAAGGTGGTTCTCACCATTCATAACTGGCGTCGCCGGGATTGGGAGGTTCATTCTATCTTATGGGGGATTGGCGCGAAGCTGGCGCATCGCCGCTGGTATATTTCGAGTTTTGTTTGGAACACCTGGGAGCCGAAAGGAAAAGCAGCGGGAAGCGAACGGGTGCCCTCCGTGCATCATTTGCCCGGCGTCTGGTATCCGCCCGCCGAACGCAAGGGCTTTCTTTTCCTGGGCAGATGGATTGAGAACAAGGGTATTGAGGAATTGGTTACTGCTTACTCCCGGGCGCAGCTTGACCCGGTTCAATGGCCACTCACATTGCTTGGCAGCGGGCCTTTGAAACCAGCCGTCGAGTCATTGATAGCCAATCTGGGTGTCAAGGGCGTGGAAGTGCCGGGGTTTCTTGACGAACAAAGCAAAGCAAAACGAGTGGCTTCGTGCCGCTGGCTTGTGGCTCCATCGAACACGCGTGAAGACATGGGCGTGACTCCCATTGAAGCCCGAAGCGCGGGGGTCCCGGTCATTGTTACCCGCGATGGCGGGCTGCCGGAAGCGGGTGGAGAATCCGCCTTGATAGTTGAGCCTGGGAACATAGAACAACTGACCGCCGCCTTAAAATCGGCTGCTTCCATGAGCGACCAAGAGTATTGTGAACGGGGCGAAAAGGGCCGGAAAACTCTCAAAGACTATTTGCGTCCCGCGGAGTTTTATCGTGAATCCTATGCCGCGGTCTTTAAAGGGGAGCCTCCCAAGAACGGCGCGCGTGTTTGATGTGGCGTTGCCGCATTTTGCCGCGATAAAGCCGTTTGCGCCGCGCCGGAATCGCGACAACAGGCGCGGGACGCAAATATATTTGACCATAAAATGCCAAGCAGCTTGCTCTTTTCCCACCCTACGGGCAATGCCAATGTCAGGGCGGCTTTGATTGGCTTATTCGAAGCGGGACTGCTGGGTGAATTTCATACCACCGTTGCTTGCTATCCCGGCAATTTGTGGGATGTGCTTGGGAGAAGCCCGTGGGGACGTGAATTGAAGCGGCGGACGTTTGACGAACGTCTGCGTCCCCTCACCGTTCAGCACCCGCTTCGGGAATTGGGGCGGATGCTGGCCGGACGCCTTGGACTGCGCGCGCTTGACCGGCATGAAACGGGCGTCCTTTGCATTGATGCTGTTTATCAGGCGCTGGATAGAATTGCCGCCAAACGCCTTCGGAAACTTCCCAAGTTGTATAGCGGTGTTTATACATACGAGGATGGCGCGTTGGAAACGTTGAAGGCGGCAAGTGATTTAAGCATCAGGCGAATTTACGATCTTCCAATTGCCTACTGGCAAACACTGCGGCGATTGCTGGCAGAGGAAGCCGAGCGGCTTCCCGGATGGAAGACCACCCTGGGCGGCGGGGTAAGCGATTCTGAAACCAAGCTGGATCGCAAAACCAGGGAACTCGAACTATCCGAAGTGGTGATTTGCCCGAGTCAATTCGTCGCCAGGTCGCTGCCGGAAACCGCGAGGCAGCAAAAGAGAATAGTGGTCGCCCCGTTTGGTTCGCCGCCTGCTTCGCCGTCAAGGAGCCGCGCGTCAACCGCCGCCGGCGGAAGGTTAAGGGTGTTATTCGTTGGCTCCATGAGCCAGAGAAAAGGGCTTGGCGATCTGTTTGCCGCGATGCGGATGCTGGATCGGCGCGATGTGGAGCTGGTTGTCATGGGGACGCCACAGGCGCCGATGGAGTTTTATCGCCATGAGTTCGCCGGTTTCACCTATGAACCCAATCGCCCCCATGCGGAAGTGTTGGAGCTGATGCTGGGTTGCGACGTATTCTGCCTGCCATCCATTGTGGAGGGAAGAGCCTTGGTAATGCAGGAGGCGATGAGCCGGGGACTGCCGCTTATTATCACTCCGAATACAGGAGGGGAGGATTTGATAGAAGAAGGAGTAACAGGCTTTCTGGTTCCGATTCGCAGCGCGGATAAACTTACTGAGAGAATTGCCTGGTTTGCAGATAACCGGCCAGCCCTTTTGGAAATGTCACGGACGGCTCAGGCAAAAGCCAGCCAGCTTACCTGGGATGCATATGGCAAAACCATTGCCAATGCCATCCTTGATTTCGTGCCATCGTGAGTATCAAGCCAATCACTGCCGGGGAAATGCCAGGCATCCCCTCGAAGGACCGTCCTGCAACAGCACTGGCGACAGGAGTTGTTGGAAAGCAGACGGGGCTGATCCGCAATCTGATCTGGCTTTATATCATTCTCTGGCTGATCGAGGGCGGGTTGCGGCGCTGGGTTCTGCCTGGCTTGGCATCCCCTTTGCTGCTGATTCGTGATCCCTTGATTATCGCCATTTATTGGCTTTCCATTTCCAACAATCTATTTCCAGTCAGCGGTTTTGTCGTTTGGGGCGCGGTACTGGCAATGCTGTCATTTGTCAACGCAATGGTGATGGGGCATGGAAATGCGCTCGTCGCGCTGTATGGGGTCCGCTGTGATTTTGTTCATGTTCCGCTCATTTTTATCATGGGCAGGGTGTTGCGTGAGAAGGATATACTCGCGCTGGCAAAGGTGGCGGTCTGGGTGGCAATCCCCTATACGGCGTTGCTGGTGGCCCAGTTCTACGCGCCACAAGACTCCTGGATCAACCGCGAAAACGGCTTTGACGCAGCGTTGGGCCGTTACCGTCCGCCAGGCACTTTTAGCTTTATCACCGGCCCTGCCCAACTGTATCCACTCCTCGCCGCTTGTTGGTTTGCGCTCTTGCTGGCCCACAAACTCCCGCTATGGACGATGATCGCCTCGGGCGCCGCGATCCTCGTAGCCATTCCAATATCAATCAGCCGGTCATTATTCTTAAGTGTGGCCATTGTGACGTCGGCCGGCGTTGTCGCGTTGTTTGCAGGGGGACGATTCTCAATGAAGTTGGTCCTTCAATTCGCACTGGCTGCGGTTGTTATTTCAGTATTAGCGAGCCAATCTCAGGCATTTCATGAAGGCATGGAAGCGTTTGAAGCGCGCTGGGAAGGGGCGACGACCGAGCAGGGAGGGTTCAAGGAGGCAATTGTGGATCGCGTTCTGAATGACCTGTTTGGCGCGTTCAAAGGGGTCAGATCTTCAGGCTATGGCACGGGTTGGTCAACAAATGTCGGACAAAAGGCATTGTATGGCGAAGTTGGATTTGGGGCTTCTGAGGCCGAATGGGGGCGTCTATTATATGATAACGGGTTTGTGTTGGGAAGCCTGCTCATTGGCTACCGGATTGCCATTGCATGTTGGATCGTTCTGGCTTCCTTGCGGGCCTGGAAACGACGCTCCACCACAAGCCTGCTTTTCGCATCCGCCTGTTTTGTGATTGTGCTCAATGGGCAATGGGGACAACCCACTACTCTCGGTTCTGCCGTCATTGGCGCGGGGCTTGCGCTGGCCGCCGCATCCAGTCGCAGGAGCGGCCGTTTGAAAATCCGCGCGCAATCTTGATTTGGGAAGAGCATTTCTCTAAATGCCGCCGCCAAGCAATATCCTGATTTACCGTCTGGGAAGTCTCGGCGACACAGTAATTGCCCTGCCTTGTTTTCATCTGATTCGACAGGCTTATCCCGCCGGCAAAATTACCATATTGACGAATAAACCGGTTACAGGGAAGGCCGCGCCAGCGATGGCTATTTTGGAAAATAGCGGACTTTGTGATGAAGCCATCAATTATCCCGTCGGCACACGGGATGTTCGCGAACTGGCAAGAGTTCGGCGGACAATACGCCGCATTCAACCGCGCCTGCTCATTAACCTGGCGGCCGGGCGCGGGTTGCTCAAAAGCCTGCGTGACTGGCTCTTTTTCCGGTCATGCGGAATCAAGGAGATTATTGGCACCCCCCTGCGGCGGCGGGATTTGGAAGTTCAACAAACCAATGAGGGGCAGTTTGAAGCCGAATCACAAAGACTGGCTGTTCGACTGGCTTCGCTGGGAGCGATCAATCTGGTGGATCAGCGGCTTTGGGAATTGCACCTAACCCAGGGTGAAAGGAATCAAGCTTTGGCATTATTGCCTGCCCATCAGAAAGATTTCATTGCGGTGAGCGTTGGAACCAAACTTCCGGTGAAGGACTGGGGTGAGGAAAATTGGAACAAGCTGCTCGTTTTGCTTTCAAGGGAAATGCCGGATGCCACTCTGATCCTGCTCGGAGCAGTTGATGAATGGGCGTATAGCGAGAAATTGGGCCGGGTTTGGACAGGCGGCAAAATAAACCTCTGTGGAAAAACAGCGCCGCGCATCTCGGCGGCCATTTTGGAGCGATGCCGCCTGTTTATTGGACATGATTCAGGCCCGATGCATCTGGCCGCCGTAGTTGGCGTTCCGACGCTGGGGCTGTTCTCATGGCTCAACCCGCCGGGACAGTGGTTTCCCGGCCACATGAGCTGGAAATATATAAAAGTGCTTTATCCGGCATTGCCTGGCGGTGGCTGGACACCACGGCTACAGATGAAAAATGGCCCCTCGGAAGGAATCCGCCTGATACAGCCCGATGATGTTCTCAAGTCCGCCCTGGAATTATGGCATTCCAATTCCAATTCGGCGGTTTCCAATAGCAACCGCATGGCTGCAAAGAACACAGTTTAATGAAGCTGCTTCACGTCATTGGAAGCATGAATCCCCACACCGGCGGACCTTGTCAAATGATCCGCAATTTCGCCCCTTGTTTTATCAAACAGGGCAATACGCTCGAAATCGTCTGCCTTGACGATCCCGATTCCGACTATCTGGCAGGTGAAACTTTTTTCATTCACGCCGTGGGACAGGGACGCGGATCGTGGAATTATCATCCCGGACTGAGTCCCTGGTTAAGACAACATCTGCCTGACTATGATGCGGCAATCCTGAACGGCCTGTGGCAGTTTCAAGGGTATGCGCTGTGGCAGGCGGCGAAACACACAAAGGCGCCTCCTTACTATATCTTCCCACATGGCATGCTGGATCCGTGGTTTCAGAAGAAGTCAGTCCGTCCTTTGAAGTCATTGCGGAATTGGATTTTCTGGAAGATCCTTCAGCACCGGGTGGTTCACCAAGCCGCCGGACTGCTATTTACCTCCGAAGAAGAACGCCGCCTGGCGCGCCAGCCGTTTCGTCCCTATGCTCCAAAGCGCGAGGCAGTGGTTGGACTCGGTTTGCCGGAACCTCCGGAGTATCAAGGCAGTATGAGATCGGCCTTCTTTGAAAAATGTCCCGGTATCGAAGGCAATGGATATTGGCTTTTTCTTGGCCGCATTCACCCGAAAAAGGGGATTGATCTGTTAGTCAAAGGTTACTCCGCACTCTGCCGCTCCAATTACAACGCGCCTCCTCCGAAACTGGTCATCGCTGGTCCCGGTTTGGAAACACCGCACGGACGGAATATGCGAAACCTGGCTGCCGCAATTTGTCCTCCCAACTCCATTTTCTGGCCGGGCATGCTGACTGGCGATGCCAAATGGGGCGCCTTATACAATTGTGAAGCTTCTGTGTTGCCCAGCAACCAGGAAAACTTCGGCATTGCCGTGGTCGAAACTCTCGCCTGCGGCCGGCCGGTCTTGATTTCAGACCAGGTCAACATCTGGCGCGAGATTAAGGAAGACGGCGCCGCATTGGTGCAAAAGAACTCTGTCGCCGGGACCACCCGGCTCTTTCTGGATTGGCTCGGCCTTTCCGCCGAAGCCAGGTCCCAGATGGCGGCGCAGGCGAAACCCTGCTTTCAACGTTTCTTCAGCATCGAAAGCGCGACTCGCAAATTGCTGGCCGCCATAACTCCCGGAACAGGATGCCAATGACACCCAGTTATCAGCAGGACAACCAGTCTTCTTTCCAACGCATTCTTGGAATCCGGTTTTTTGTCGGCAGCGCCGTTGAAGCGGTGCAAATCGGTTTGCGAGGCGGTTTGGTTGTCGTGCCGGCGGCTCCGGCGCTAGTGGAATTGCAAATCAATGAACACTATCGCGAAGCCCTGTTAAACGCCGATCTGGCGATCACGGACAGCGGTTTGATGGTTTTGATATGGCGAATTTTATCGGGGACAAAGATCTCGCGAGTTTCGGGCTTGCAATACCTCAAGCTCCTGCTCGAAAGCAAGGCGCTGCAGCCGCGCGAATCGGTCCTCTGGATCATGCCAAGCGCGTCCGCGCGCGATCAGAATTTGGCATGGCTGCGCTCGCGAGGCTACGATTTCACCGAGAGCGACTGCTACATTGCCCCGCATTATCCGGCCGCCCGCATCACGGATGATGTCCTTGTCGCGCTTGCGGCCAAAAGGAAGCCGCGGCACATCGTCGTCTGTCTCGGCGGCGGCACGCAGGAAAGGCTCGGATTGATGCTGAAGCGCCAGTGTGATTTCAATCCAAGCATTCATTGTATCGGCGCCGCGATAGGATTTCTGACGGGCAATCAAGTGCGAATACCCACATGGGCGGACAGATTCTTTCTAGGCTGGCTGTTTCGATGTTTTTCAGAACCGGGAAAGTTCGTGCCGCGTTACTGGAAGGCCTGCCAACTCGTGCCAATGATGATTCGCTACAGGGAAAACCCGCCGAAGATTTGCACGCCGGGAGGCGCAGGGTGAACTCTCAACCGCAACCTTAAACGACTCCATCACACAATGGGCTTATTCAGCGCACATTCTTCTGACAGCGACGATCCTCTCCTGCGTCCGATATACGGATGGCGGGCGAGGGCGAAGCGCCTTGTCTGGGTATTGGTTTGGATGTTTCTATTCCGCCCCACGCCGCCGCCATTGCACAATTGGAGGTGCTTTCTGCTCCGGCTTTTCGGCGCAAGACTGGGCGCCATAAACTTTGTTTATCCCAGCGCCCGGGTTTGGGCGCCCTGGCTGTTGGAGACCGGCGATCTTGTCACACTCGGCAGAGGGGCGGAAATATATAATCCGGGCGGCGTATCGCTTGGCCATCGCACTATCATTTCACAAGACGCTTATATCTGCGGGGCAACCCACGATTATCAATCGCCTGAATTCACCTACATTACCAAACCGGTCCGCACAGAACCCCAGGTATGGATATGCGCGCGGGCAATTGTGCTCCCCGGTGTTCTTTGCAAGGAGGGCAGTGTGTTGGGAGCGGGATCGGTCGCCACCCGGAATTTGGACGAGTGGACAGTCTACGCGGGCAATCCCGCCGTGGCGGTGCGGCAGCGGACGCGCGTCAAGATGCAGGACGGAAAACTTGTCAAGCCCGTAAAATAACCCCGGCAACAATATGAGAATCAGCGTGGAGAAAGCTCAACAGGAGACTTACGACCTTTGTATCGTGGGCGCCGGCCCGGCGGGCATTATTGTGGCTTTGGAGTATCACAACCTCCAGCCCAATCATCGTATTTTGTTGATTGAATACGGAACGGGCGGGGCCGCGTCCCGCAACCGGCTCGACGATTCCATCAGGATCGTGCAAACTGCGAATCATCATTCTCCCTACGAATGCACCAACAAGGGACTGGGCGGCAGCACCGCGACCTGGGGCGGGCGCTGCGTGATGTATGACGAGATTGATTTCATGCAGCGAAGCATACTGGAAGGGCAATGCACCTGGAACACTTCACTGTTCCATGAATCCCGCGGATATGCAAACCGGGCCGCCGAGTATTTTGAATGCGGCGATGGCAAGTTTAATCTGAATGAAATTCCGCAGTTTGCCGTCTCCCGCATTGCCGAGAACTTCCAAAATGGAGAGGTGAGTGATTCCATCATCGAACGATGGAGCATGCCCACGCGCTTTGGCGGGCGTTACGGTCCTCAAATAGCTTCATCCCCAACCATCCATTTACTGACAGGCTGGGAAGCATTTTCATTTGGGGTAACCTCGGAGCGTGGAACAGTTTCTGAAGTGAACATAAGGGATTTTTCCCGCGGGCGAACCGCAAAGATCACCGCCCGGAAGGCAGTCATAGCCGCCGGAGCGCAGGAAACGACCCGGTTGCTGCTGAGGAGCAGGCAAGTATTTGCGAAGCGGGGCGGCCCGCCACCTTCCCTCGGCAAGTATTACCAGGGGCACGTTTCCGGCAAAATTGCAAGCGTGCGCTTCTATGGGGATCCCAAGAAAACGGAGTACGGCTTTCTCCGCGCTTCCGATGGCGTCTATCTGCGCCGGAGATTGCAGTTATCCACGGAGGCTCTGCTGGAAAACGACCTGCTGAACACGGCTCTTTGGCTTGATAATCCGCGCTATGCCAATCCGAAACATCGCAACGGCGCGATGTCTTTTATGTATTTGGCGATGATTACGCCGATTTTGCGCAAGAAGCTGGCGCCGCCCGCCATTGCCCATTCCATTACCCAGGGCAAAGTTGACAAGCTTCCCCAGCACATAGGAAATGTGCTCAAGGACTTCCCGAAATCCCTGGCCATACCGGCAGTCATCTTTTACTCCCGATACTGTCTCAAGCGCAAATTGCCGGGCGTGTTTCTCTACAGTGGCAGAAATGTCTATGCGCTGCACTTCCACGCGGAACAGGTTCCCGTTCCCGAGAACCGGATGGATTTGGACGGGGACCAGGAGACCCTGAACATCCATTACACACTGACAGACCGGGATGTGGATTCGGTTATCCGCACGCATGAGTTGGTGGACAAATGGCTGCGCAAGTGCAACTGCGGAGAGCTGGAGTACTGGTATCCCAGGAACGAGCTGCCGGCGGCAATCCGCTCCATGTCGGTGGACGGCCTTCACCAGGTTGGCACAACGCGAATTTCGGCGAGTGCCGATGATGGTGTGGTTGACTGCAATTTAAGGGTTTGGGGCGCATCCAATCTTTATGTGTGCAGCAGTTCGGTTTTTCCCACATCGGGGCAGGCTAATCCCACCTTCCTTTTGGGCGCATTTGCGGTCAGACTGGCCCATCATCTTTCAACCGACGGGTTGGGCTAGAAATTGTCCGGGCGCCCGCCTGCCTCAAAATGATCTCTGTTATCATCCTGACTCAGAACGAGGAAATGGATCTGCCCAGATGCCTGGATTCCCTGGGCTGGTGCAACGAGGTGCATCTGGTGGATTCGGGAAGCACGGACCAAACGATGAACCTGGCGCGGAAGCGCGGAGCGCATATTTATGAGCATCCATTCGCGTCTTTTGGAAACCAGCGCAACTGGGCTTTGGACCATTGTGAGATCAAACAGCCCTGGATACTGTTTCTCGATGCGGACGAAGTGGCCAATCCGCAATTTGTCAAAGCCATGACGGGGGCGGTTACTGAAGCTCCCGCTTCAATAGCGGGATTTTATTGTTGCTGGAAACTTATCCATGAGGGCCGCTGGCTGAAGCGTTGCGATTCATTCCCCAAATGGCAGTTTCGTCTCATGCGAAAGGGCTTCGCCCGGTTCACGGACTTTGGCCACGGCCAAAAGGAGGCGGAGGTAAAGGGCCGGATCGAATACCTCCCCGTCCCTTATGATCACCATGCGTTGAGCAAGGGAATCGGCCCCTGGTTGGATCGGCATAATCGCTATGCGACACTGGAGGCCGCGGCGCGTTTGTCAGCAGCGATCAATTGGCGGAACGTCTTTTCATCGCACGGTTCCAAGCGCAACCAGGCCTTGAAGCCAATCGTCAGCCGCGTGCCTGGCTGGCCATTGATGAGGTTCTTCATCACTTATGTTCTTCGCCTCGGTTTTCTTGAGGGGCGCCCCGGCTTTACTTATTGCGCCAATCTGGCATACTATGAGTTTCTGATCCGCATAAAGATGCGCGAACAACGATTTTCCGGGGAGCAGCGCCGGTTATGAGTGACTGTCTCATTTTAGGCGGGAGCGGCTATGTAGGGTTCAATTGGGCGAAACGTTTGGCCGGGAGCAAACGCTTTGCCAGGATTGTGCTTGCCGATCTGCGTCCGCCGCCGGAGCTGCAGGGCGCCGGCTGGGAGTTTGTCAAGTGCGATGTCCGGCAACCGCTGCAAATGGGGGATTTGAAACCGGAATGGCTGTTCAACTTCGCCGCCGTGCATCGCGAGCCGGGCCATGCCCGCGGGGAGTATTTTGACACCAACATCCCCGCCTCAAGGAATGCCTGCGCTTTCGCGGAGCAGGCCGGTTGCAGGAACATTCTTTTCACAAGCACCATTGCTGTCTATGGTTTTCCTGACAAACCGGTTTCTGAAACGTCCCTCCCCTGCCCTTCCACGCCGTATGGAATTAGCAAGTACTGTGCCGAGTTGATCCACGAAGGATGGCAGCGAAGCGGCGAAGGCCGCCGGCTTTGCGTCTGCCGCCCGGGAGTCATTTACGGCCCCGGCGACCCGGGCAACATTCTGCGAATGATCCGGGCCGTACGAAAGGGTTACTTTGTTTTTCCCGGCAGCAGGAACTTGAGGAAAAGTTACGCCTATATTGATGGTTTGCTGGACAGTTTTGAGTTTGTCATGGCTCGGGAGGAGAACCAACTGACCTTCAATTATGTCGAACGCGACACAGAAACCCTGGGAACGCTGGTGAGGATTGTCCAGGACCAAATTGGCAGGAGAATTCCCACTTTCACGGCCCCTCTGCCGGTTCTGCAAGCGGTTGCCGCCCTGGCGCAACTGGCGACCCGCGGTCGCAGCCCGCTGCATCCCGTTCGAGTGCGGAAAACCGCGCAGTCCACGCATATCCTCCCCGAATTGCTGTCAAAAATGGGATTCCACTTTCGTTACGATTTCGCCGCTTCTCTCAAGGACTGGGCAAAGAAATCGCCGCGGGATTTTTGTTAGTCTGCCGATGGCAAATTCCCGATAACCAATTCTCAATCGAAGCTTCCGAATTTGCATGCGTTGCCTGGACGGGTTTGTTCCACGGCGCGCCGGCAAATTCGGAATTTTTTTGCGCGGAGACTACGGCGCGGACGGGCCGGCGGTCAGCGTAATGTTGTCGTAATTGACCTCGCCTTCCCCGTCCTGGCCCAGGCGGATCTGCAACGGTCCGGCCGGAAAGCCCGCCGCCGGCGCCGTGTAACTGACGGTCCACGCCAGGAAAACGCCCGGCGCCGGATGCGTCAGGTTCGTATTTTGCGCGATAATCGTGCTGCCCGCCACCAAAGCCACATACTCGCGGTCGGTCGTGTACATGCCGTAACCGTCTCCGCGGTTGCCGATCGCCCCGCTCAAGGTATAAGTCTGGCTGGCCGACAGGGTGTTGGTCAGGAACTGCGCCACGTAGTTGCCCGCATTGATCCACAGCACCTGCGAACCATCGGCCGGCGCGGGCAGAATATCATTGACTACATTCGCATAGACTCCGGGCGCTGGATTATACACTCCGTAAGGGTCCTGATTGGATGCCACCCATCCGGCCGGCTTGCCCGCCACCGAACCTTGCGCGCCCGCGGGACTTTCAAAACTCGGATTGACTAACGGGATGGACACCGTGGAACCGCCGTTTGTGGCAGCGTTGGTGATGATCTGCGACAGCGCACTGGAAGTGCTGCCTGCAAAAGTGCTGTCCCCGCCATAGACCGC
>Ga0187871_10002346_pt1 | contig 15506 bp, 16 predicted proteins | sample June2016WEW_16_1_FD_132988 | JGI IMG/M metagenome (GOLD analysis project Ga0187871, IMG submission 132988) | Peatland microbial communities from SPRUCE experiment site at the Marcell Experimental Forest, Minnesota, USA - June2016WEW_16_10 | ecosystem: Environmental > Terrestrial > Soil >... | reverse complement strand
TCTTGGTTCCTCTCAATGCGGCAAGGTTTTCAGGAAGTCTTCCAGCACGTGGTTGAATTTCTCGGGGTCGTCGACGAATAGCGCGTGACCGTCGCCTTCGAATTTTTCCAGGCGGAGTTTGTCTCCTAGCTTCGATTGCAGGTAGTCGGCGCTAGGTTGCGATTCGGGCTGGTACATGAAGAGGACTGGATGATCTGACTTCATCGCAGCCAGGCGGGCCAAGCCGGGCGAGAAATCTCTTACGGCGATCATGTTGTAGATGAGCAGGACCGCGGTATCGGCCGGGACCTGAGTTGAGGCGTCGATGATGCGCTTCAGGTAGTCCTCGGGCTGGGGCTTTTTGAACATGCTGCGCACAAAACCGTCGGCTTGTTTCTGACGATCCTGTTGGAGTTGGTTCATCGCTCCTGAGATCGGGGCGAACAGATCGCTGGGTTTGTCTGTTATATAGCCGTCGACCAGCACTATGCCGCGGATGTTGTCAGTGCCGAATTGCTCGGCGTACTTGATCAGCTCGCCGCATCCCATCGACCACCCGATCAGCACCGGATGCTTCAGGCCTAGTTGATCCACCAGTTCCTTATAGTCGCGGGCGCGAATCTCGGGCAAGTGGCCGTAGGTCGGTTTGTCGCTCTCGCCCTGAGAACGGGGATCGACGGCTATGACGTGGTACTTCTTTGAGAACTCGTCGATTTGTTTTTGCCAGATCCAGGCGGGCATAGTCCAGCCGGGAATAAAGACGATTGGCCGTCCAGTGCCGGCTTCGATGTAGTGGATCTTGATGCCGTCGGAGGTTTTGAAGGAAGCGCTGGTCGTCTGCGCAATAATTCCTGGGACGGACGCGATGCAGAGCAAGATTACGGCGAGTCTGGTTCTCATGCTGCTCCTCCTTATTATTATTATGCCGGATTGCGCTGCTGGTTTCGGATTGCTCTAGACTCGTGTGGGAACGGGCGCCTCGCCCGTCCAGCCGAGCGCAGCGAGGCGATCCCATGCCTAGGCGTAGGTGAACGGGCGGGAGCTGTGACTCTTCCAGAAGTAGGCGAGTATGATCACGCTGGCTACCGCGGCGTAGGCGCACCATAGCGAGGTGAAGGCGAAGCGCTTGACCTCCATTACTGCCAGAAGAATTGCCAGGTTGGCCACGCCAAAAATAATCATCGGCCTGATCTTCGAGAAAAATAGCGATCCGCAGGTTGCAATTACATAGAGCACTCCAACTGCTGTGTTGTTGGTCGCTTGATTCATGTAGACGATGGTGTTTGCCTTGACATAGATCTCGGTCGGGAATGCGGTCAACGCCCACAATATATAGAGTGTGGTTCCTGCGCCGAGCACGAGGAACGGCACCATGCGCTGCCGGCTCTGCGCGGTAGGTTCGAAGAGGAAGACGCTTAGCGGCAGCAGAAACGGCAGCAAGCCTTGCGCATAGAGCATGAAGGCCGCGCCCATGTCGTGCGCCACTTGCGGCGAGAGAATGCCGTCGAGTCCGAGCCAGACAAAACCTTCGATGAACTGATGAATGGCGAATAGCAAAGGGAGCGAGGCAAAGAGCAGTTCGCGGCGGTGCTTCACCCTGGTCAGAGTTACGGTGCCTACGGCGCCCAGGACTCCGCTGCCGACAAAATTTGCTGTGGCTGAAAAGCACATGGAACGATTTCTCCCTTGCGAACATTACACCGGTTATCTTCCAATTTCCAATTAAATACCTGAAAAGGGAGTAGTCTGAAGGTGTCTCTTCTAGCATCTTTCCGCCGCGCCCGTCGGGTGACGGTTCCTTGCAAAATTTGACAGCGTGTTCGCTGCGCAAGGAGCCTTTATGGCGAAGTCTTCTGTCCCCTCTCGTACTACCGCTGCCTCTAGGCGTGATGGCAACGCCCGCGCGGCTGTGTCGTCGAGAAAGGATGGCGACGGGAACTATGTTCAAAACGAAATCCTGCTGGCGCTTCCCCGGGCGGAATCTGAAGCAATCTTGCCGAAGCTGGAATACGTGAGGCTCAAACTTCATCAAGTGCTTCACGAAGCCGGCGAGACGCTGAGATCGGTCTATTTCTGCAATTCCGGGATGTTCTCAATCCTGAATGTCATGCCCGACGGCAAGAGTGTGGAGGTGGGCCTGATCGGCAAGGAAGGTGTCTCGGGCACGCCATTGGTCGCGGGCTTTCGCACCAGCCACACTCGAGCTGTGGTCCAAGCCGGGGCCACGGCTTTCAGAATGGATGCTGATGCCTTGCGCGCAGCGCTGCCGAAGTGTCCCACGCTGGAGCGGCAGCTGAACCGGTATGCGCAACTGCTCGCGGTGCAGGTAACCCAGATCGCGGCCTGCAACCGGCTGCATGAAGTGAATGAAAGATTAGCGCGCTGGCTGCTGATGACGCAGGACCGCGTCGGCTCCGAGCATCTTCCGCTGACCCAGGAATTTCTGGCGCAGATGTTGGGAACGCGACGCTCCAGCGTGACGGTTTCGGCCGGCGCTTTGCAGAAAGCCGGATTGATTGCCTATACGCGCGGAAACGTGACCATCCACGACCGGCGCAAGCTCGAAGAGGCAGCCTGCGACTGCTACGGCCTGCTGCAACGGCAAGTCAAAGAATGGCAGAGCCAGAACGCGTAGGGCTGATCGAGGACGGCATCATCCGTCCTTACAGCGGGGAGCACAAAGCCGCAATTCCCACAATAAGGCTGCCGCACTCTTCGCGGTTTCGAGAAGCGGGTGCCACAGCCCCCGATATCTTATCCATTCGAATCGCGAGGCGAATCCCCGCTGTGGCTCGTGGAGCATGCTCCGGCATGACGGCATGCTCCTAACAGCCCTGGCGTGCAATAGCGATTCGTATCAGGGCACGCATTCATGCGTGCCGCAAGTGCCGCGTTATCGCTGCGCCTTCAGGCGCTGCCTCGCGAGGATGGAGTTTTACCACAAGCTGCTAAACGCTGAGCCTGAAGTTGGGCCGCCCGCACCTCCTGAAATTCAGGGAAGTGGGGCAGCTCCACCGCTGGATGCATCCTGGGATATCGCTTCGAAAGGGCGCGGCTTCCAGACGCGCCGCTACACAAGCACCCTTCCGCTCTGTCATCCCGAGCGGAGCGTGAGCGTCCGAAGGACAGTCACGCGCAGTCGAGGGATCCCACGCTCGTCATATCCAGCAACGGCTCGACAGGGAGTCCTCTGAGATCCTCAAACCGCAAGGAGATACCCGCATTCGCCCGAGCACAAGCCGCCGCCGTCGATTTCGACCCAAAATCTTGTCAATAGGCAAAAACTACACAATCGGGCCTAACTCGCTCACAACAATGGAAATATAATTCCAGCAAATGTGGCGGTTCCCCCCTATTCAAAATGCTATACTGAAAGTATAGAGCAAAAAATTCTGGAAAAACAAGGCGCGGCCCATGGCCGCGCCTTTTCTTTTGGGCGAAACGGGGCGTGGAGCATGGCTAAGTGCAAGGGATTCAAGAACTTCAAGGAGCGCGGCGAGTGGGTCGAACTGCTCTTTATGGCGTGGGCCCTCAGCAAGGGGCTCAAGGTCTCGAAGCCCTGGGGAGATTCGGGGGCTTACGACGTTGGCATCGAACACCTGGGTCGTCTTCTCAGAGTTCAGGTGAAGTCAACCAGCTACAGACTCGCGAACGGCTATCTCTGCGGCTTCAGGCCCAACCAGAGAAGAAAACGATACGCACGGCGGAAGGTCGATTTCTTCGCGGCCTACATCGTCCCGGAAGGCGTGTGGTACGTCATCCCCGCGACCGTCGTCCTGAGAACAAAAAGCTCTGACCTGATGTTATGTCCTGTGCAGCCGATGCGAAGGGATTGCTATAAGTACGAGTGCTACCGCGGAGCCTGGAAGCTTCTGCGAGACGCGTAGAAGTTCTGTCGCCGAGCGTACATTCATAAGTTCTTCGACGTGCCGACTGGCTTCCAGTATTCAGGCAGGATATTGCGGTGAATACAACACCGCGGTCCGGGACGCAGCTTCTGCAGTTCATCATCGACCTTCTGGAAGAGTTTCCACCTCCGAAACAGCGGCGCTGCCAGGGCTGCGGATCCGCGATGAAGTTTGCCAGCGCTCACTTCCCGCTGAGCGTCAGCGCGATGAACTGGAACCTGTCTTTGCCGTTTTGCCCGCTCCGCGACCGTGAGAACATCGAGGAAATACCTTCTCCGGAGACCATCCACTGACCTTGCACGCGCAGGTGAATCCCAAGCCGTCTCCGAAGCGATCGCAAGGTCTGCGAGGCTCCGGTCTGCGAGGTTCCGATGGCGCCGGAAATCACATCTACAATGAAATCCTGCGCGAGCTTCCGCGCGCTGAATTCGAAATTGTGTTTCCCAAGCTGGAACTCGTCCGCATGCGGCCTCGACAGGTGCTGCATGAGGCCGGCGATACTTTGAGGTCGGCGTATTTCTGCAACACCGGGCTGATCTCAATCCTCAGCGTGTTGTCGGATGGAAAAACCGTGGAAGTCGGACTGGTTGGCAAGGAGGGTCTGGTTGGGTTGCCGCTGATTGCGGGCTTCCGCACGTCTGCCAACCGGGCTGTAGTTCAAATTGAAGGTACGGCTCTGCGAGTGGATAGCGATAGCCTCGCAGTTCTGTTGCGCGAGTGTCCGCGGTTGGAGCGCAAGATGCAACAGTTCTCGCAGATCATGGCGATGCAAGCCACGCAGATTGCGGCTTGTAACCGGCTGCATGAGGTGGAAGCGCGGCTGGCGAGATGGTTGCTGATGTCCGCTGACCGCGTGGGCGCAGCTTCTCTCCCGTTAACGCAAGAGGTGCTGGGTCAAATGCTGGGCGCACGGCGGTCGAGCGTGACCGTGGCGGCCGGCATCCTGCAGAAGGCGGGATTGATCGCTTACACGCGCGGGGATGTGAAGATTGTCCAGCGAGCAAAACTAGAGCGCGCCGCCTGCGAGTGCTACGGACTGATGCAGCGGCAGGTTAAGGTTTGGCAGGGGCAGGTGGAATAGCTCCTGAGAGGTGATTGGGGAGGGTGGCCCATTCAAGCCGTCTTTTGGCTTGAGTGGGGACGTTCGTCGGCTGTTAGTTGTCAAAGCGTTTTTGTATTTGATGTTCTTCCTGTTTTGAAACCCCCACTCCGTTTCTGCAAACACTCCCTTTCGTGCGACTGACTTTCCGTTTCAACTGAGCTTCTTCTAACTAGAATCAGCCTTGTGATTAAGGCCCACTTATGAGGATTCTGATTGCGGAAGACGATGTCGCGCTTGCAGGTTTTGTGCGCCAGGGGCTGCTCGGGGAGCACTACCAGGTGGATGTGGTCGAAGATGGGGAGCAGGCGCGGGCGATGGGGAGCGAGTTTGACTATGACCTGGTGATCCTCGATCTGAACCTTCCGAAGCTCGACGGCGTGAGTGTGTTGCGGCATCTGCGGCTGAAGCGTCCGAGCCTTCCAGTGCTGGTGCTGACGCAGCGAAGCCGGGTGGAAGACCGGGTGCAATGTCTCGATACCGGCGCCGACGATTATCTGCCGAAGCCGTTTTCCTTCAGCGAACTCTCGGCCCGCATCCGCGCCCTGCTGCGCCGCAGCCATCTCCCGTCGGAATCCGTGCTGGTGGTCGAAGACCTCCATCTCGACCGCGTGGAACACCGCGCGGAGCGCGCCGGACGGCGGATCGAGCTGACCTCGAAAGAGTTTGCGCTGCTGGAATATCTAATGCGGAACGCGGGCCGGCAGGTGTCGCGGGCAATGATCATCGAACACGTCTGGAACCTAACCTATGACACTACTACCAACGTGGTCGACGTTTACATCAATTACTTGCGGAGGAAGGTGGATGACGGGCATCCGCGGAAGCTGATCCACACGGTGCGCGGGGTGGGGTACGAGTTGGGCGGGAACGCGGGGGTGCCGTCGTGATACCGACAATTTCTGGCGAGGCGCGGGCGGCGGGTACGGCATTGCCGGTGAGGGCGGGCGGGCGCAGTCCGCTGGGGCGGTTGCTCCATGCCTTGAACCAGCCACTGACCGGACTGCAGTGCTCGATGGAGGTCGCGCTTGCGAGTCCGCGGACTCCTGAGCAATATGTTCAGGGTCTGCGGGAGGGTCTTGAATTAACTGAGCGTATGCGGGCATTGGTGGAAGCGATCAGGGAAGTAGAAGACGGAGAAGAAGAAAACGAAAAAAATAGGAACAAGAATAAGAACAAGAATAAAGACAAAGACAAAGACAAGGATAACGATGAAGACGGGGAAACGACTGATTTGAAGATTCTCTTGGGGGACGTGGTTGAGGATTTGGAACCTGTGGCGGCGGCGAAGCAGGTTCGCATCACGTTCGAGTGTGCCGTTTCCTCTTTGGCGGCAAAGGCGGGACCGAGAAGAATGGGCGCGGTGATATTCCGGTTCGTGGAATCGGCGCTGAGCCTTGCCGAGGAGGGGACCGCGCTGGAGATTGAGTGCGGCGGCGTACCGGCTGAGAGCTTGCCGAGTGAAAGCTGGATTGGCGAAAGCTGGATTGGTGAAAGCTGGATTCGCGTGCGATGGAGGTCGGCGCGGCCGCACGCTGAATTCTCCCGTCCGGAGCTGGGGTTGCTGGTGGCGCAAGCGGGCTGGAAGCGGGCGGGCGCGCGCTGGGAACGGGAGCGGACGGAAAAGCTGGAGACGGTGACGGTGAGGCTGCCCGGCGTTCGCGCCGATCTGAAGCCGGGAAAGGCGCAAGCGCAATGAATCTCATCACAAACTTTCCGATCATCACCGGGAAATCAGGGGGAGCGCTGATTGCGAGTCCGAGCAGCGCTTTGCGCCAGCAAGTTTTGCAGAGTCTGAACGGGCGCTGGCGCCCGGTACAACAGGCGCTCGGGGGCGCCGAGGCTTTAGTGAAACTGGAGCAAGGCTTATGGCAGGTTTTGTTTCTTGACCGCCGCCTGCCTGATTTGGCAAGCGAAGAACTGATCGCAATCATTCAACGGCGGTTTCCTGGAATTCAGGTGGTCTTGCTCGACTCCGACGCGGCAGACCCGGCCGAAGATCTCGATAAAACGGACGAGCCGGACGAGTCCATCGAAGGCTGCGGGCTCGCCGAAGAAAATGTATCGCTCGAAACTTTGGCAACCGAAACTTTAGCAACCAATGACGAATGTCAATACGAACCTTTGCCCGGCATGATTGGGCGCAGTGAAGCCATGCAACGCATTTACCGGCTGGCGCAGTTGGTCGCTCCGCGCTCAACCACGGTGCTGGTGGTGGGGCAGACGGGCAGCGGCAAGGAGTTGGTGGCGCGGGCGCTGCATGCGCTGAGTCCGCGGGCGTCGAGGCCGTTCGTGGCGGTGAACTGCGCCGCGATTCCGGAGGCGTTGCTTGAGTCCGAACTGTTTGGCCATGCCCGCGGCGCCTTCACCGGAGCGGTGCAGGCGCAGGTCGGGCGCATTCCCGCGGCGCACGGGGGAACGCTGTTTCTCGACGAAGTGAGCGAATTGCCCTTTGGCATGCAGGCCAAGCTGTTGCGGTTTCTGGAGCAGAAGGAAGTGCAACGCCTGGGGACGGCCGAGGTTGCCCGGGTGGATGTGCGGGTGATTGCCGCGAGCAACGTCGATTTGGCCGGGCGCGCGGGCCGGGGAGAATTTCGCGAGGATCTTTTTTACCGTCTCTCGGCATTTCCTTTGGAGCTGCCTTCGCTCGCGGAACGCCGGAGCGATATCGTTCCCCTGGCGGAGCACTTTCTGGCCTGCATGGCAGCGGCGATGAATGCGCCTTGTCCTCGTCTGAGCGATGAGGCGGTTGCAGTTCTCCAAGGCCATCCGTGGAGGGGGAATGTGCGCGAGTTGCAGCACGTGATGGAGCGAGCTTCGATTCTGGTGGAGAATGGCGACACGGTTTTGAACGAGCACCTTTATTTTCCCTTTCAACAGACGGCCTTTCAGCCTGGGGCCAGGCCGCTTTTCTACACTGAACGGGCGAGCTGAGATAAATCTTAGTAGCCGCCCTCGCCTCGGCGGCGAAGTGTCACTTCCCAAAGAAATTCTCATTAGGGCTCTCTCGGGTTAACGCTCAGTAATCAGTTCTCTCGGCGGGCAAAACGTTTCTATCTGTTGACCTGCGGACGTTTGGTGTTATCTGGTTGAGCTCCCCACCCCCCATCCCTTTCGTGCTCCGTCGCGGACTTTCGATTGCTTTTTTTCCTGAGTGAATGTCTACAGGAAAAGGCAACGAAACGCCGCTGGTTCGAATGGCATGGCGTTCTCAGTGGCGGGAAGCGACGAACCGGAGCGCCGAAGCAGAAAGCGGGCAATGAAGAAGAACGCGGCGCAAGCCTGCACCACCTGGCAGGACAAAGAGGAACGCGACCGCATCCTGCTCGAACAGTTGCCCCAGGTGCGCTATCTGGCGCGGCGCATTCACGAACGCCTGCCGCGGCATGTCCCGCTCGAGGACATGGTGCATGCCGGCGTGATCGGCTTGATCGATGCGCTGAATAAGTTCGACCGCTCCAAACACGTGCAATTCGGTTCCTATGCCAAGTTCCGCATCCGGGGCGCGATTCTTGACAGCTTGCGCGAAATGGATTGGGGCCCCCGGGAGTTGCGGCGCAAGGCTCGCCGGGTCGAAGAGGCGCAACGTAAGCTCAGTCTCGATTTGAGCCGCGCTCCCACAGAGGCAGAAGTGGCGGCGGAGCTGCATTTGGAGCTGCGCGAATTTCAGCAACTGCTCACGGAATTGGACGGCCTCGAAGTCGGCAGCCTTCACCTCGAGTCTCCATGGGACGGCAAAGAGGAAGATCTATGCGACTATCTGCCGAACGCTCCCGAGGACACGCCATTTTTCCGCTGCATGCGCTCCGAGATGAAGGAGATGCTGGTCCGCGCCGTGGCCGATCTGCCGGAAAAAGAGCAGCAGGTGCTGGCTCTCTACTATTTTGAAGAACTCACTATGAAGGAAGTGGGCGTCGTGCTTGGCATTGGAGAGTCCCGGGTCTCGCAGATTCATTCGCTCGCGGTCGTGCGCCTGCGAGCGCGGCTGGGGGAGTTGATGAACCTGACAAAGCCCGTCAGCCGCGCAGCTCACGCGGGCGGCCTCTGAAGCGGACCCTCGACGGGGGCAGATCATTCCAGTTTTGGGCCGGTCCTTCCAGGGAATTTATGCTGTGGCCCCTAAAGAAACGCTCTCCCGGTGCCGATGAAGTCCATGTTGGGCGCGTGTCGATCGTGCTGATCAGTTGCGCGAGCGCGATTGACGGAATCTGGAGGTCGTCGGCACGCAGGCGACCTGAAAGGCAACCGCGTGACCACTGCGCCCTCTCTGCAAGGCGTTCCCATCACCGCAGTACAGCCGCAACCCGAGCTGGTCCGCATCCGCGACCTGATCTATGGGATCGCCGGCATTTTTCACCCTGACAACAAACTCGACCTGCTGCAGAAGCGTTGTGGCCGCCGCATGAAGGAACTCAGGGTGCAGACCCTGCGCGAGTACTTCGAGTGCCTCACCATCCGTCCGCTGCGCCAAATGGAACTGATGGCTTTGCTCAACGAAATCACTATTGGAGAAACTTGCTTCTTCCGCAACCCGGAGCAACTCGATGCGTTGCGCCGCATCGTGATTCCGAACATTCTTGCAGCCAAGGCCAATGCTCCGGGCCGCCGCTTGCGTATCTGGAGTGCGGGCTGCTCCACGGGAGAAGAACCCTACACACTCCGCATGTCGTTGCTGGATCGGGCCGACAGCCAGCTCAAGAGCTGGGTGGTGGAAATTCTCGGCACCGATCTGAACCAGCGTTCGCTCGCCCACGCCCGAGCGGCGCTATACGGAGATCACAGCACGCGCAACGTCACGTCGATCCACGAGCGGAAATATTTTCTTCCATCTGGTGACAAGCTTCGGGTGAATCCCGTGGTCCGTGCCAACGTGACCTTCAGCCGGCTCAACCTGTCGGACGATTCCCAGATGACGCTCATGAAAAACATCGACGTCATCTTCTGCTGCAATGTGCTGATCTATTTCGATCTCGCTTCCAAGCGTCGCGTCATTCAGCACTTCTTCGACAGTCTTCTGCCTCATGGATATCTATTTCTGGGTCACTCGGAGTCACTGTTCGGTGTCAGTGAAGCATTTCGCATGGTTCATTTGCCGGGAACTACTGCTTATTTGAAAGGCGAACTCCCGCTTCGAAAAGGTAAGGCGATATGACAACCGCACCGGTGGGAAAGCAGGTCTTACTGCAGCGGCTTGACGGATTGCGTAAGATTCCAACCATCCCGGCCGTTCTCTTCCCTTTGCTGCATTACCTGCAGCAGCCACTGGAGCAGCTCGATGTGCAAAAGATCACAGATTTCCTGGGGCAGGACAAGTCGCTTGCGGCCCAGTGCCTGCACATGGCGAACTCTCCACTCTTTGGTCCAGGCCGCTGGCAAAAAGTCGAGTCGTTGCGCGGAGCGGTTGTCAGCCTGGGAATTCATCACGTCAGCGATATCGCGATGTCCTGCGGTGTGCTGAACCTGCTGCCGCAAGCCAAGACCAGCCTCGATCCCGTCGTGTTTTGGGAACACTCACTCGGATGCGCACTGATCTGCCGACGCCTGGCGCGCAAGATCAAGCTGTGCGACCCCGGAAAGGCCTATCTCGCGGGCCTCCTCCATGACCTTGGAATTATTGTCAATCTTTGGGTCTTGCCCCAGGAATTTCGCACAGCTTTCGAGATTGCTAAATCTGAAGGGATTCCGCTGCACGAAGCTGAGCAAAAATCTCTGGGCTTTACACACTGTGACAGCGGACGCCTCTTGGCCGAGAGTTGGAGGTTGTCGCCCGACCTGATCGAGGTCGTGGCTCGTCATCATTCGCCGGAGAATGCGTCGCAAGATCCGGGCCTGGTGGCGCTCGTGCACATCGCAGATTTGCTCTGCCGTATGGGCGGTCTTAACTACGGCTACGTCGAGCACCGGCAAGTAAACCTGTTTGAGGATGCCGGCTTCACTCTACTCGCGCAAAGTTCCACGTCGCTGAAGCACTTTGACTGGGCCCGCCTCACCTTCGAGTTGGATTCCTACATGGACGAAGTCCACAGCCTCGTCCGGGCCATTTACCGCGCATGAATATCGAAGCCCCCAAGTCGCCGATACGCGTGCTCGTTGTGGATGACAGCGCCTTCATGCGCGCGGCGCTCACCCGCATGATCATTTCCGATCCGGCCCTGCTGGTCGTTGCCACCGCGGCCAGCGGAATGGAAGCCTTGCAAAAAATTGCGTCCGTCGACCCGGACGTAATTACGCTCGATGTACAGATGCCAGGCCTCGATGGGCTGGAGACCCTGCGCCGCATCATGGCCGAATCTCCGCGCCCGGTGATCATGGTTAGCTCAACCACTCTGAAAGATGCGGAGATCACCTTCAGCGCGCTCGCCGCTGGGGCATTCGATTGTGTGCCCAAGCAGCTTTCACCATCTTCGTTGGACATTCGTGACATCAGCGATGATTTAGTTGCCAAGATCAAGGCAGCCGCAGAATCGCGATATTCGAAAGATCTTTTCATTCCGCCGCGAAAACCTCCTCGCGCGGTGAATAAGCCGGTGAGGGAGTTTTCGCTTTCTCCCATCGCGATTGTGGCTCTGGGAATATCGACCGGAGGCCCTAGGGCTTTGGAGCAGATCCTCCCGGTTCTTCCCGGGGACCTTTCAGTTCCAGTGCTGGTGGTGCAACACATGCCAGCCGGCTTCATCGCTCCCTTTGCCGAAAGGCTAAACAAGCTTTGCGCGGTTTCCGTATGCGAGGCATCGCACGGAAAGCCGGCTCAGCCGGGAGTGGTTTACATCGCTCCCGCGGGATCTCAGTTGACAGTAGAACGTACGAGCGAGTCAGGAACGCTGATTTGTCTTTCGGATGAACCGCTGAAACAGTTACACATACCTTCCGTTGACATCATGATGCAGTCAGTCGCCGTCGCATTTCATTCGCAGGCGATGGGCGTCATTATGACCGGTATGGGATCGGACGGGGCGCAGGGCATGGATGCCATCCATCGCGAGGGCGGTTTCACTGTGGGTCAGGATGAGGCGAGCTGCGCGGTGTACGGCATGCCTCGGGTATGTGCGGAGATGGGGATCCTCGACAGAGTTGTGCCACTCGCCCGGATTCCCCACGAGATTCTGCGGGCCACCCGTTATCGCAAAACCGAAGTGAGTTAGGCGAGCGCTCCGCCGCCAAGCGGATTCGTGTCTAATACCTCGTGAACCTTCTTCAACAGGATGCGTGCCGTGAAGGGCTTCGCCAGGTACGTAGTGCTATAAGCAGACACCTGACAGGTGGCGAGTTGACCGGCATGGCCCCTCATCAACAAGACCCGCGCGCGCGGACACAAGCTTTCGAATTCACCCGCCAGATGGCGGCCACTCATTCCCGGCATGACGACATCAGCGAGAAGCAGATCGACGGGCTCCGACAAGTGGCGACAGGCATCGAGGGCCTCAGCGCCGCTGTGGGCAATCACCAGTTTGTATCCCGCCGACTCAAGAACTTCGGCAGTCACCTTGCGAACGAAGTTTTCGTCTTCCACTAAGAGAATGGTTTCGGGGCCGCCTCGCGGCTCGGCTTCGACGAACGGGGCGCTGGGCATGGTTTCGGCAACGGTTGTCACATCGATCAAAACTTGCCCGACGGCAGCTCCACTATCGGAATTCAAATTGAGCTCGTGAACCATGTTGTTCGTTCAGCAGCTTGACTGCCATCTTTTCTTGATGAGGCAATGGCACGCAAGTGAAAGACGACTAAGACACTTAACCTCTATGAGGTCTAAGTGGAGAAGTTGTGTGCACCCAACCTCAAAGCCCATTCCCGGAATGCGCCGGAGGTTGCGCGTTCCTTTTCGGGAATGGACTGTTGCTTCGGCGAAGTCTTGTCCTCTTTTCTTACTTCGGAGCTGTGAGGATGGTTTCGTTCGGATCGAGCAAAAGCTTGTGTGTGCCAGCCGGTGCCGGCAAGTGAAACGAAGTCTCCGCCCCATCGGCAAAGACGCGGCCTATCAGTACTGGAGACCTGCCCGAGACCATGGCATAAATAGGAACAGACGTTACCAGGTCTTCCGCCGCGTCTCTTTGTCGGACCACTCCGGTCACCAGCATAGTGTTCGCCTTCGGCGCAAATTTGACGCCCTGCAGATCGAGCCTGGGCAAAGAAGTGTTGTTCACCCAGCCCTCCAGGAACCAGTCGAGTGAAGCTTTGCCTTCATAGCGCAAGGACGGCGGCAGATCCTCCGCAAAAACTTCCAGCAACTCGCGCGTGGTGATGGCTTTGCCCTCGTAGCGCTCGCGAAGTTTGCGCAACGAGCGTACGAAAGGACTTTCCGCAGACTTGGGTTTTCCGTCTTTCCTTCCATCCACCTCGGCTGCGTCCTCTAACATCGAGCGCAGCATGTGGAACAGCCACGTTCCCCGTCCATAACTGATGGCCCCGTAACCTTCTGGAAAGTGCGACGAAAGCAGACGGTTTCCGAGAGTCACGGGCCCGGCGTCTTTGAGAACGCTGCCGTCCTTATTCTTGTCAGCCAGGTCCCGCCGATATTTATCCATGACCAACCGAAAGCCTGCCGGATTCTTTTCCTGAAGCACCATCAGAGAGCAGTAATTCGCCAAGCCCTCTGAAAACCACTGATCACGGTATGTGGCCCAAGTGATCAGGTCTCCCCACCACTGGTGCGCGGCTTCGTGCGCCGGGACCAGTTGTTCGAGCAAAGCCTGAATAGGATTAACGTGGAATTCTTCGCGCTCTGCGGGCGTCAGGAACGCGTAGGAAGAAAGGAAGACCAGCCCCGGCCATCCCTGGCTCTCTGGTCCCGGCATCTGAGTCAAAGACAGTTGACTGTAGGGAAAAGGACCGATTCGGTCTGCATAATAGCGAATGGCTCGTGCGGTAACTTCTGCTACGGCGGTTGCGCTTCGCGCCGGCGAAGGGTCGGGTGGAAGGATCAGAGTGGCGGGAGGCATGGGTGCCGGAGAAATCCCCTGAGGCGGCTGCGGCAGTCCATTGGGTTGCAGTATCGGCGGCGGTTTGGGGAAGTCACGCTCCACCCCGATTGTGGCGTAGGTGTCGACCGTGACATTACCGGCTTGCGCCGTTCCTCGAACATACTTGCCAAGGTTGAACCCGGCCACAGGGATAGGACGTTCTGAGATCCATCGCGCGACTTGTTCGTCGCCGGCATTCGACGGCGCAGCTTGTGGAGATGTTGTCGATGACCTTGAGAGCGGCGCTGGTTTGCCCGTCGCCAGAAGAGTCCAACCATCGGGATAGTGGAAAGTAAGATCGAAATCGGCCATGGCCATTCCGCGATTGGGATACCACATGCCGCGCGCACCCACGTAGAGTAGGCCCTTGCCCGCTTCCGCTAACACTTCTCCGCCGTAGACGAAGCGCAGATTGATTGTTTGTGCCTTCCGTGCAGGGGCGGGCAGAATTATGGCCACCACGTCGTTGCCGCTGCGCGCCAGCCGTGTGCCTTCCAGCGCGGGGTTCTGGATAAATTCCACCGGCCTTCCGTCCGCCTCAACGGTCTGGATCTGCAAAAAGCGCGATAGCTCGAATCCGAGGAAACGCGATCCACCACGCACTGCTTCAAGTTGCAATTTGACCTCGGCGTCGAGCTGTTTCGGAGGCCTCACGTGCGCATCGATCACATAGTTGCGTACAAGAACCGGCTCTTCCTGAGATTTTGTTTCGACGGGAAGTGTCTGCACTGTCTCGTTCGGAGGGCGGCTCCCAGCGCTCCTGGTCGAGAATGACGTCCAGATGTCGTAATACGTCTTTCCGTCTTCTCCGGTATTCGTCTGCCCTGCTACGATTTGTTCCCCGGCCGTCGAGTCGAAGTAGATATCGAAGACGCCGAGTTTGTTTCCCTGCAACCGCGCATGCAACATGTGATCGTCGGGGCGGGCATCTCTGGCCGCTGCGGGATCTTCTGGGAGTGTTTCTCCCGTGGCCGGCAGCGATCCGCTGAAGCTTTCGAGCAACCGCATGGCGTCGGCCGCTGCCAGGTTGCGAGCCGTCTGGTTCCACCGGGCGACAAATCCTTCGGCATCGTCCGGCGCCCTGAAACCCGGCTGCAACTCGGCAGCGGCATTGTCATTGAAGCGGAAGTAGGCGGTCGAGAAACGCTCCTCCAGGATTGCCATTCCCGTGAACAGGCCCATTGATTTTCGTTCTACATCGTTCGGCGGAGTCAGCAGTAGCTCTCCATAGCCTTCAAAGAACGCGCCGGTAATCCTGCCCAGCACATCCTTGGTGAAGGCGATGGTTCCATCCTCCAGAGTGATATGGATCGCGGATCGATCGAGGGCTGCGCCGCGCACTCGGAACACCCGTGTCGAATCCAGCCCGACGGCGCTCAATTGCAGGTAGAGCGACTCTGCCGGACCGGGCCGCGCCTGCGCGGGAGATGTCTGCGCCCGGGTTGTTTCCTCAGAAGTATTCTGCTCACCCCAGGCTGGCGGGATAAAGGCCAGGCACAGGGCGAGCATCATGGCTGATCTGCATCGTGTTGACGGTACTTTCGTCACGTAGCGTGAGGCCCC
>Ga0187871_10002344_pt1 | contig 15524 bp, 8 predicted proteins | sample June2016WEW_16_1_FD_132988 | JGI IMG/M metagenome (GOLD analysis project Ga0187871, IMG submission 132988) | Peatland microbial communities from SPRUCE experiment site at the Marcell Experimental Forest, Minnesota, USA - June2016WEW_16_10 | ecosystem: Environmental > Terrestrial > Soil >... | reverse complement strand
TTGATCCATCGCCACATTCAGGTCGATCGATTGCGGAATCGAGGCCTTCAACACCGGCAGCTCGGAACGGATGAGGTCCACCGTATCGATTACGTTGGCGCCCGGCTGCTTGAAAATGATCACCATGACGGAAGGGCGGCCGTTGGCGTAGCCCGAATTGCGAATATCTTCCACCGAATCGACGGCCCGGCCGATGTCCGAGACCCGCACCGGCGACCCGTTCTTATAGGTCACGATCAAAGGCTGGTAATCGATGGCCTTGAAAATCTGGTCGTTGGCCCCCACTTCCCATGAAACGTGGCCGTCGGAAAAATGCCCTTTCGGCGTGTTCGAGTTCGCGGCCGCGAGCACCCCGCGCACCTGCTCCAGGCCGATCCCGTATTTGTTCAGGTTGCGCGGGTCCAGCTCGATGCGCACGCCCGGCAGCGAACTGCCGCCCACGATCACCTGCCCCACGCCGCCGATCTGCGACAGTTTCTGCGCCATGATCGACGAAGCCGCATCGTACATCTGCGCCTTGGTCAGAATGGACGACGTCAACGCCAGCAGCATGATCGGAGAATCTGCCGGGTTCACCTTCCGGTAGGTGGGATTATTCGGAAGATTGGTCGGCAGGTAGCCGCGCGCCGCGTTGATGGCCGCTTCCACATCGCGCGCCGCCGCATCGATGTTCCGGTTCAGATCGAACTGCAGCGTGATACCGGTCGATCCCAGACTGCTCGACGAAGTCATCTCGGTGACCGATGCGATCCGCGAGAACTGCCGTTCGAGCGGCGTCGCCACCGAAGACGCCATCGTCTCGGGACTCGCGCCCGGCAAGCCTGCCTGCACCGAAATCGTCGGGAAATCCACCTGCGGCAGCGGAGACACCGGCAGGATGCGGAAGGCCACCGCGCCGGCCAGCGCGATGGCGACGGTCAGCAAAGTCGTGGCCACCGGCCGCTTAATGAAGATCTCCGAGATATTCATGGCTTATCCTGGAAGCGGCTGCGCCCCCGGATCGATCACGCGCTCGTTCGCTTCCTTGCCCGCGAAGCGCCTTGCCAGACGGTCGAACCAAAGGTAAATCACCGGCGTCGTGTACAGCGTCAACGCCTGGCTGAAAATCAATCCGCCAATCATGGTGATACCCAACGGGCGCCGCAATTCCGATCCGGTGCCCGCCCCAAACGCCAGCGGCACGGCGCCCAGAATCGCCGCCATGGTGGTCATCAGAATGGGACGGAATCGCAGCAGGCATGCCTGGTAAATCGCATCTTCCGGCGCCCGGCCTTCTTTGCGCTCGGCCTCCAGCGCGAAATCGATCATCATGATTCCGTTCTTCTTCACGATGCCGATCAGCAGGATGATGCCGATCAGGGAAATCACGCTGAAATCCTGGTGGAACAGCGAGAGCGAAAGCAGCGCGCCCACACCCGCCGAAGGCAGCGTGGACAGAATCGTGATCGGATGGATGTAGCTCTCATACAGCACGCCGAGTACGATGTAAACCGTCACCAACGCCGCCAGGATCAAAATCGGCTCGTTCGCCAGGGACGCCTGAAAAGCTTCCGCCGTGCCTTGAAAAGCGGCCTGGATGCTGGGCGGCATGCCGATCTCTTCTTTTACTTTGTTCACCGCGTTCACCGCATCCCCGAGCGACGCGTCCGGCGCCAGGTTGAACGACAGCGTCACCACCGGGAATTGCCCCTGGTGGTTCACCGTGATCGGCGCGCTGGACGTTTCGATGTGGGTGAAAGCGCTAAGCGGCACCTGCCCGCCGTTGGGAAACGCAGCGGCTGAAGAGATCCCGCTCCCGAATGCGGCGCTCGAGGCGATGGCCGCATTGTTCCCCAGTCCCCCCGTCGAAGCGCTCGCCACCGCCGCCCCCGAGCCGCTTTGCGGCCCGAACGTCTGCGCCGCCGTCGATCCGCCCGAAACAACGCCGCTACCTCCATTGGAAGAGCCCATGCCCGTGCGGATGTACAGATCGCGCAAATCCAGCGGATTCCTGCCGAATCCCGAAGCCACTTCCAGCACCACGTGATATTGGTTCAATTGCGTGAAAATGGTCGAGACCTGCCGCTGGCCGTACGCGTCATAGAGGGTCTGATCGATCTCCGAAGGCGTGATGCCCAGGCGGTAAGCCGTCGCCCGGTCGAATACCACGCTCGCCCGCAAGCCCCCCACCTGCTGATCGCTGGCCACATCGCGCAGTTCCGGCAGTTCCTTCAACTTGTCCAGCATCTTCGGGGCGAACTCGTTCAACTCGTCCGCGCTGGCGTCCTCCAGCGTGTACTGGAATTGCGTGCGGCTCACACGGTCGTCTACCGAGAGGTCCTGCACCGGCTGCATGAACAGAGTAATGCCCGCCACCTGCGCCAACTGTGGCTGCAAGCGCCGAATCACGTCGCTCGCGCTGGTCTTGCGTTCGTCGAGCGGCTTCAGGTTGATTTGAATACGGCCGCTGTTCAACGTCGTGTTGGTGCCGTCGATCCCAATGAAAGACGAGAGACTGTCTACCGCCGGGTCCGTCATGATGATTTTCGCCAGGGCTTGCTGCTCGCGCGACATCTCCGGAAACGATATGGTCTGCGCCGCTTCCGAAACGCCCTGAATCACACCCGTGTCCTGAATCGGAAAGAACCCCTTCGGAATTCGGATGAAAAGGAAGATAGTCACGATCAAGGTGGCCACCGCCACCAGCAGCGTAATCGTCTGGAAGCGCAGCACGAATTGCAGCGTCCGGCCGTAGAACGCGATGATCGCGTTGAAAGCGCGCTCGGAAGCGCGGAACAAACGTCCCTGCCCGGCTTCCGGCGTGTGCTTGAGTAGCTTGGATGCCATCATGGGCGTCAGCGTCAGCGAAACCACCGCCGAAACCAGGATGGTCACGCTCAGCGTCACGGCAAACTCACGGAAGAGCCGGCCTACGATATCCCCCATGAATAACAGCGGGATCAGCACCGCGATCAGCGAGATGGTCAGCGAGATGATGGTGAAGCCGATTTGCTCCGCGCCCTGCAGCGCCGCCCGGATGGGGCTCTCGCCTTCCTCGATATAACGCGCGATGTTCTCGATCATCACGATGGCGTCGTCCACCACAAAGCCGGTCGCAATCACCAGCGCCATCAGCGTCAGGTTGTTCAAGCTGTAACCCAGCAGATACATCACGCCTAGCGTGCCGATCAGCGAAAGCGGCACGGCGATGCTCGGAATGATCGTGGCAGCCACATTGCGCAGGAACAGGAACATCACCAGCACCACCAGCACCACGGTCAGTCCCAGTTCGAACTGCACGTCCGACACCGATGCCCGAATCGTGTTGGTCCTGTCGATGAGGATCTGCACACTCACCGATTTGGGCATCGATAGGGTCAACTGCGGCAACAACTGCTTGATCCGATCCACTACCGAGATGATGTTCGCACCCGGCTGCCGCTGAATGTTGACGATCACCGCCGGAGTCTCGTTCATCCAGGCCGCCTGGTGCACGTTTTCGGTATCGTCTACGACGCTCGCCACATCGGTCAGCTTGACCGGCGCTCCATTCCGGTATGCGATGATCAGCGGCTTGTAATCGGCGCTGGCCAGCAGTTGGTCGTTGGCCCCGATCTGGTAAGCCTGGTGCGGTCCGTCGAAGTTGCCCTTGGCCTGGTTCACGTTGGCCGCCACCAGCGCGCTGCGCACGTCTTCGAGGTTCAACCCGTAGGATGCCAGGGCGGTGGGATTGGCGCTGATCCGCACCGCTGGCTTCTGTCCTCCGCTGATACTCACCAATCCGACGCCTGGAAGTTGCGAGATCTTAGGCGCCAGGCGCGTGTCGGCCAGGTCTTCGACCTGCGGCAGGGGCAGCGTGGACGAGGTTAGCGCCAGCGTCAGAATCGGCGCGTCCGCCGGGTTGCTCTTACTGTAGATCGGCGGCGTCGGCAGGTCCGCCGGCAGGTACGTTCCGGCGGCGTTGATCGACTGCTGTACCTCCTGCTCCGCGATATCGATGTTCAGGGCCAGCGTGAATTGCAGAGTGATTACCGAAAGCCCATCCGAGCTGGTGGAGGTCATCTGCTGCAGCCCCGGAACCTGTCCGAATTGCCGCTCCAGCGGCGCCGTCACCGAGGAAGCCATCACGTCGGGATTGGCGCCCGGATAGAACGTGATGATCTGGATGGTCGGATAGTCCACTTCCGGCAGCGCCGAGATCGGCAACTGCTTGTAGGCCACCAGGCCGGTTAGGACAATTGCCACCATGAGCAAAGACGTGGCAATGGGACGGAGAATAAATGTCCGGGATGGGCTCATCTACCTTCCCTTTGAGTTTCCCTTGGAAGTAGACTTTCCTGCCCGCGGCCCCGCCGGCACAGGAGCGCCCGCGGCCGGCGCCGCGCTACCAGTCGCCCCCGGTGTGGTGAAGTGCGCGGCCACTTGCGTGCCTTCCTGTAGCTTGTCCACGCCGGTCATCACCACTGTGTCGCCGGGCGCCAGGCCCGACGTCACTTCGGAGTCGTCGCCTTCCGTCGTGCCGATGGTGATGGGACGCACCGTCACCTTGTTGTTCGGCTGCACCAGAAACACGTAGGTCGTTTGCGAATTGCGCTGCACCGTCGCGGTGGGGATCAGCGTGACGTTCTGCTTCAGTTGCACCAGCAATTTCACGTTCACGAACTGGTCCGGGAACAGCAGGTTCCTCTTGTTGTCGAAGGTAGCTCTCAGCTTTACCGTGGCGGTTGTCGGATCTATTTGATTGTCCAGCGTGGTCAGCGATCCGGTTCCCAGCTTCTTACTCACCGGAGGGGGATTGCGGTCCCACGCCTCCACATTCAAATGCTGGCCCGCCCAGAATTTCTGCGACACTACCGGAAGTTGATCCTCGGGAATTGGAAAGATCACGCTGATCGGATCGACCTGGGTGATCACCAGCAAACCATTGGTGTCGGCGGCGTGTACGATGTTTCCGGGGTCCACCAGCCGCAGGCCCACGCGTCCCGTGATCGGCGACGTGATATGGCTGTACACCACGTTCAGCTTTGCCGTATCGATCATCCCCTCATCGGTCTTCACGATCCCTTCGTCCTGCTTCACGAGTGCCGCTTGCGTAGCCAGTTGCTGTTCGGGAATGGCATTCTGCGTGACCAATGTTTTGTAACGCGCCAGATCGATGCGCGCATTATCCAGCAATGCCTGGTCCCGCAGCAGTTGCCCTTCGGCCTGCGTCAGCGCCGCCTGGTAAGGCCGGGGATCGATCTCGATCAGAGGGGCGCCCTTCTGCACAATGTCGCCCTCTTTGTAATGCACTTCCATTAGTTGCCCGTCTACGCGGCTCTTCAGCGTGACCGTATAGATCGGAGTCACCGCGCCGAGGGCCGTGTAATACACGGGGATGTTCCCTTTGCGCGCTTTCGCCGCTACCACCGGTATCGCGCCGAAACCTTTCTTCTGCGCCTGCGCGCCCGCTCGGCCCGACCCGCCGGTGGCCGTGCCAGGAGTCTTCTTCGACCAGAAGTAGTAGCCGCCCAGAGCCAACACCAGGAGAATCAGCAGCCAGATCCAGACGCGCGAACGCCTTGGCGCGCTGTGCGCCGGCTTGTTGGGCGGTGGTGCATGCCGGGTTGGAATATCGGGGGGCGCCGCCGGGTCGAGGGCGGACGGGTGATCCTGGCTCATAATCTTCTCAGTATAAGATGTTGCAAACCGGTGCGAATGTTACACCCGGGCAGCCCGGCGCACCGGTTCCTCCTCAAAGAACGACGTCGAATCGCTTGCGCAGCGCCAGCATCGCGAGCAGGCTGACCAGCAGGAACCAGACCGGCCAATCCATAGCGTAACCGAGAACGTCCAGAGACGCGGCCGGGCAGGCTACCTCGATTCGCGGCGGCCGGCCCCAGTTGTGCCCGCACTCGAATGCTTTCGAGGTCGACGTTCCGCCCACGTGCAGCACCAGGCTGCCCGATGCGCCCCCCATAGCGCGCACTCGCCAGCAAACCTGGCTCCGTTCGGGAATCCGGACGGCCGGGCTCTCCACCATCACGCCCCGCCCTTCAAGCTTCGCAGCCGGCGTCGGTACGTCCGCATTCCCGGCGAACTGCGCCGTAACCACCGCCGCTTCTCCCGGCCCCGGAAGCCGGTGTCCATAAACGTCGTCCAGTTGCAGGCACAAAACGAACAGCGGCACGATGGCCAGCGCCATGGGGCGCTGCATAGCGGCCAGATACCGCAGGGTCCACGAAAGCAACTCCCCCTGTGTCCGGAAAATAAGCCTGGGATCGTCCGCGTACAGCCGCATCGCATACAGCCGCGCGCGTGTCTGCCGCTTGGCCAGCGCGATACGGTCCCGGTTGGAGAATCGCCGCCAGACCCAGAGCAGCGCCACCGCCGTAAGGATGGCGATGGCCGTCAGGCTCCAGGTATACACCGGGGAAAGCATCAATCGATGTATCCCAGCCCTTTCAGCCTGCGCACCACTTCCTCGTCCGGTTCTTCGCCGGCCAGCTTGGCGCATTCGCGCTCCAGCACGTGCTCTATAAATTCCTCGGGCGAACTGTATCCGCCCGCGGTGGCCGCCTTGGTCACCTGGGCCCAGAGCTCTTTTTTCAACTTGATGGTCATGGCTTTCACCAAAGCGCCTTCCCCTCCATCCAAGCCGGCACATCGACGCCGAACAGCTTCAGCGCGGTGGGCGCAAGGTCCTCAATGCCCGGATCGGCCGCCTCGATCTTGCGATTGCTGAACAGCACGCCCGGCACCAGCACCGGGTCCACGCAATGATCGCCGCTCCAGGCTTTGTCGTTGTCCTCGATGGTGCCTACCGCAACCTTGCCCACCGCCCCATCCCACGAGCACCGGTATCCCTCGTTATAGCCCACGATGAAATCCGGTGCGGCGTCCAGATACGGTCCGCGATAGAGCGACGCCGTCGCATAGACGTTGCCGATCGGCGCGGCGCCGTCCTCGTCGCGCAACGCCGCCAGTTGGCGAATGATCTCGCTCTTCAGCGCTTCCGCTTCGCGTTTGTCTACCACTCCGAGCGCTTCCCGGCCCTTCAGGTTCAGATAAAACCCGCCCAGCCCGAGAGCGTACGCGCGCGTACGGCTCCAATCCACGCCCTCGAAAAACGGCCCGCTCTCGCGGCCGCCATTCTTCAGGTGCAGATAGCCGTTGTCGCGCAGCCATGCGTTGATATTCACGCCGCGCCGGAACGCGCAGAATCCGTGGTCCGAAAGCACAAAAAGGGCCGTGCCGTCATCCGTGAATGTCAGCGCTTTGCCGGCCAGTTTGTCCAGCCGCCGATACATCTCTTCGATGGCTTCCGCGTGCGGCCCGGACGTGCCCAGACGGCGGTAGAACATATGCTGGATGCGGTCGCTGGTATCGAAGACGCAAGCCACTACACCGCGCCGTGTATTCTCCAGCGCGTTCAGGAACATGCCTTCGCGCTCCGCGAAAATATCCCAGGCCTGCCGCAAAAAGGCGTCTTCGTCGATCACGCCCTCGTTCAGCGCCCAGGTATCTTCGGCCATCCCTACCGTGGCATAGCTGCCCAGCAGGTTTGCCAGGTAAGCCGCATAGTAGGGCGGATGACTGATGGGCAGCGCCGGCCGCTCCGGATCCAGATTCAGCGGAGTCATGTAGATGCTGAATTCCGGATCGGTTTCGGTGGCGAGAAATCGCGCCATGCCGCTGGCGCTGGCGCCGACCGCCGTGCGAAACCCCAGCCGTTGCCAACCCGTATATTCGCCGGGCCGCAGCGCACATCGGCGTCCCGCCACCTGCAATTCGTATGCGCCATTCCGCCGCCTCACCTGGAACGGAATGCGCAGGATCGGGCGGCCTTCCAGGTATGTATCGGCCGGTCCCTCGATCTCGCCCGCAAACCCGTCCGCCACCCGCCGCAGCGGATAGCGGCTGCCATTCTCGTAGGTGGCCCGTTCCACTCGCGTGGTGAATTGCGAGAAACTGCCTTGCGTGCCTTTCAGGTCCGGTGTGCACATCGCCGAGAGCAGCCTGCCGTCGAACTTCTCCGGTGGAAAGGTAATCGGCACACGCAGGATGGTGCAGCCGATCCCCTGCCGCCCCAGGATTTTCCAGAACGGCTGGCTCTTGCGCCGCAGTTCGACCGGCGTGCGCGAAATCGGCACGCGCAGGCGGCCCACCCGCAGTACGTGCGCCGGCTTTCCGATGTGCGCCGACGAAAGTCGCGGCAAATAGTTCTTCAGGCTGCGGTCGAGAAAATCGAAGATATTGTGCTTGGCCGGGCTGACGCCGGTGGCGAATGTGGACCATGCCACCGGCGAGAGCGCCGGAAACGTGGTGCGCAGCCTTTTGTAGCTCCCCTCCGCCGCCAGGCGCGCCAGGTTCGGCAGCTTGCCTTCGGTCATCAGGCGCTCGGTCGTCCGCGGATCGAGGCCATCGAGTCCCAGAAATATGATCTTCCGCACCCGCGCGTGGCGATAGCCCTTGCGCCGCCGTACGGCGCGCCACGCCAGGCGAAACGGCCAGGACAGCAGCGAGAAGACGGTCAGGAAGAAACCGGCAATCAGCGTCAAAAACGAGCCGAGAAACGCGAATCCCGCCCCGGGACCTATGTAAGCGATCTGCGTGGCGTGTGGATGAAGGTAGGCCAAAACCACGATCAACGTCGATTATAGCTCGCCACGTGTTCACTGAAGATAGCGTTCGCGCATGTCTTTGTTTAGTTATTGGATTAAACCCCAAGCCTTGTTTTAAAATGCCCCCAGGTAAACATTCAGGGAATACAAATGCACGTCCATTTTCATCGCGAATTCCGTCTTCATTTCCAATTCTTAACCGGCGCCCAATCCTTCGGCATGGCGCTCGCTCTTTTAATCCTGGCCGCCGGCCAGGTGCTCGGCCAACCCACGAACGCCCTCACTGTGGCGCCGGGTCAGGTGCAGTTCCCCACTTTCCAGGTGGGATCGGTAACCGCGCCGGCAAGCGTAACTATAACAAACACGAGCGCCAAGACCGTCTCCGGCATTTCTATCTCGATCTCCGGCGACTTCTCCGAAAAGACTACGTGTCGCGCATCGCTCAAAGCCGGTGCGAGCTGTCAAGCCAGCCTGACGTTTGCACCCTCCGCCGGAGGGTTGCGTTCCGGCAATCTCACGGTCGCCTACACCGGCCAGCCCGCGCCGGCCGTTGCCAGCCTGACGGGCATGGGTTTCGCGCTGACCTCCATATCGATCTCTCCGCAATCGGCGTCGATCCCGGTTGGGGCCGGCCGTCCGTTTCATGCCCTCGCCTCCTTTAGCGATGGCAGCGTCCAGGACATCAGCGCATCGGCGGCCTGGAGTTCCTCGGACACCACGAAGGTCATCGTCTCTAACGGCGGCGTGGCCACCGCCGTCGCGGTGGGCAACTCGCAGATTACGGCTACCTCGAACGGTGTGGTTTCGAGCGTCAACGTAACCGTCACCAGCGCCACGCTGGTTTCGCTGGCTGTCGACGCGACCCATCTGAACTTGCCCCAGGGATACGCGCAACAGTTCAATGCCGTGGGCTCGTATTCCGACGGCACTCAACTGGTGCTGACCAACCAGGTGGCCTGGACGTCCTCGGCGCCGGCAGTCGCTTCCGTCAGCCCCGCGGGACTGGCTACCACGCTCAGCGCTGGAACCTCTTTGGTTACCGCGGCGCTGGGCCCAGTCACTTCATCGGCGCCCATTACCGTGAGCGGCGTGACGCTGCAGTCCATTGCAGTCTCACCGGCCACCGTCTCGATGGCTAGGAATACAATCCTGCAACTGCAAGCCACCGGGACTTATTCGGATGGAAGCACGCGCAGTCTCACGAATCTGGTCAACTGGTCCTCCTCGGCCAACAGCATTGCGACCATAAGCGCCATCGGCCGTATCGCCAGCTCGGCTCAACCCGGGCCGGTGACGATTTCGGCGGTCTTCGCCGGTGTTCCGGTTTCGGTGCCGGCGACGGTTACCGCGGCCCATCTCAAGAGCATCGCCGTTACGCCAGGCAGGCCGTCTATGCCGGCTGGCGTAACCCAACCTTTCAAGGCCACCGGGACGTTCAGCGATGGCTCCACTCAAGACGTGACCCTGCTGGTCCATTGGACGTCCTCGGCCCCCGCGCTGGTCACCATCGCGAACACCCTGCAATCCGAGGGTCTGGCGAGTTCCACGGCCGTGGGCAGTTCCACCATCACTGCATCCTACTTGCCGGCGGTCGCCGGAAGAGCCGCACTGACCGTTGACACAGCTACGCTCGTTTCCATCGCCATCACCCCAGCCAACGTCGCGGCGCCGGCCGGCAGTGCATTTCAGTTCAATGCCGCAGGGACATTCAGCGACCAGACAACGCGTAACCTGACACAGTCGGTAACCTGGTCCTCGGCGAAGCCGGCCAGCCTTTTGGTCGCCAACGACCCAGGCTCCCAGGGATTCGGCTACGGGCTGGCCGCGGGCCAGAATACGGTGATAGCCACGCTCGGCTCGATAGCCGGTTCGACGCCTTTCGCCGTCGCCGCGCCCAATCTGATTACCATTTCCGTCAGTCCACAGACCGCGGCCGTGGTGGCCGGCGCCACGCAGCAATTCACCGCGACAGGAACCTACGGCGATGGTTCCACACAGGATCTGACCGCCTCGGCCACCTGGAGTTCTTCCGCGCCCACCGCGGCCACCGTCGGCAGTTCCGCGGGGTCCGATGGCCTCGCGCTCGGGGTTGCGCAGGGACAGGCCACCATCATGGCTGCATCCGGGTCCATTTCAGGCTCGGGCCAGTTGACGGTATCTCCACCCCAACTCGTCGGCATCGCCGTTACTCCCGCTAATCCCACCATCGCGGCTGGAAGCAGCCGGCAGTTTGCCGCCATCGGAACTTTCACGGATGGCAGCACGCAGGATCTCACAACCACGGCTACCTGGAGCGCCAGCCCCGCTACCGCCGCCACCATCGGGAATGCGGCGGGCAGCCAGGGACTCGCGCTCGGCGTCGCGCCCGGCCAGTCCACCATTACGGCCGCATCCGGCGCCATCAATGGATCCACGGTTCTTACCGTCAGCCCCGCGCCGCCACAGCTCGATAGCATTTCGATCGGCCCAACGAGCGCCACGATCTTTATGGGGTCGACCCAGCAGTTCAGCGCCACGGGCAATTATTCGGACGGCAGCACCCAGGATCTCACGGCAACCGCAACCTGGAGCGCCAGCCCCACCACCGTCGCCGCGATCGGCAATAGTCCCGGCGGTCAAGGCCTTGCACAAGCCCTGGCCAGCGGATCCGCTACCATCACCGCCGCCTCCGGCGCCATCTCCGCCACCGCGCAACTCTCTGTCGTCCCGCTGCTCACCGGCATCACGGTCTCGCCATCGCCCGCCAGCATTGTCACCGGAGGCGCCCAGCAATTCACGGCCACGGGCGAGTACTCCGATGGCAGCAGCCAGGACCTCACCGCCACCGCTACCTGGAGCGCGAGCCCCACCAGTGTCGCCACCATCGGCAATGCGCCCGGCAGCCCCGGACTGGCTCAAGCTGTGGCTACCGGATCGGCCGCCATCGCCGCCTCCTTTGCCGCCACTACCGGAGGGACTACCCTCACGGTCACGCCCGCGTTGGTCGGCATCGCCGTCACACCGGCGAACCCCTCCATTCTGACCGGCGCAAGCCAGCAGTTTGCCGCCACCGGTACTTACTCCGACAATTCGACCCAGGACCTGACCAATCAGGCGACCTGGTCCGCCGCGCCTTCTTCCATCGCGGCCATCGCGCCCGGCGGACTGGCCCAGGCACTGGCGTCCGGCCTCACGACGATTACGGCGGCCTTGGGCGCCGTTTCAAACTCGACCGTGCTTACCGTGTCGCTGCCGCCGACGCTGGTCAGCGTTGCCATTTCACCGCTGGCGCCCACCGTCCCGGTAGGCGGTTTGGAACAGTTCTACGCCACCGGTACCTATTCCGACGGCTCTACCCAGGACCTCACCGCCGCTGCCACATGGTCCTCCCTCAGCCCAACGGTGGCTTCCATCGGCACTGCAGGTTTGGCTACGGGTCTGGCCGCTGGCATTACTACCATCGGCGCCACGGCCGGCGGCCTCACTGCCCTGGCGACTCCGTTCTGGGTCGTCGGCGGAACGCCTTCCGGCGCATACGGCCCCGCGCCCACCGGACTCCCGCCGCTTCCCGCGACGGTGGTCCTGCCGCAGCTTCCCCAGTCTGTTCCCAATCCCGTGTTTCCCACCGTGACCGGCAACACCCTGGTAGTCACCAGCGCCAGCCAACTGCAATCCGCGCTGAATACCGCGCCATGTGGCGGCGCAGTCCAGATCCAGCCCGGCACTTACGTCGGCAACTACACTTTTTCCCAGGTCTGCCCCCCGGGCAGTCCCATCCTCATATACGGTTCGAACATCTCCTCGTTTCCGGCTGGAACCCGTATGCCGGAAAGCGCCGCGGGCACCATACCGACGCTTACGACGGCGAATAACGAAGCGCCCCTGGTCATAGGCAACGGAGCCTCCGGCGTTTATATCGCGGGCATCGCCTTCACCACCGCCATACCGATTCCGGTGGGCGTCTACCCCATCGTAGACATGGGCGGCGGAAGCGTGACCACGATTGCCGGACTGCCATCGAATATCACTTTCGACCGGGTCTTGATTTATGCGCCCGATCCCCCCGGCATCAACGGCCCGTTCGTGCAGCGCGGCCTCACGCTTAACTGCGTGAACTGTTCCCTGATCAACTCGTCCATCTGGAATATCGTGAATACCGGCCAGGATACCCAGGCGGTCGCCATGGACAATACGCCGGGGCCGGTCCTGATCTGGAATAACTATCTGGAGGCCACCGGCGAGAACGTGATGCTCAATACCAAAGAGTGCCAGACCGGTTATTGTGCATCGGGCATTCCCAACGTCATCCCCAGCGACGTGACCGTGGAACGCAACCATTTCTATAAGCAGCCGGCCTGGATCAGCCAACCGGCCGGATGCGTGATAGCCGGCGAGCCGCAATGCTACGACGTGAAGAACCTTTTCGAAATCAAGCACGGGCAGCGCGTTCTGCTCGATTCCAATCTGCTCGATACAACCTTCGCGCAGGCGCAGGCGGAGGCCATCATTTCGAATTGCTTTAAGACCGGCCCGTACGTCTGCGGAGATTTCACGGTCTCGAGCAACCTGATTCAGCATGCTCCGCAAGTCGCCGCGATCGCGGGCAATGGCGACAACCAGACCGGTCAGCGGGTCCTGTTCCGCAACAACCTGGCGATCGATATCTCGGGCGTGAATTGGGGCGGCGCGGGCATCTCCATGCAGATTCAAAATACCAACAGCCTGACCGTAGATCACAACACCATCGTCAATCAGCCCCCGACCTATATCAACGGGTTGAATTTCAGCGACAATCCGCCCTCCACCGATGTCGGTTTTCAGTGGAGCAATAACATCCAATACGGGTCGCCCTTCGCCGATGCCACCACTCCGGGCTCCACGCTGGCCGAACTCCCCAACCCCGTGATTGCCAACACCGCCTTTGTCGGCGACTATTGGCCGGATCTGAGCCAGTTGTGGAACGAGTATGGGACGCCGGTCTATTTGCCGTCCTGGAACGTCTACACCCCGCGATCCAGCGCTACTCCGGTAGCCGGTCAGCCGGGTTGCTCCTGGAACAACAAGCCCATGTTGGTGTGCTGGCCTTTGGACTGGGCCACCGTGGGTTTCCTCGATTTCAACGGCGGCAATGCCGGAACGGACTTGCCTGGGTTGGCCTTGAGCCCGTCCAGCTTGTATCACGCCGCAGGATCGGACGGCCTGGATATCGGCGCGAACATCGCAGCGGTGCTGGCCGCCACCGCCGGCATCCAGTAAATTCGTCGTGGCGCACGCTTCAGCGACCAGGCGTGGGCTTCAGCCCACGCGGGGCGAGCGTAAAAGTCCCGCCGGCACGCTAAAAGCGCGCGCCACAATGGTCTCATCTCCCATTACGGCAGCGGCACGTGCGGAATCAGGGTTCCGCTCACCGTTCCGGTTGACAGCACCTTGGTGACCGTCCCGATCGCCTGGTCTGTCGTGTAACTACCGCTAAATTGATTCCCCTTGTTGTTCAACGTCACAAACATAGTTGTAATATTTCGGGCGTACAGCGACCCGTCTGTGTTCAATACCAGGCTGATGTATTGCACAAAAAGAGTCTCCGGAGTGTTGGCGATCTGCCAGATGCCGTGGCCCGGTGTGCTGCCGCTCAAAGGCGTCGCGGCGGACGGATTCGGGACAAACTCGGAACCGTCTGTCTCGATTACCGAGCCATCCGTAGTGAATGTGGCAAGCCCCGGAATGGGAACCACCGGCGGCGTCGGCTGCGAATTGGCTGTTAGGGTGAACTGCCACGATCCGGCCAGGGACGGCGTGGCGGCTACCGCCGGCATGGGCTGAACGGCGATGGCCATCAGCCCGCTAACGATCGATGGAACAAGCGTTCTGGGAAACATAACCTTCCTCCGCCTGCAATTGTAATCTGACATGAGTTACAGGCACACCAATTTTTTCCGGATGCGGTACTGTACCGGCATTTGTGATATGCCGCACACTTTACAATCTCTTACACGCTCTACATACCAGGTTTACACCCGCCTTCTAACCTGAAGACAGAGGAAAAAGGAAACACCATGAAAAACACTTGGTTACGTTTTGCAGCTACGGCGGCGATGGCGGGAGGTATGGTCCTGGCCGCTCAAGAAGTGGATAGCAACAGCCAACCGGCGCCACCGCCCGCGGTACAACAGCATCGGCCGGGGGCGCGCATGGCGCAGTATCTGAATCTGTCGCCGGCGCAGGTGGCCCAGGCCAGAGGCACTCTCCAGGCGGCGCGCCAATCCGCCCAGCCGATGCGCCAACAACTGAAACAGCTTCACGCGGGAATGTTTCAGGCAATCCGGGCGAACGACACCGCGGCGATCGGCCGGCTGAGCGCCCAGGAGGCCAACCTGAAGGGCCGGATTTCGGCCATGCGTCACGAGGCGTTTGCCCGAATCTATAGCAATCTGACCCCGGACCAGCGCGCCAAGGCCGACCAGTTACCGGCGCATTTCCGGCAGATGCGCCAGCACTGGATGGCCAATCATCAAAGGCCCAGCAATGGCTGATCGTGTGCCGGCGGGACTTATAGATCCAGCTCCGGAGTTTGGCCGGGCTACCAATCGTGCTGACTGGCCGCAGCCCGTGGCGCTCCGTTGAAAACCCAATTGGGGGGCGGGCAATCATGCCCGCAGCCGCCTTTTAGGCGGCTAAGCCGGCTGGAAAGCCGGCTGCGGCCAGGATTGGCCGCCCTCCAAATTGAGTTTTTCATCACATTTGGTGGCCCGCAGGGCCATGCCTGCGGGTCTCCGATGCCGCCTGATAATGGCCGCGCCGCTGATCTAGCACAAACGCGCACGGTCCCTCGCCAAATTGCGCCAGGCGCTCCGTTGAAAACCCAATTGGGGGGCGGGCAATCATGCCCGCAGCCGCCTTTTAGGCGGCTAAGCCGGCTGGAAAGCCGGCTGCGGCCAGGATTGGCCGCCCTCCAAATTGAGTTTT
>Ga0187871_10002342_pt1 | contig 15537 bp, 15 predicted proteins | sample June2016WEW_16_1_FD_132988 | JGI IMG/M metagenome (GOLD analysis project Ga0187871, IMG submission 132988) | Peatland microbial communities from SPRUCE experiment site at the Marcell Experimental Forest, Minnesota, USA - June2016WEW_16_10 | ecosystem: Environmental > Terrestrial > Soil >... | reverse complement strand
GATTCACCAGAGAAGTGGCGGCGCGCCGGTCGTCGTCGCTGTGGAACACGTACGGCTCCCGGAACAAAAACCATGCCTGGAGGCCATTGCCGGTCGATATCACAAAGCTCGGCTCCAACTCCTGTGGGAGGATCGACAGTGCTTGTGCAGTGGTCTCCGGCAAGGTGGGCTTGGGATGGGCGTCCGACCGGAGGTCAAGATCGGCACAGAGGCCAACGATCCCGGCGACCTCTTCGGAAGGGCACCGGCGTTTTAGACCGTAGTCGCGGCTCGCAAAACCAATTCCGATGTAGAGATCGTGGCCGGTGAATGAATCGCTGCAGCGAATCGCGTCCTCCACCGCACGGTACCAGCGAGAATCCTTCTCCGGTAACGTCCACAGTAGTACGAGGAGTTCCGCCGGTTTGCCGGAGAATAGCGCTTCGAGAAAGATCCGCGGTTGGCTCATCGGTCCACCTCCAGCCCAAGCGCGCGCGCCAACGCCGTCGTGAGGGTCCGCGCCTTAGGTTCACCAGTGGCCTTGCCAACACAGGTGCCAACTTGGACTTCGGCGGCGAAGCCAGTACCCTTAATCATGGTCAGCTTGCAGGCCGTAGCAACGCGATCCACCAGTTGAAAGGCGTCGTCCAGGCGCGTGAGCGGCGCGAACCGATGACGCGGTGCCCAACTCCGGTCGGCTTTGAGGAACCGGCCTGGCGCTGTTCTCCATCCGAGCACCTCGGCAACGAGCTGGTCCGTCAGCCGATTATCCTTCACGACTTGTACGCCAGGATCGGATCGAGTCGGCTGCGAGGTCGGGGGCTTGGTCATCCTGCCTCCGGTCGGTCAGAAGTCTTCTGTGCCGATGCATTCTCGACGTACTCATCCAGATCTTTACGGTTAACGCGGACCAGTCGGCCAAATCGGTGGACCCGCAGCCTTCCTGCCCGGCATTCCTGGTAGACCTTCGTCTTGGAGAAACGGAGGAGTTGTTGAACCTCCTCTAGCGTAAGCAATTCGAGCATAAAATCCATTCGGGCGAGTAGCCCCAATGCTCATCGTTTCACGCGAGAGTTTCCGAAAAAACTGTTTCTTGAAACACGGGAGGTAAGATCTTGAGGCCACTGAAGTTACCCAACCGCAGTCGGACGCGGCGAGAGTTTCTATGCGTCAGCGACAGTTTGCGAGAGTTTTTCTGCGAGTTAAATGGGCGTGGGGTGGCAACTTCTAACGGGTAGTTGTTCGAAGCAGAATTCCTATTTTGATTCTCCGCTCTATAGCCATTATGATCTCCCGCTCGCCCCTCATCTCTTCGACGGCGTGCACCCACGACTTCACGCCATCCTTTTGCCACGCCATGGAAACTGATACTGGGCTGCCGCCGTCTGGTGGCTCATCAAGGATTCGACAGGCGCGCTCAAGGTCATCCCGCAACTGAATATCCGATAGCAGCTCGGCGGTCCGGCGATGGCCCTCATCATCTGGTTTTGGGCCGCGTGTGCCTCGTCGATTGGTTCCTACAGCATCACTTCCGCGTTCGCCATTTGCCGTAGGCGCAGGTGGGGTTGCCAGTTCTGCTTGCGTTGCTTCGTCGGGGGTTCCCTTCTCGGTTGGAGCAGGGGAATCGTTCGCCTTGACAGATTGTGGTGCGGCAGGGGCACGCTCACCGTCTTCGTCCACTCCCTTCCTTGCAACGTTGGTCTGCGATTCTGGCGCCTGCGTGTCCGCCGCAGGCTTTTTGGTTACCACTGCGCTCGGTACCGGCCCGGTCGCCGCAGCCTTGGCCGCCAGGGCCAAAATTGCGTGGTCCTCAAGCGAGGGCCGCTCCTCCTCCCATAACGCCGACGCGAACTCCGGAAAACGCTCCCAGAAATAGGAATCCTCCTTAATGAACTTATCAAACGCCTGCTTCGCAACACGTTGTTTGAGCTGGAACACATCTTTTGCTTCGGACACGAGTTCTCTCAACAGCGGCTCCGCCCATCCGCGCGCACTGCTAAGGAGTTTCTCCACGCTGTCAGCCTCAAACTGATTTCTCCCGTTATGCCTTCGATACGACGCCTGCAAATCCTGTTTCCGCCTCTGCCGGATGCGCCATGGTCCCAGAAACTGCAAGATCGAGTCAGGTTTGACGGATATGACGAGATCGTCACCCGGTTGAGCGCTCCCCGTGTTCCCCCCCTCAGCGGCACCCAATGCCTCGCTCCGCGCCCGCTGTCGTAAGGTTTGAATGTTCATCCAGCATCTCCAGCGCAGCTCGGTTATATTGCATTCACCTTCTCGCCCACACCTTGCAAGGACCGTGGCAACGAGTTTATCTACCTTCGCGCCGAACTCCTGAATCGATTCGGAGCGCGCCGGGTCCGTCCGGCGCCAGAGCGCGTCAACATATGCAGCAAATACAATGCCGGCCGCATCCGCTCGCGCGTCTTGCTTTGGCTCAAGCACCCAATCGGTTACAACCGCTGATCCAGTCGCTAGCTGCCGGTTCCTGACCGCTGCAGCTCCCTGCGCCAGTATTACTTTGATTGCACCTTTGGTGGCCCGGATCATCACCTGGTCTTCTGGATCGAATTGGTCGAAAAGTTCGGTGAGAAAATCACCCATCGCTCTGGATTCCCCTGGTTGGAAACGCCGCCAACCGGGCTGGGTACCCGGCTTGTCGCCCCGTCGAGCTAGGCTGCTGACAACATTTTACGCTTCTGTGTTTTGGGCGGCAACAGGGGCGTAGCACGGTGCCGGAACTGGGGACGACAACCGCTAACCCGTCGCACCACGTTCGCCCACCTTGCGCCCGCCGGCGCCCACGGCGACCAGGCCACCGGCGCAGAAAGCCGTTACAGAACCCAGCGTGGCTGGATGGGCTGTAACCCGATGTGCGTGCAAGTTCGTGGACATTAGCGCCATGTTGCACCTGAACCCTGGACTGGTAGAGAGCCAACCTCTCCCGCCGGGGCGCGACGTGGGCCAAATATGCGCGAAAGGCGGCCATTTTTCGGGTTACGCAGCAGACACGGCCTTGCCGCAACGGTAGCCGGAAGGGCGCGAAAAGCCGCCGATCTGCTTTGGAAGCAAACATTGCGAAGGCTCGGTAAGTCTGGCCTTAAACCCAGTGCGGCTTAGGGAAAGCATGTGGACAGGTGTAGGGACCCCAAAATCCGCTACCACGCCACGTGCGCCAAGGGCGCGTGAACGCTCCGCGCCGCCCGTGCGCTGTGACTGCGCTGTGACGTCGGCGGTCCGTGGCGGTGTTTCGGACCATCTCGGAATAGCAACTGGATCTGAAAACACAACTACTTAGACCGAACTGGACCGAACTGAACCGGCTGCCGTCGGGTTCGATTCCCGTTAGCGCTACCATGTTTTCATAGAGTTACGGGGAATGCGCTGTGACGCGCTGTGACGCGCGCAACGCCCCAGGAAAGAAGTCCCCACCACGGGTCCCCTACTGCGTTATTCGTCCCCGATGGCGAGTGATATATCCGACGCGCCGCCCGCAGCGTAAGCTCCCGCCGTCGCAGCAGGTGCACTCGCCTCAGCCGGCAATTTCGAATCGGATATGGGCGGACCGAACCGATGAACGTCAGAAACTCGATCACCGAAGCAGCCGATCTCCGTACAATGGCGGCGTAACCCAGGAACAAATAGCATACGAGGCAAAGAGCCGCATACAGCTCTGCAACTGTCCAGCAGTGCTGGACAGGCTCTCGGACTGTACGGACTACCGCGGCGATGACGCACCCAACCGCGGGGGGGCGTCTACATTTGTCGGCAGACCACAATCTCTATGCTGTACACGCCCGCACTGGACGGCAGCTTTGGAAGGCGGTTACGGGCAATATGATTCAATCCTCACCCGCCATTGCCAATGGCGTTGTGTGCCGGAGTGTTCGAAGACAATCTGTACGCCTTCGATACGAGCACGGGAGCCATACTCTGGCAGCCGGCGACAGGCAATCCCGTTTATTCATCATCGCCGGGCGTTGCCAACTGTGTCGTGTACGTCGGATCGGGGGACGGCAATCTATATGCTTATTCGCTTTCTGTCCCTTAACCCTGATCCTACCGAGCGAAACGGACATCCAAGGAGCCCGACCGAAGCGGTAGCGGACTGCCAGCGATATCGCCGCACATCAGGCCGGCGCTTGTCCGCGTTGATTCCGGCCCACGCGCACCGACCATAAGTCCGGAGTCTATGGCAGCACCCAGAAGGGCACGTTGCTAAAAAGCGTGCCGCTAGGTGTCACCACCTCGACCTTTCCGCTGGTCGCGCTATCGGGCACTATGGCCCCAATCAGGGAACTCGAAAACACCTCAAAGACGGCCGCTGCGCCGTTAAAGCTGACGCTGGTCGCGCCGGTCAGGTCCGTTCCCAAAATGTTGACGGCCGATCCTGCGTGGCCAAGTGTGGTCTGCGGTTCCACAAATGGGCCCAGCCCCATCGATAGCCTGAAGATCGTGCCACCAGCTCCAGAGCCGCCAGACGTAGTTGTCCCGTAAAAATCCCCATTAGTGGCCTGGGCCAGCGGTCCCGGGTAAGCCGGGCAGCTCTCGATGTTATCCGGACAGAAGGTGTGTAGTGTCGTCAGCGCACCAGTCGGGGTGATTGTAAAGACCGTGCCAGAGATGCGCCCACCGGCCCCGGTTGTCCCATAGAAATCGCCACCAGGGGCTTGGATCAGTCCAGTCGCCGGGTCTGAGCCGTCCGTGCAATCGCCGTTAGACGTCTGTTTGGAGCAGAAAGTGTATAGGACAGACAGGGCGCCGTGCGGAGTGATTTTAAAAACCGTGCCCGAGTTGTGGGCCCCACCGAGGATTGTTGTGCCGTAAAAGTTGCCGTCGGCGGCCTGGGTCAGTCCCTCGCTCGCGTACGGCTCTGCGCCGTCGGTGCAAGGAAGGATGGGGCAGAAGCTGTACAACGTCGTCAACGTGCCGCTCGGCGTGATCTTGAAGACCGTCCCCGATCCATTGAAGCCCAGGATGCCGGCCCCGCCGAACTGGGTTGTCCCATAGAAGTTTCCGTCGCCGGCGAGCACCAGCCCACTCGGATTTATACCGTCCGTGCATTGTGGGGCGGCTTGGGAGCAGAATCTGTACAGCGTGGTCAGCGTGCCGTTCGGGCTGATTTTGAAGACGCTACCACCGGTCTGACCGTGGAAATAAGGACCCTCTGAGGTTGTTCCGTAGAAATCCCCGTTGGGAGCTATGACGAGCCCCGCTGCGGGGTTGCACCCGAATTCGTGCGAGGAGAACGTGTAAAGCGTCGTCAGCGTGCCAACGGGGGTGACTTTGAACACTGTTCCGCCCGAGTCGAACGTTCCGCCCCCGCTGCAGTCGGCTCCGCCGTGCTCGGTTGTGCCGTAGAAGTCCCCATCGGGGGCCTGTATCAGCGGGGCGTTGGGCCCGGAGCCATCCGCGCAATCAGGACCACCATGGAGACAGAAGCTATACAGCCTCGTATAGACGCCGTTCGGCGTGATCTTAAAGATAGTGCCGTGGTTGTCGTAGGCCCCGCCCCTCTGGGTTGTTCCGTATAGGTTGCCATCGGCGCCCTGCACCAGCGCGGCGTAGGCCGGCTCGCCGTCGGGCCCGTCGAATTCGAGCAGCGTGGTGAGTGTCTGTGCGGGTAGAGCAATCGCCGTTGCCGCGCACAGGGCAAAAGCGGCGCACGCCCTCTTGGCCCAGTTCAGTTTGCCCAGCACAGCAACAATTCGTTTCATCGGTGGCTCCTTTCTCCAATCGATTTGGCCTGGGCGGCAACATCAAAAACAAGCCCCTGGGAATCGGGCGGAGCCGCTACCCGCGACTCACAACCATTTGTCACGCTCCGCCCTATATTCCCAACTCGAAGTGGCGGACCGCGTTCGGCGGTGAAGCGCATTCCGTGACAGCGCGCACGCGCCGGCGATTCTCTAGGAACAGTGCCGTGAGCCACTCCTCAGCCAAAGCATCGTTCCACGGAAGGTAGTGGTCTACGCCAGCAAAGCAGAGTTCGGCATGCCAGTTGCCGGTGCTGTCGCGCCTGAGCGTGACTGTGACGCCGGAAGGGAGGTGGCGGGCCGAAGTCTTCCGCAGGTAGTTCTCATTGATTTCCCGTAGGCCGCCAGTGAGCGGACCCGCGCGCACGAAGTCCTGGCCGGCGTTGAAATGCAGCAGTTTCGCAACATTCGCAATCGTCCAATCACTGCCGAAAATCCGGCCCAGGGTGGGTTGCGGGCCAAGCGGAGCGTCCATGACTCCTCAATGATCTCACGATCCCCCAGCTTCATTTCGGTCAATCTGGGTTATTTGGAGCGCAGGGCAAACGCCACATAGGCGCCTCTGAACTTTGCTGGCGTGGCGGTAGCCGTGGATCGTGCCGTGGATCGCGCCTGCGCCGCCGCACAGAAGACGATATATTCGGTGCCTCCGACTTCATACACGGCAGGGATGCCCTCAATAGGTTCTGGAAGCTGAGCCTCCCAGAGCATCTTGCCGTTTTCTACGTCAAAGGCCCGGGCTTTCCGGTCGTTGGTGCCGGTGATAATGAGACCACCGGCGGTGATCACCGGACCGACCCTGGGAAAATGAGCACCAGTGTTGACGATACCCCTTGCGGCGAGTTCTGTTACTTCGCCAAGCGGAATCGACCACTTGATGATGCCCTCGTTCAAGTCGTAGAAGGTGAGGGAAGTCCACGGCGGCGCAATGGCGGATAAACCGTTAGCGATTAGGAAACCAAAGCTGCTCACGTATCGAGATGGCTGGTTCTTAGGGTTCGCCGGATCGGGTTTCAGTTGCAATATGCACGGCAGGTCCTTGGAGGCGACAGCCAGCATGCCGCGTCCGGGATCGACTGCGGCTCCTCCCCAGTTGGCGCCGCCATTGTTCCCGGGCATTTGCACGCTCCCTCGGAAACTCGGCGGTGTGAACAACCCTTCATTGCGAGCGCTGAGGATCATGTCGCGGAAACGGGCGCGGTCTTCGGCGCTCAGGTAGGGGTTTAGATCTTCCACGGTGAACTTCTGGCGGGAGAACGGCGGCGGTTTCACCGGAAACGGCTGGGTCGAGGACACTTTTTCGCCCGGAACGTCTGAAGCGGGGACTGGTCGTTCCTCGACTGGCCAAATCGGCTTTCCAGTTTCTCGATCAAATACCCAGACGAAGCCTTGCTTGCTGACCTGTGAAACAACGTCAGTGCGTTTGCCGCCCTCTTGAATGGTCAGAAGTTTTGGGGCGGTAGGGTTGTCATAGTCGAAAACGTCGTGGTGAACCATTTGGAAATGCCAGAGGCGGCGACCGGTGCGTGCATCGAGTGCCAGCAGGCAATCGGCGAAGAGGTTATCACCGTGGCGGTCCGCGCCATAAAAATTGTACTTGGCGCTCGCTGTCGGTGCGAAGATAATGCCGCGTTTTTCGTCCAATGCAAACTCGCTCCAGACGTTCGCCCCACCCACCGTCTTCCACGCCTCCTTGGGCCAAGTTTCATAGCCGAACTCTCCAGGGCGCGGCACTGTATGGAAGGTCCAAACCAGTTTTCCTGATCGCACGTCGAATGCGCGGATGTCACCTGGAGCGGAGCCATAGCCCTGATTAGTGGCCGATCCAAGAATCAACGTGTCCTCGAAGACCCGGCCCGGCGTCGTGGACTGCACCGAAGTGAGGGTCCGGGGATCGCGATCCAGGCCGACTCTCAGATCCACCGCTCCGTTGGAGCCGAATGACCGGATCGGCTTCCCGGTCTAGGCGTCGATTGCACGAAGCGACTGATCCGCGCAAAAGAGAAGGCGCCGGTCGGTGCGGTCCCGGTTTTCCCAGTAATTGATGCCACGATTGGTCACGATCTTGACTGCGGGCGACGGCGCGTGGGTCCAAATCTCGCTGCCGGTGGCGGCATCGAGTGCAACGATGGAATTGTTCTTCGCCAGCACGTACATGATCCTGCCGATCACGATGGGGTTGAAGAAATAGGGCATATCGCCCCCAGTCGGGTACGTCCATGCTGGTTCGAGTTGGCTTACATTTGACCGGTTGATCTGCTTCAGAGCGGAGTATTGCGCAGCATCCGGATTGCCGGAATAATCGCGCCAAGTGGTGTGCGTCTGGCCAAACAACGCGCTATTCAAAGCAAAAACCAGGTAGGCGATAGGCAGGGAGGTTCGCAATGGGTCCACTGGGCCATGGTATCGAAGTACGAGGTCCGGCAACCGCCAAACTATCGCTAGGGGCGACCCTCAGAACAACCGCGCGGCTGCGCTCCTACCCGGTGCGGGTGGCGTTATGCTGAAACAAGAACCGCCCGAGCCTAACTAAGCCAATGCAGCGAAAGATTTTCTGGACCACCTTCATGGGCCTTGGGCTTATTGCCGATTTCGCGTTGCCGATCTGGTGGGCGCTCGGTGCCACGATTCCCATTTTCTGTATTAGCTGGTGGGTGGCTTACCGGAGCGAGTGGTTTTGATTGCCCGCCTTGGCAGGCAATGCGCAGAGCGGGCGGAAACAGGTCTGGAACATGCGGCTGCGCGGGCGCATTGAGCGCGCCCGCGACACGACTTTCGCGTAAGGCTGGCACAGAGCGGGTTTAACTTACCGCCGGCCTCCGACGTGGCCTCCAGCATGGAAGCTGCCTCCGTGAAAGCCGCCACCGACGTAGCCGCCGCCACGATAAACCCCACCGCCGCGATACACTCCGCCACCCCGATAACCGTAGCCGCCGTAGCCCCAGCCCCCATAGCCAAAGCCAAGCCCTATCGAGGGGCCGACGTAGGGATAACCATAAGCGTAAGGTCCGTACGCCTGGTACGGATAACCGTAAGGGTAAGCATACGGAGTCGCGTAGGGGTGAGTGTAAGCCGGCACTCCAACCCCGATGCCAAACCGCACGGCCGCATCGGCCTTCGGGCCGGCGAACGCCATCAACCCTGACAGCGCCAGAGTCGCAAGTCCAATCTTTTTCAACATCTCTCTAACCTCCAGTTCGTTGGACGCTGCCTTACCTCGCCGGACTGCAAATGTTTGTAAAGACATAGCAGCGTTCCGACATCGTAGAAAGTTTTCCTGTCGGTTCTGGCGCTGCCGGTTGGGCTATTTGCGGACCCGGCGTGAGGAGCGCGAGGATTGTTCTCCTCCTGTTCCCGATCCGCATCGATGCCGCGGTGATGACCGTGCCGGAGCCCTGGGCGGCGGACATACGGCGTACCCGGCACATCGGCGATTTCAGGCGATGGAAAAACCACGACAGCTACCCGAAGGCGTTCCAGCGGTTACTGCGCGATCTGGCTCCGGGACCGACCGCCAAGCCTTAGCCCGATGTAACCCTGGGGCCTCCGGCGCTTGCCGCCCTGCGCGCCACAACACTGGACTGGTACGACGGGTCGTCCGGCGGCGGTTTGGGCGCGCCGTGGGCCAAATGCGCGCGAAGGGCGGCCTATTGCTGGGTTATGTGGCAGCCACTCAGCTTGCCTCTTATTGGACGGCGCAATTAGGAAACGCGCTTGTCGCTCTCGCGGGTCCGCCGAACGGCGCACTGGCTGGGTGTATACTAACGCAAAGCCGGGAGCCAACGGGTTGGCGAGCTTAGATTGGTTATAGCCCGCCCAGCCCTCATAGCCCGTGGTGTATTGCAGGTCGTCGAAACGCATCGCTCCCTGCCCGTGGGCGATTGAACTCACGGTGACGACCCGGCCCGCAGGCGCGGCGAGCACCAGCGGAAGCAGCAGACCGGTGAGCGCGAAGTGGCCAAGATGGTTGGTGCCGAATTGTCTTTCAAAGCCGTCGGCGGTCGTCTGGCGAGTCGGAAACGCCATCACTCCGGCATTATCGATGAGCAGGTCGAGCGGCTTACCCGCCTCCAGCAGCGACGCAGCGCAGGAACGAACCGATGCCAGCGACGCAAGATCGAGGACAGCCACGGTCACGTCGGCGGTAGGAAATTCCTGTTTGATCCTCTGCCGCGCCGCCTCGCCCTTCTTCGCATCGCGGCATCCGAGAATTACGGCGCAACCCGCGCCCGCCAAGTGCCGCGCCGCATGAAAGCCGATGCCGCTGTTCGCCCCGGTGATGAAAGCACACTTGCCCGCCTGCGACGGAATGTCCGCCAGTGTCCACTTGCTCATTCAGTCCCTCTTCCTTTGGGTAAACCCAACACTACTATAACTAAGGGCAACGTGGAGTCCACCAATCTTGAAGCCGATGAAAAACATGCGGGCGGTTCTGAGGGGAATTATGACCTGTTCGACCAGATTCGGTCCGAACCCGAGGGAAAAATCAGGTTGCTTTCAAGCAAGCGGTGAGTTTTCGGTGAGGCTGCGTGACGCATCCTGCGTCGCTCCTGCTATCGTCGAACTAGCCCGGCGGAGGTGGCTTCGACCGATGAAAGAAAGGAGCGGCGTTGATCCGACAAAGCTGGAGGCTCTGCGGCAACGCCTCGAGGCGCAAAGGACCCTTTGTGAGACATCCCGAGGCTCATCCAGCTCCGGTATTCCGAGTCGCTGCCAGTTGGCCGTGTAACGCGCTACCCGTGGATGTGGACTCTTGCCTGTAACACGCCCCCTCTATGCATTCGCCGAAGCTTACGCGAACGTGAGGCCGTTGCTGGGCTGGAGGCGCGGGAGGCCTCTTCTCCAATTCACTTCGTTGATTCCGCAGCAGCCGCAACTAGCCTGCCACGTCGGTCCCGGCGTGTCGCGCCAGGGTGCCGAAACGGCGATTATGCAGTACGACGCGCGTCCTGGATCGAAGCTGAAGAACCCAGCCTGTCGCCGGATTAGTTAGCCCCTTCCCATTCGTCTGCCGTGGCGACGCCGACTGTGCGCTCGACCTTTACGCTAGGGTTGTGAGCCGCCTGCCCTTCTCTGCAAGAAGTAAGGCCAGGAGCTTAGCCGGCTTGGTAGCGCTGGCGTTCCCGGAGACGGCGTGAAGTTCGCCGGGCCGTTCAAGGAACATCTGACCGGCGGCATAAAGTCTTCTCCGGCCCATCGCCGACTTTCGAGCGAATCTCCCCTTCGAGGACGTAGACGATGGTGATCCCTGGGTGGCGGTGCGCGGTCGAGCTTTCGCCCGGCCCATAGGAGACTTCCACCGCTGTCACGGACCAGTCTTTCAACATCACGTCCGGTAGTTCGTGCTCGAAAACAACCTTGCTGCCGCCGCTCTTCTGCGCATTCAACAGGACTTGGCCCAGAAGTGCACCCGCGCTACCGAGCAGTACTCTTCGATTCAGCATCTTCCTACCTTACGACGAAACCACCAGTCGCACTCCGGCCTGCCCAGTCGCCAGCCAAATCTCAGTCTTGCCAACGCCGCTCGGCGGCCTCTCCTCGCGATAGCCACGCTCCCGAAGCAAAGGAACGAAAATGCCAAAAGCACGTTGACCATGACCTACTCGTGACGTAGCGCCACCAGCGGGTCTACCCGGATAGCGCGGCGCGCCGGAATGTAGCAGGCCACCAGTGCGACCAGCATAAGCAGAATACTCACCACTACGAGCGTTACGGGATCGCCGGGCTTCACATCGTAGAGCATGCTGCCCAGTAGGCGTGTCACCGCGAATGACCCCGCGATGCCGAGCGCCACTCCGACGGCCGCCAGCGCGACGCCATGGCGCACAACGCGCCGCAGGACCTGTCCGGCCGGCGCACCTAACGCGACACGGATGCCGATCTCCCGCGTTCCGCGCGTCACCTCGTGGGCCAGCAGGCCATAAAGACCGATGGATGCCAGCAGCAGCGCCGCCAATCCAAAAAAACTGGAAAGCCGCGCCACCAGCCGCTCCTGAAACAGCAGTTGATCGATGTGCTGCTCCTGCGTCTTGACGTTGACCATTGGAATGTCAGTGCCGACCTGCCGCACGACTGCGCGCACGTCTGGCACGAGCGAGAGGGGATCGCGGGCCGTGCGCAACTCGAAGGAACCGCCAGCCGCACTTGGAACATATATAGTGGGCTCGATGGCTCGCCGGAGGCTATCGTATTTCATGTCGCGAACTACGCCTACAATTTGCCAGCCCGCGCTGGGTGTCCCATCGGGATCTTCACTGGGGTCCGGAGTGTAATCGCCGAACGGCCGCCCCAGCGGGTTGCCCTTCGGAAAGTACGCGCGAATAAACGACTCGTTGACGATTGCCGGCACCAGAATCTGCGCTTTGGATTTCGGATCGGATGCCACCTTTGCGGCTATTTCGTATTCTTCCGGCTTGAACTTGCGGCCCCGCTGGAGGGGGATTTTCATGGTCTCAAAGAACTGTGGACCAACCGGGAACATGTCCGCCGAAACCCGGGCTTTGGGAGGTGTGCCAAGCAGGTGAAAGTCGGTACTCCACAGGCTTCCGGCCAGTAGCACCATATCCGAATAGCTGACCGAGACGACGCCGGGAATGGCGGCGAAACGGTCGCGGAGATCGCGATAAAACCCTGCCAGCCGTTCTCCTTTGTAGTGTTTCAAGGTCGCGTCCACATCGAAAGTCAGCAGATTATCCGTGGCGAAACCCGGATCGAGATGGCGCAGATTCTGTAGCGTATGCACGACCAGGCCGGCTCCCACCAGCACGACCACCGTGAGCGTCACCTGCGTCACCACCAGGATGTTACCCAAACGGAAGCGGCCCTGGCGCGCGTTAATGGCGGCGGCGCCGTCCTTTAACGCCGGCGTCAGATCGATGCGCAGCGAGCGGAACGCCGGAGCCATGCCAAACAGCAGTCCGGTGAAAATCGCGGCGGACAGCGTGAAGCCCAGAACACGCCAGTCCGGGTCGGCAGAGAGCCGGAAGTTGTTCGTACTCCTGACGGCAAAATCGATCAGGGCGCGCGCCCCCCAATGGGCCAGCAGAATGCCAAGCGCGCCGCCGAGAAGCGAAAGCGTGACGCTTTCGGTGAGCAATTGACGCACGAGTCGGCTGCGCGCGGCGCCCAGGGCCAGTCGTACGGCAATCTCTTTTTGACGCGACACAGCCCGCGCCAGTAGAAGCCCGGCGATATTGGCGCAGCCGATCACCAAGACGATCCCTACCGCGAACATCAGCACATAGAGAAGCGTCGAGATGCGGCCCCGGAGGCCCGTCAAGCCGGTTTGTGCCGGTTCCAGCGTGATCGTCGGCGCGTCAGAGGGCTTTGCCACGGGTTTCTCCGCGTGCATCAGATTGTTCAGGAACAGAGCGCTGAGTTGGCTCTGAGCGGCTCCAACTGAGATACCGGGCTTCAGGCGGCCCGCAGCCACGATCCAGAAGGAACCGGCGTCCTCCTGGTGAGGAGTCCAGGCAAAGTGCTGCTGGAGATTGCGGCGCTGGATAAGGGGCACGGACAGATCACGGATATTGCCCGGTGTCAGATAGGCGAAAGATTCCGCGGCCACGCCGACAACCGTGAATGGCAGCCCATTCAGGTCTACCGTCTTCCCGAGAATGCTGCGGTCGCCGCCGAATTGCCGCTTCCAATAACCATGCTGAAGGACCACTACGGCCGGAGCGCCCGGAGCATTGTCGGTCGGCAGAAACACCCGTCCAAACTCTGGACCCACGCCCAGTGTCTGGAAATAGTCGCCCGAGACATATTGTCCATTGGCTTGATGTACCCCGCCGATACCGCTGACCGTAACCCCGCCGCCGCCCGCGAACTCCGCGAGGCTGGAGAATGGTCCATGCTCCCGCACATCATCGAGGAAAGGCCTGGAGAGCGAGCAGCCGTGAGGATTGTCGGTCCCGGAGCTGTTACTGCAGTCTCCATAAGAGCTAAAACCATGGACCGCCAGCTTGCCCCGGGCGCTCCATTTAATCAGCATCAAATGCTCCGGATCGCGGATGGGCAATGCTTTAAACATGACCGCGTTGATGATGCTGAATATGGCGGTGTTCGCGCCGATGCAAAGCGCCAGGGTAAGCACCGCCACGGTGGTGAAGCCGGGATTTTTCGCCAGCACGCGCAGTCCATAAAGGATGTCGCGGCCCCAGCCCGCCAGCACTGTGACTCTGCCGTGCGCACGGAGGGCGCGATCTTCAACGTTATGCTGCCAGGTTGTCATGGTGGATTCCTTTCCGTGATGAGCTTCCTGTAATGCGTTGGCTAGCGCCGTCCAGTTGCTGATATGACGCTTGGCGATTTCGCTCGCTTGCGGATCGTTCGCACCCAGCCGCAATGCCTCGCTGTACGCGTCTTCCAGTTGGCGCGCTACCTCTTCGACAATTTCCGCCTCGCGCTCCGGGCGGAACCCGCGCAGGCGCAGGCGCTCGCGCACGTATGCCGTCCAATCAAGCATGGCTGGGCCGGATCATCTGGTTGATGGTGGCCACGAATTCTTCCCAGGCGCTGCGCTGGGCTTTTAGGAATTTGCGGCCGGCGGGGGTTAACCGGTAACATCGGCGGCGGCGTTCGCCAGACTTCTCCAGCCAGCGCCCGGCGATCAGGCCGCGATCCTCCAAACGGAATAAAATCGGGTACAGCGAGCCGATACGGAAGCGAATCTGGCCATTGGAGCGTTGCTCGATCAGCTTACCCAGATCGTATCCGTGGCGCGGCCGCGCTTCCAGCAGCGTAAGCACCAGGAGTTCCGCGCTTCCCTTGCTCAGGTCACGATTGAACATAGTACTTCTGCCAATTATACTTCTGAGACGTACATCAGCGGGAGATGTTACGGATGGAGGGGGCACCTTCGCGGAGAATTGCCTGCGCCGTGACGGAAAAAACGTGATGGATCGCCTACTGCGAGCAGCACCTTTGAAGGGTGTGCCATCCTTTGATATTGTGCCCAGCGGTCTACGAAGCGCCCGGTTTATCGAACCCATGCTCCTACTCCGCACGGACAAGTTGCCCGAGGGCGAAGGCTGGCTGCACGAGGTCAAGTTCGATGGGTATCGGGCGTTGGCGATCAAGACCGGCGGGCAGGTCCGGCTGCGGTCCCGCAACGACAAGGACTTTACCAAGCGCTATCCCGGCGTTGTGGCAACGCTGAGGGAGTTGCCGGATGAAACCGTGATTGACGGCGAGGTGGTGGCGCTCGATGCAACCGGCAAGCCCGTATTCAGCCTGCTGCAAAACGGCGGCGCGAACGTTCACTACTACGTCTTCGATGTGCTTATGCTCGGGGGCAAAGACGTGACAGGCGAGCCGCTGCTCAAGCGGCGGGATCTCCTAGAGAATCACGTCCTGCCGAAGCTCCCCGAGCCGGTGCGATGCTCCCCGGTTCTGGACGCGAGCCTTTCGGACCTGATCCAGTCCATCCGTGCGCAGGGCCTTGAGGGGCTGGTGGCCAAGCGCGCCAACAGCCGGTACGAACCGGGGCAGCGTTCGGGTGCCTGGATGAAGATGCGGGTGAACCGCTGCCAGGAGTTCATCATCGGCGGCTATTCACTCGGCGGCAGCAGCTTCGACGCGGTGATCGTCGGGCACATGGTGGACGGTAAGCTGGTGTACGTCGCGCGGACGCGGAGCGGATTCACGCCGGCGTCGCGAGCGGAATTACTGCGCAAGATGAAGCCGCTGGAGGTCGAGGAGTGCCCGATCTGCAATCTGCCGGAAAAGCGGCCGGGTCGATGGGGCGACGGGCTGACGGCGGACAAGATGAAGGAGTGCCGGTGGCTTCGGCCTGAAT
>Ga0187871_10002341_pt1 | contig 15543 bp, 11 predicted proteins | sample June2016WEW_16_1_FD_132988 | JGI IMG/M metagenome (GOLD analysis project Ga0187871, IMG submission 132988) | Peatland microbial communities from SPRUCE experiment site at the Marcell Experimental Forest, Minnesota, USA - June2016WEW_16_10 | ecosystem: Environmental > Terrestrial > Soil >... | reverse complement strand
TGGGAGCTCTGGCTGCTGGCGGGCAAGACCTCTTATGTCGTCGAGCAGTGCATCGCCACGACCGAGCCGGCGTTTGCCGCCAAGCACGCCTTCCAGCTCGCGCGGCAGTTCAATAATTTCTATCATCGCCATCACATCCTCACCGAAGCTGACGAGGACCGAAAGCGCTTCCTTCTCGCGACTGCGGCTGTGGTGCGCCGCGAGCTGATTCGCGTGCTTGCGGTGATGGGAATCAGCGTGCCGCCGGTCATGTAGTGCAGGAATTGCGTGATTCCGCTCGGCTTTTGGTATAAGCTCGGCTCTTCATGCAGCCGGCCATCGCGCAGCCATCGCTGATCGAGGACTTCACAAGCGCGGCCGTTCAGGCCGTCGCGACGGTGCAACTCATCGACCGCTCGCCTGCGGCCCTGCGGGACGCAATTCTTCAAGCAGTGGGCGACGCGCCTCGCATTCTTTTCGCTCCTCCGCAAGAGCTTTCCGCCAGCTTGTTTGCTGAGTTCGCGCGCGATCCGCGCGTGCGGGCGGACCCCACGCCGGAGGAGATGGTGGCGAGCGCCGCGGGCGTGACCGAGGCTTTCGCCGGCGTCGCGAGCACGGGCTCGGTATGCATCGATATCTCATTCGAACGCACCGGAATGGTGAGCCTGCTGGCACCGCTGCAAATCGCGGTGGTTGCGGCCGAGACCATCGTTCCGCAGCCGCGCGATCTGTTTCGCGAGGACGTGCTCGGCGGCCGCGGACTGCAACGCGACTTCGTCTTCGTTACCGGCCCTAGCGCAACGGCCGACATGGGGCCGCTGGTGCGCGGTGTCCACGGTCCGCACAAGCTGCACATCATCGTCTTGAGGTGAACATGGCGAGCGTCGCAAATCCTGCCGACATCAATCCGCGCCAGGTGGCAAACAAGTCGGACAAGCGGGCGTTCTTGGATGCCATCCGCATGACGCTGGCGGTGCAGAGTCCGGCGGTGCGGCACAACACCCAGACCTTCAACCGCAACCGCTACGCCGCGACGGCGCGCCTCGCCGATTACGACGCACTGAAAGACCGCGCCCGCGAGATCAAGCAGAACGCCATTGCCAACTTGCCGGAGCTGCTGCGACAGCTTGAGGCTAGTGTGCGCGCCAATGGTGGCCATTTCTATCTCGCCAAAACAGCGGCGGACGCGGATCGCTACATCTCCGAGGTGCTGACCCGCCACGAAGCCAAGCTGGTGGTGAAGGGCAAGAGCATCACCTCGGAAGAGATTAAGCTGAACCACGCGCTGGAGGCGGCGGGCATTACCGTTGCCGAAACCGATCTGGCGGAATTCATCTTGCAAGTCGCCGACGAGCAGCCATCCCACATTGTGGCACCAGCACTACACTACTCGCGAGAGCGCATAACCGCGTTGTTCAAACGCAAATTCACCACCGATCTACCGCTCGACACCGGTGAAGAGCTAACGGTATTTGCGCGCGAGAAGCTGCGCCAGAAATTTATTGCGGCCGACGCGGGCATCTCGGGCGCGAACCTCATTGCTGCCGACAGCGGCTCGCTCATGCTGGTGGAGAGCGAAGGCAATATTCGCATGACGATGATTCTGCCGCCGGTGCACATCGCGATTGCCGGGATTGAAAAAGTCGTGCCGTCGCGTACGGATTTTGGCACTTTCATCGAGCTACTCCCACGCAGTGGGACTGGGCAGCCGCTGACCTCATACGTGAGCATCCTGCATCCGCCGCTCAAGGCGCCGCCGTTCGCCGCGCCGGGCAAGCAGCCGAAAACCCGGGAGTTTCACCTGGTGCTGATCGACAACGGGCGCAGCCGCATGCGCGAGGACCCGGTTCTGCAAGAGGCGCTGCGCTGTATCCGCTGCAGCGCCTGCCTGAATTCCTGCGCCAATTTCGAGACGGTTGGCGGGCATGCGTTCGGCGGCGAGACCTACTCCGGCGGCATCGGCGGATCGTGGGAGGCAGGCACAGGCAAGCTGCTCAACGCGCGTTTCAGCGAGCTCTGTACCGGCTGTTCGCGGTGCGTGAACAATTGCCCGGTGCGGATCGATATTCCGTGGCTCAATGAGGCGCTGCGGCAGCGGATGAATTTCGAGCAGCCAGCCTCGGCAGCGAAGTCGGGCTTTGGCGCTATGACGGGCAGCGCCGCGGAAGACCGCGTGGCGCCGCTGCAGAAGCAATTCTTTGCCAACTATCACGTTATGGCCAAAGGCGCCACACGATTCGCATCGGTGTCGAATGCGCTGACAAGCATGCCCTTTGTGCGTGGTGTCATGGAAAGCGTCGTTGGCCTTGACCGTCGCCGCAAGCTGCCGCCGTTTCCGAAGAAAACCTGGGAGGAACTGTATCGCACTCAGCAGGGCCGTGGAACCGTGCGCACAGACCTGCCTAAGGTGCTGATGCTCGCCGACGTGTTCACAAATTATGGCTCGCCGGAACGAGGCATGGCAGCCGTGCGTGTCTTGCGCGAGGTGGGCTTCGATGTCGAATTAAGTGCGCCATTGCCCGACGGCCGCGCAGCGATCTCGCAAGGGATGATTGCAACTGCGCGCGAGCAGGCGGTGCCGTTGGCGGCAATGCTGATGCCGCACATCGACAACGGAGAGACCGTCTGCGTGCTGGAGCCCAGTGTGCTGGCGATGCTGCGTTTCGACTATGCGCACCTGCTGGATGCGGCGACTTGGAGCAGGCTCTCAAAAGGCAAGTTCGTTGAACCCTTGCAGTTGGTCTGGTCACTTACTGAAGGAGCATCGTTGCCAGACTTGTCGAAGGCGTTTCCCGCGGGCCGCTCGCCTCACGGGAAACACGTCTTCTACCACTCGCATTGCCAGCAGCGGACGTGCAACGCAGCAACGGAAACGATTGAAGTCCTGCGCGCCTGCGGCTTTGATGTAGTCACGTCTTCCGTGGAGTGTTGCGGGATGGCGGGCAGCTTCGGCTATAAGCGCGACTATTATGAGCTCAGTATGGCGGTCGGCGAAGACTTGTTTGCGCAAGTGCGCGCCGCCGAACAGGACGGCCCGCGCACGCTGGTCGCCAGCGGTACCTCGTGCCATGAGCAATTGTGGGCAGGGATGGGGCGCAAGGTGTTGCACCCGGCGGAACTGCTGGTGAGCACCCTGGCGTGATGGGTCTCCTCTAAACCTGCAGTAAACCAGAATAGATTGCCATTCCGACGACGGCGTCCACGCCCATTCGGTCGAGTTCGTCAATCTCTGCCAGGCTGCTGATTCCGCCGGCCGCGATCAGATGCCGGGAAGTCATCTGCCGCAATTGCCGTACAGTCTCGAGCGGAATTCCTTGCATTAACCCTTCGGTATCGATGTGGGTGTACAGAAAAGCCGAACAGAACGGTTCGAGCTGCCGCATCATCTCCGCGGGCAGTATGACGGTGATTGTCTTCCATCCGTGGATAGCGACTCGTCCGCGCCTGGTATCGACCGCAAACACCAGCCGCTCATTGCCGAACTGATCGCTCAAATCTTTGGCGAACGCTGCATCAATCGCGCCATCTTTAATTAACGCTGAGCCGACAATGACCTTGCTCGCGCCACAATCTAGCATTCTTCGGGCTTCCTCTGCCGAGCGAATCCCACCGCCGACTTGGCAGGCAAGTTTGCGGCAGAACTCTGCGATGAGTTGCCGATTCGATCCCGTGCCCATGGCCGCATCGAGGTCGACAAGCTGCACTAGCGGATACCGAGAAAATCGCTCAACCCAAGTTGCGAAATCATCAAACTCCAGCGCTTTTTTCTCACCCTGAACAAGCTGCACGATCTTTCCGCCCATGAGGTCGATCGAGGGAATCAACATGGCAACCTCACGGGTACGCCAGACCGGCGTAGTTCCTCCTTGATCGCTCGCACCGACTCCAGTCCAAAGTGGAAGACGGACGCCGCCAGCGCCGCATCGGCGGCACCTTGCTCGAATACCTGCACAAAGTGTTCAGGCTCGCCGGCTCCGCCCGAGGCGATGACCGGGATGCGCACGCTGGTTGCGATCGTCCGCGTAAGCTCGCAGTCGAAACCCGACTTGGTACCGTCGCGGTCCATCGAGGTGAGCATGATTTCGCCCGCCCCTCTTTGTTCTGCTTCCATCGCCCACTGTTTTGCGTCGTTGCCCGTGGGCTTGCGACCTCCGCACACGTACACCTCCCATCCGCCGGCGCCGCGTTTAGCGTCAATCGCCACAACCACGGCTTGCGAGCCATAACGCCCGGCAATTTCGGCGATCAGGGCGGGGTGGACAATCGCGGCCGAGTTGATGGCCACCTTATCGGCCCCGCAGTCGAGTACGGCCGCGGCGTCGTCGAGCGAACGAATGCCTCCGCCGACGGTGAACGGTATGAAGAGCTGGTTGGCTGTGCGGCGCACCGTCTCCAGCAGCGTGTGGCGCGATTCCGCTGTAGCCGTAATATCGAGCAGCACAATCTCGTCCGCTCCGGCCGCGCTATGAGCAGCCGCCAGCTCGGCGGGATCACCGGCATCGCGCAACTGGACGAACTGAACACCTTTCATCACCCGTCCTGCGTGGACGTCGAGGCAGGCAATGATGCGCTTGGCCAGCGATTCACATCGCACAGAAGTTCTCCAGGATCATCAATCCCACATCCCCGGACTTTTCCGGATGAAATTGCACACCGAACAGATTTTCACGCTCCACCGCCGCCGCGAACGGAGCTTCGTAGGTGCACGTCGCGACCGTGCCATCGCATAACGGAGCGCGATACGAATGCGTGAAATAAACGTAAGCATCCGAGGGCACATGACGCAGCAGAGCGGAGTGCGGTTCCACCTCGATACGGTTCCAGCCTACGTGAGGCGATTTCACCCGGTCCGAAAAACGCGAGCAGATTCCAGTGAATGCGCCCAGACCTCTTAATTGACTCGCCTCCTCGCTGCCTTCAAACATCCATTGCAGACCGAGGCAAATGCCTAGCATCGGTTTCTTGCCCGTCAAGGCTCGCTGCAGTTCCTCAGCAAGTGGGCCATGCGCCAGCGGCTCCGTGGCTGCGAAATTTCCAACACCAGGAATGATGAGCTTGTCGGCGCGTTGAACTTCGCCCGCATCGGCGGTCACGATACACTCCTGCCCGAGATGCCCGATCGCCTTCACCACCGACGTCAGGTTTCCGGCGCCGTAGTCGATGATGGCAATCACAACAATCCTTTTGTACTCGGCAACATTCGTCCCAGTTGCGGGTCCTTGGAGCAGGCGACGCGCAGCGCCCGGCCAAATGCCTTGAACAGCGCTTCGATTTTGTGATGGCTGGAGCGGCCGTAGAGGACCTTGGCATGTACGTTGGCCTTTGCTCCCCGCGCGAAGCCATCGAAAAAGTCGGCGACCAGCTCCGATTGGAGATCTCCCACCAGCCGGGCGCGAACTTTCGTTTCGATCACGGCAGCGCTGCGTCCGCTGAAATCGACTGCTACGACGCCGAGGGTTTCATCCATCGGCATTACAAAATAGCCGGCGCGCCAAATTCCGTGTTTGTCCGCCAAGGCCTGGGCGAAGGCCTCGCCTAACGCAATGCCGACATCTTCTACCGTGTGATGCTGGTCGACATCGAGGTCACCGGTAGCCTTCACATCGAGATCGAAGGCCCCATGCCGCGCCACGAGCTCCAGCATGTGATCCAGAAAACGAATGCCGGTCGCAATTGTCCCGCGGCCGCGGCCTTCGATCGTGAGCGCCACACGAATCTCGGTCTCGTTCGTCTTGCGATGGATGCGCGCGCGTCTCATGCAGTCACGCTCCGGCCCAGATTCAGTTCAGCGCAGACTTCTTTCATCACGGCGAGGAGCTGGTCCGTTTGCGCGCGGATTCCAACCGTGATGCGCACGCAGCCATCGCAACCGGGATCGGCTGAACGATCACGGACCAATATCCCACGTTGTCGCATAGCGGAGACGAACTCCCGGTGCTGTGGACCAATTTTCACGAGCAGAAAATTCGCGTGGCTTGGCCAGTATTGAATGTCGAGTTGTCGCAGCTCAGATGCAAGCCGCTCGCGTCCTTCTGTGATCTGGGAGACGTAACCATCGACGAACTTCTTATCTTCCAGCGCGGCGGGCAGCGCGATCAATGCAACAGCGTTCACGTTGTAAGGCGAAGAGATTCGCCGTAAGCCTGGCATCTGCGCCGTTGGCCCGCACAGCAGGCCGATACGCAGGCCAGCCAATCCGTATGCCTTGGAAAAGGTGCGAGCGACAAACAGATTATCAATCGTGCCAGTGTCCTGGATCACACTCTCGCCGTGAAACTCGTAATACGCTTCATCGACCAGCAAAGCCGCGTCCGGTGCGGCGTTCGCAATCTGAAGCAGTTGCTCCCGGCGGGCCACGGTCCCGGTGGGATTATTGGGACTGGCGATCGCAATCATGCGCGTCGACGGCGTGATGCTACCAAGAATTTTTCCCAGCGGAAACTGGAAATCCGCATCGCACTGCACTCGAAGAACCTGGGCTCCCGTCGCGGCCGCATAGATCTCGTACATGCTGAATGTGGGAGCCACGATAAGCACGTCCTCGCCGGGTTCGAGGTATGCCTCACAGAGCAAGTGAATCGCTTCGTCCACGCCATTTGTGAGCAGCACCTGAGCAGCCGAGAGTCCGAGAAACTGGGCGGCGAGCGCCTCGACCGGCTGACGTTCCGGATAGCGGGCGAGATCTTCGGCTGTGATCTGTGTCAGACGTTGTAGGACACGAGGCGAACAGCCAACCGTGTTCTCATTAAAATCTAGACGCATGCCCTTTCGGCCGGCCAGTGGCGGATGGTACTCCTGCAAATCCTGTATCGCACGGCGTGGGCTAAGCATGGGCAACGTTCCCCTTCGCGATAGCATTTGGTTTGTCGCACCTCACGCGCACCGATTCGGCATGCGCCCGCAGACCTTCGGCTTCTGCAAGCGTGGTGATGGTAGGGGCAATATTTCTCAAGCCATCGACATCGAACCGTTGCACCGTGATCAGCTTTACGAAATCGTGAACACCGAGACCTGCCCTGAATCGCGCGGCTCCGCCAGTAGGAAGTACGTGGTTCGGCCCGGCGGCGTAGTCACCCGCGGATTGAGCAGAATACTGACCGACAAACACGGAGCCGGCATTTCTGATCAGCGGAATGACGGTTTCATCGTCCACAGTGAGGTGCTCAGGAGCAATGAGGTTGACCCACCCTATCGCCTCATGAGGCGAAGATGCGACGAGCAGCACTGCATTGCGACGAATGGCTGTCCGAGCAATGGGGTTGTCGCGGGACGCAGCCGTAACCGCTTGTCTCACCTCGTCGGCCAGCTCTCTCATAGTAGTAATGAGTACGACGAGAGCGTCGGGATCGTGTTCGGCTTGCGCAACCATGTCGGCGGCCAGAAACGATGGCTCGCCACTGTTGCTGTAGAGCACCGCCTCGGTTGGTCCGGCCAGCATGTCGATCGCGCAGTCGAAGCTCACCAACTTCTTGGCTGCAGTCACGAACTTGTTCCCCGGCCCGACGATCTTGTCGGCCCGATCAATTGTTGCTGTACCGTAAGCCAGCGCGGCTATGGCTTGCGCTCCGCCGCAACGATACATTTCAGTGACTCCCAACAGCGCCGCCGCCGCCAAGGTGACGGAATGAGGCCGCGGCGACATGACACAGATTCGGGGAACGCCCGCGACCTGCGCGGGAATCACGGTCATCAACAAAGTGGAGGGCAGTGGATAGCGGCCGCCGGGCACATAGCAGGCAACTGAGGTCAGGGGACGCACAATTTGCGCCAGTTCCCCTCCGGCGACGGCCTTGCGCCATTCGCGAGGCATTTGCAACTTGGCGAATCGGCGGATGTTCGCCGCGGCGGCTCGCAACGCAGTGCGAATCGGGGGCGGCGTAACACGCCAGGCTTGCGCGATTTCGTCCTCGGAAACTCTTATGGATTGTCCCGGCTGTAAGCCGTCCCACAATGTGGCATAGCGCACGAGCTGGCGGTCACCGCCGCGTCGAACGTCACGAATAATTCTGCGTACCGCCGGCTCAACTTCGTTCAAAGACGTGCCGCGGCCCTCGATCTTCAATACGGCACGCGCGGCGCCTGCGCCTTGCAGAATCCGCATCACAGCACCACCTTGTTCAGCGGATATTCGACGATGCCCTGGGCCTTTGCCGCCTTCAGGCGAGGAATCACTTCCCAGCAAGCCGACTCTTCAAGGATCGTGTTAACGGCTACCCAATTACTGTCGCTCAAGGTGGAAATGGTTGGGCTATTCAGAGCGGGCAACACGCTCAACACAGCCTGCAAGTCACCGACCCGCACGTTGAGCATCAGGCCGACTCGACCTTGGGCTTCCATCGCCCCACGCAGCATGAGTGCGAAATTCTCGATCTTTTGCCGCTTGCAAGCTGTCCCCCAGGCGGTCCGGTTGGCAATGACTTGCGTGTTGGACTCCAGAACGGTTTCGATGATGCGCAACCGATTTGCCTTTAGCGAACTGCCGGTTTCGGTGACTTCGACGATGGCATCCGCCAACGTGGGAGGCTTCACCTCAGTCGCACCCCAGGAGAATTCCACCTTCACGTCAATCCCGCGTTGCGCAAAGAATCGCGATGTCACGCTCACCAATTCCGTCGCGATGGTGGCACCGCGGAGGTCCTCGGCACACTGCGCTGGCGAATCCTGCGGGACCGCGAGAACCCAGCGGACCTTGCCGCGACTTTGCTTGGCGTAAATCAGGTCCGCAACGCTAATCACATCGAGGCCGCTCTCCACCACCCAGTCCAGTCCCGTCAGACCCGCATCGAGTGCGCCGTGTTCCACGTAACGCGCCATTTCCTGCGCGCGAATCAGCATGCATTCGATTTCGGGATCGTTGGTGGCAGCAAAATACGAGCGCGGGCTGACGTACACCTGCAGCCCGGCGCGTTGCAGCAACGCAAGTGTGGCCTCCTGCAGGCTGCCCTTGGGAATACCTAGACGCAGCGTCATTGAGCACCTCCGGCGGAGGTCGTGACCGGCAACGGAGTGCTAAAGCAACTGCGCGTGCCCGTGTGGCAAACCACGCCCGCACCTTCAACCTCGACCTGGCACAAAATCGTGTCGAAGTCGCAATCGGTTGCGGCCTTCACGACGCGCAAGCGATTCCCCGAAGTCTCGCCCTTGGTCCAGAGCTGGTTGCGGGTGCGGCTAAAGAAGGTCACGTAGCCGGTTTGCAAGGTGCGTTCGTACGCTTCGCGATTCATGAAGCCGAGCATCAGGACTTCACCGCTCGCCGCGTCCTGTACTACGGCCGGCGTCAGTCCGCCCATTTTGTCGAAATCGATTGTTACCGCCATGCCATCGTTCCTTTCGCGCAAAAACGAAAACCCGCTGATTTTGTCAGCGGGATCATGAGATCTGGTTTGCTTGGAAGTTATCCGGTGATCTCCGCTGACACGTTCGCCACGTGATGATGGTGGTGATGGCGATGGACCAGCGAATTCATCGTGGAATCGACTTTACAGAACGCAAATCCCGGCTGTCAATACAACCTTCCGGCAATTCGAAATAATTAGCGGTTTTTGGCTCGGAGGAGGGTCCCGCAATTCCAAATAAAAGCTGTGCAGCCAACCCGAAAGCGCGTGCATCACAAACATTCGCGAGGACGAGTGTATGCAAGATGAGCTCAAATACTTGTCGACCAATGGCACGAAATCCGGGCATGAAAGCGACGATACTCGATCCACTCTTTCGGGGCGCACTTTTGCGAGATGGAGTTCGATCCCGGCATCGCGCGCCTGCGCGAGCCAATCAAGATCGAAGACCTGCTGGCTTCCAAGGCGATCGCATAAACGATCCTGAACACCACGACGCGAGCGGCATCGCAAGCTTCATTAGTCATATCATGTCGGCATGAGAGGCAAGTTGAAGATCATTGCACCGCTGGTTTTATTGCTCGCCGCGGCGTCTGCGGCGCAAGACATTTCCCTTCCAAAGAATTCCGATGCTAACGTCACCCGCCACACATTGCCCAATGGTCTGCAGGTGGTGATTGTTCCCAATAATCTGGCGCCGGTGGTGACGGTGGAGGAGAACTATCTGGTAGGCGGCGACGAGACTCCGCCGCAGTTTCCCGGCATGGCGCATGCGCAGGAGCACATGGCCTTTCGCGGTTGCTCGAGTTTATCTGGAGACCAGATCGCCACGATTTTTGCGCAGATGGGCGGCGACAACGATGCCGACACGCAGCAAAACATCACCCAGTATTTTGAGACGGTTCCGGCGCAGGACCTGGACATTGCGCTACATGCCGATGCCGACTGCATGCGCAATATCGAGGACAGTCAGCAGCAATGGGCCGAGGAGCGTGGGGCAATCGAGCAGGAAGTCTCGCGCGATCTGTCCAGTCCGGTCTACAAGTTTATTGTTCGCATGAACGAGGATATGTTCAGCGGCACGCCCTACGAGCACGATTCTCTCGGCACGCGTCCGTCCTTCGATGCGACGACCGGCGAGATGGTGAAGAGCTTCCAGGAAAAGTGGTACGCGCCCAACAATGCCATTCTGGTCATCACCGGGCAAGTCGATCCGCAAAAAGCGCTGCAAGAGATCAATCAACTCTACGGCGACATCCCGAAGAAGAATCTTCCGCCACAGCCCGAGATTCGTCTGCAGCCGGTGAAGGCCGATCACTTTACCTTGCCCAGCGACTATCCCTACATCATTACCGTCATCGCGTATCGTATGCCGGGAACGGACAGCCCCGACTTTGCTGCATTCCGCGTGCTGTCCGATGTTCTTGCCAGCCAGCGCGCCGATATTTATGGACTCGTCCCTGCGGGCAAGGCCCTCGACGCGGGATTCGAAGTCGGCGAAACGTATCCGAAGGCAAGCGCCGCGCTCGCCTATGCCGTTGTCCCCACGACCGGGGATGCGTCCGCGATCCAGCAATCGCTGCAGTCGATCATCGAGAAGTACGCCAAAGATGGCGTTCCTGCCGATCTGGTTGGCGCCGCAAAGCACAGCGAAGTTGCTGGTTTTGAGTTCGAGCGCAACTCCATTCCCGACCTGGCGTCGCTATGGTCGCAAGCGCTCGCTGCCGAACACCGCAATTCACCGCAAGAAGATGTTGAGGCGATCCAGCGTGTGACCGTTCAGGATGTAAATCGGGTTGCCAAACAATACTTGCTCAATCGGAGCGCCGTAATCGGTACGCTGGTACCACAACCCTCCGGCGAGGCGGTGGCCAGCAAAGGATTCGGCGGCAAAGAAAAGGTGACGCCCACGCCAACCAAGCCGGTACCGCTGCCGAAGTGGGCCGACGCGTTGCTCCAGCCGCCTCCAATTCCCAAGTGGGATCTTCATCCCGTCGAGACGACCCTGCCGAATGGCATTCACCTGATCGTGGAGACCGAACCTCTCACGCCGACTGTGACCCTAATGGGCGAAGTGCAGCACGAGCCTGATCTGGAGACGCCGCCCGGGCAGGAAGGCGTTTCGAGTGTGCTCGGCGATCTTTTCTCCTACGGAACCACAACCCTCGATCGTCTTGCCTTTCAGAAGGCGCTGGACGATATCGCGGCCAACGAAAGCGCGGGGGTAAGCTTTTCGCTGCAGGTCCTGAAGCCATACTTCGATCGCGGGTTGCAGCTTCTGGCGGAAAACGAATTGCAACCCGCGCTGCCCGAAGAGGCATTCAAGGTGGTGCAGCAGCAAACCGCGGAATCGGTGGCGGGAATCCTCGAAAGTCCCGACTATCACGCCAGCCGCAGATTGCTGGAGGGACTTCTGCCTGAGAGCGACCCGTCGTTGCGCGAATCCAGCCCGCAGAAAGTTTCCGCGTTGACGCTCCAAGATGTACGGAATTACTACGGCAAAATCATGCGTCCCGATCTGACGAAGATTGTCATTATCGGCGACGTTTCGCCCGAAGAGGCGAAGGCGGAGGTGCTCCGCCGGTTTGGCAATTGGAAAGCGGAAGGTCCGCCGCCGCAAGTCGACTTGCCGCCTGTGCCGCCCAATAAGGCTTCGATGAGCCAGGTTCCCGATCCCACTCGCTTGCAGGACGAGGTAACGCTCGCCGAAGAGTTGCCGATGAATCGCTTCGACCCGCAGTACTATCCGCTGCAGCTTGCGAACCATATTCTCGGTGGCGGATTTTATGCCACGCGGCTTTATCGCGATTTGCGCGAGAAAACTGGATACGTTTATACAGTCTCCGAGTCACTGGATGCCAACCGCACGCGCACTCGCCTCAGCGTGTCCTATGGCGCTGACTCGGTGAATGTCCCGAAGGCTAGAGCGTTGCTGATACAGGATCTGACCGACATGCAAAGCACCGCGCCCAGCCCAGGCGAGATGCAACAGGCGGTGGCGATGCTTTTGCGTGATATTCCACTGGCTCAGGCCAGTGAATCGAGCATTGCTGAGGGACTGCTTGCCCGCGCGCTGATGGGCTTGCCATTGGATGAGCCGGTACGCGCGGCCGAAAAGTATACGGCGCTAACGGCAGAGCAGGTGCGCGCCGCCTTTGCTCAATGGGTCCGCCCATCGGATTTCGTCGAAGTCATCCAAGGACCACCTCCGAAATAGTCGGGCTTCGCTCTAATCAATCTCACGCATTGCGCTGGCCTTCACTGGCGGGGCTCCGGTATTCGCGTGCTCTTTCAGCCACTCCGTTTCATTCGAGATGGTGATGGGCTGCAGCTTCGCCTTTTGCAGGCTGTTGTTGATTTTGGGTAACTCTGCCGCGGTCAGCTTGTTGAACTCCGTGACCACGTCCTGCAGTTCGTGAGCGAGCGATTCCGCCCGTGCCACCTGGTACTCCGTGGGTCTGCCTTCGTATTGCATAACATCGCCGTAAAGCTCGCCCACATGCTCGCGGAGCCGCTCTTCACCTGTGATCGCTCCGCCTTCTTTGGTCGCGACGATCTTGGTACGCAGACCGTCCGCCTTACTCGACAATTGGTCCAGGCGCGTCCGCAGTGGATCGTTCTTGGCCAGCTTGGCAGCGCGCGCACTCGCGCCGTCGCGCACTTCCAGAATGGCCGCCACTTCATAGCTCATGTGGCCCAGCAACTTGTACAGCGTCATCGCGAGCTCGTATTGCGCTTTGCGATCGTCCAGGTTGAACTTCGCTCGGGGATCGAGCACCAGCGTGATTGCACCGTCATACGTCTTGTCGCCTTTTATCAGCTTCACCGGATATGTACCCGGCAGCACACGCGGTCCCAGCGATGCCGGAAACAGCAGCTGCGCTCCGGGCGGAGCAATCGGCGGCGGGAGGCGCATCGACCACGAAGCTCGGTTCAGTCCCTTGTGTTTGCTCCTGGGCGTAAACTCCGTTAACTTCGTGCCGTCCGCGTCGAACACCTGAATCTTCAGGTCGCCGTACATGTGCCGCTGCTTCTGGTAGTAAGTAATGGACGCATCGTTGGGACGGCTCGGGCCGATGAACGCCGCGTCGCCCTCCGGCCAGCCGCCATTGGCATTGAAATACTGGATCGACGGCGGGCCTTCGAGCACAACCGCGTCCTTCGCCATCAGCTCGGGCGTGAGCTGGCGCAGTGGTGAGATGTTGTCAATGATCCAGATGCCGCGGCCATGTGTGGCCAGCACCAGGTCCGAGGTGCGCGGCTGCACTACGATGTCGCGCACGGCCACTGCGGGAAGGTCGCTGCCCCGGTACTGCGCCCAGTGCTGTCCGCCATCCACCGAGATCCACAGCCCAAACTCGGTGCCGACAAACAGCAAATTCGAACTCTTGGTATCTTCGGCAACGACGTGCGCGTAGCCTCGAACGCCGTTCTCCGCCAGGTTCAATGAGGTCCACGTCTTGCCATAGTCGCTCGTCTTGTACGCGTACGGAGTCATGTCCCCATAAGTATGGCGGTCGAAGGTGACGTAGGCGACGGATTCGTCGAAGCGGCCTGCGGCCACAGTCGAGACCCATGAGTTCGCTGCCAGGCCCTGTACATTGCCCACCACATTGGTCCACGTCTTGGCGCCGTCGCGCGTGATCTGCAGGTTGCCGTCGTCGGTACCCACCCAGATGATCTGCCCGTTGCGGGGCGACTCCGAAATCGAGTAGATCGAGGTGTGCATCTCCGCCGACGAATTGTCGATCGTCACGCCCCCCGATTCCTCCTGCTTCTGTTTCTCCGGATCGTTCGTGGTCAGGTCGGGCGAAATGCGCTCCCAGGACTGTCCGTGATCGCGCGAGCGGAACAGGAACTGCGCACCGATGTAAATCGTTCCCGTTTCATTCGGACTCATATGGATGGGCGTGTTCCAGTTGAAGCGTAGCTTGCCTTCGCCATAATTCGGAAGCGGCTTAATGGAGCGCACCTGCAGGGAATGCCGGTTGACCCGGCCAATCTCTCCGCCCTGGGATTCGGCGTAAATGTAATCCGGATCCGACGGGTCTTCGAACATCCAGAAGCCGTCGCCGCCGAACATGTTTTCCCATTGCGCGTTGGCCACGCCGTTCGGATACGAAGAGTCGCCCACCCAACTGCTGTTGTCCTGCAGACCGCCATAGACGTGGTAGGGGTCGGCATTGTCGACGCTGACGTGATAAAACTGCGACACCGGAAGATTCAACTGGTGCGCCCAGCGAGTGCCACCGTCATGGCTATTCCATAAGCCGCCGTCGTCACCGGCATAAATCACATTAGGATTGGTGGGGTCGATCCACGCGTCATGGAAATCGCCGTGCGCATTGGCGACCGCGCTGAAACTGCTGCCGCCGTTTACGCTGAGCAGCAGAAGAAGGTCGGGCTTGAAGATCTTGTTCTCGTTTACGGGATCGACGATGAGGTTGGCGAAATAGAACGGCCGCCAAATCATGAACTGGCTGGCGTCAAGCTGCTTCCAGTTTTGCCCGCCATCATCCGAGCGGAGCAGCGCACTGCTCTTCGACTCGATCATGGCGTACACCACCTTCGGCTTCGACGGCGCCACAGCCAGGGCAATTCGTCCCCATGGCTTCTCCGGAAGCCCTTTGCTGTTGGCGGTGGTCAGCTCTGTCCAGTGGTCGCCACCATCGTCGGAGCGATAAATTCCACTTCCCGGCCCACCAGAGCGGAACGTCCATCCCTGGCGACGGTAGTCCCACATTGAGGCATAGATGACAGGGTCCTTCGGGCTGGCTGCCAGCATGCCGCAACCGCTGGACGCATTGGCTCCGGCCAGCACCCGAGTCCAGGTTTTTCCGCCGTCGCTGGTCTTAAAGACCCCGCCGGAGTCGCTGTCGTTCCAGCTATGCCCGGTGGCGCACGCCAGCACATGGTTGCCGTCCTTGGGATCGATCAGGATCTTCGCGATATGCTCGGAATCCCGCAGCCCCACGTTGCTCCAGTTTTCGCCGCCGTCGGTGGACTTGTAGATTCCATCGCCAACCGACACGCTATTGCGCATCCACGCCTCGCCCGTTCCCGCCCATACGTTCTTTGGGTTGGAGGGATCGATCCCCAGAGCTCCGATCGACTGAACGTCCTGCCGATCGAACACCGGCTTGAAGGTCGTGCCGCCGTTGACCGACTTCCATACCCCACCGCTGGCGGAGCCTCCAAATAAAGTGATGCGGCCGTCCTGGTTGACTCC
>Ga0187871_10002340_pt1 | contig 15545 bp, 14 predicted proteins | sample June2016WEW_16_1_FD_132988 | JGI IMG/M metagenome (GOLD analysis project Ga0187871, IMG submission 132988) | Peatland microbial communities from SPRUCE experiment site at the Marcell Experimental Forest, Minnesota, USA - June2016WEW_16_10 | ecosystem: Environmental > Terrestrial > Soil >... | reverse complement strand
CGTCCTGCACGGTGCGAATCTTTTCCGCGTCCTCGTCGGGAATCTCGATGTCGAAACCTTCTTCAAACGCCATGACCAGTTCGACGGTATCCAGTGAATCCGCGCCCAGGTCGTCGACGAACGACGCGCTGGAAGTGACTTCTCCCTCATCCACACCCAACTGCTCCACAATGATCTGTTTTACTTTTTCTTCAACGGCTGCCATGTTTCTCCTCGCTTAAGCTTGATTAGATTTTAGATTCGATGTCCGGGACTCTCAACTGTCTATTGCAACGGAAAAAGGCGAACGTGTAGTGTAACGTCCCGGTAAATGGCTGTAAAGGAAGCGCAGACCTTTGCAGGCCGATGCTGTGGTATACCTTCAGCATCCTAAACGCCGTCGCTCGTCAGGGTCAAACCACAATGCGTGCCGTCGTGCAGCGGGTGAGCCGCGCGAAAGTTACAGTAAGCGGAGAAATCACCGGCGAGATCGGCTTGGGGCTGCTGGTTTTGCTGGGCGTCGGCCGCGACGACGCCGAGACCGATGCAATTTATCTGGCGGAAAAAATCGCAGGCTTGCGAGTTTTCGAAGATGCCCAGGGAAAGATGAACCGCAGTGTGCAGGACGCCGGCGGGAGCGTGCTGGCGGTTTCGCAGTTCACTCTGTACGGTGACGTGAGACGCGGCAAGCGGCCGTCGTTCGACGCTGCGGCGCCTCCAGAAAAAGCACGCGAGCTTTATGAGTCCTTCGTGAAACAGATTCGCGCCACCGGGCTGCGCTGCGAGACCGGGCGCTTTCAGGAAATGATGAGGGTTGAGTTGGTGAACGACGGGCCAGTGACGATTCTGCTGGATTCGGGGAAGGCGTTTTAGAATCGCCCAACTGACACTGCCCTACGTCGCGCTAGTTTTCCAGCAGCGGATCGGCCTGTTCCCGCGCCAGATCAGCCAACTCCAGCTGAAGATTACCGGGGTTGGTGGCGTAAGCCAGTCCGGTATCCATATCGAGAACGCCTTCACGGATGAGCCTGTCGATCTCGCCGTCGAAGTGCTGCATACCGTCCTCGGTGCCGACGCGCATGCAATCCAGCAAGGTCTTGCCCTCGCCTTCGCCTTTTTCCACGTACTCGCGAGTGCGTAGCGTGGACTTCAATATTTCGATGGCCGCCACTCGTCCGCTGCCATCCTTGCGAGGGACGAGTCTCTGCGAAACGATGTAGCGAAAACTCTTCGCCAGCCGATTGCGAAGCGTGTGCTGCTCTGCCATAGGGAAGACGCCGACGATTCGTTCGATGGTCTTCGATGCGTCGATGGTATGCAACGTGGAGAGAACCAGGTGGCCGGTTTCCGCCGCCTCCATTGCGATCTCGATGGTCTCGCGGTCGCGCATCTCGCCTACAAGAATTACCTTCGGAGCCTGGCGCAGCGCCGCTCTCAAGGCGAGCGCAAAGCTGGGTGTATCGGCGTGCAATTCGCGCTGGTGCACAATGCAGTTCTTGTGGGGATGCAGAAACTCGATGGGATCTTCGATGGTGAGCACGTGATAAGACTGCTCTTTATTAATTTTGTCGATGATCGCGGCCAGGGTGGACGATTTGCCGGAGCCGGTCGGGCCAGTCACCAGTACGATTCCGTTGCGCAGGCCGACAATCTTTTCCAGTTCGGCAGGCAAATTCAGCGATTCGAAGTCCGGGGCCTTGCCGGGAATTACCCGCATCACGACCGCGCAGGTGCCGCGCTGCATGAAGACGTTGACCCGAAACCGGTTGGCGCCCGGCAGGCTGTAGGAGACGTCACACGACCCCAATTCCTTTAAGTTGTCGGTTGCATGTTTGTTGTCGCCGATCAAATGGGCAGCAATGCGCCGGGTGTCTTCACTGGTAAGGGCCCGTGCGGCTCCGGCTGGAGAAAGTTTGCCATTGATTTCCACCAGCGGCGGCTTTCCGGGTGAGAAAAAAAGGTCGCTGACCTTCGCCGAAGTCCTCAGCATGGACGACAGGAGTTCAGGAGTCGAGATCGGCGCGGCGGCAGGAGCAGCCGCGGTTGCGGCCCGCGCAGAAGCAACAGCGGGAACGACATTCGGTGGACGATTCGCGGGGGAAGACATAGAGGAGTTAGTTCTCTCGTTCGTTTTCACGATCGTACAGTAATGCTGGTCAGATTGATTGCGATGCGAGCGTAGTTTCATTACCTAGGTCACGCTGCCTGAGGATGCGTTCATTGAAGCTGAAGTTTTTTCCTTAGCGATCAGCGAGGAAGATCAGTGAGCTTGGAGAATGGCGTCTGCCACGCGCGCGCCTTCGACGGCCGCCTTTACGTCATGGGTTCGTAAGATGTGCGCACCCTTGAGAATCAAGGCAGTCTGAGCAGCGAGATTTCCGAAGAGCCGGTCGGCTACCGCAGCGTCTCTCCCATCTTTCGCCAGCATGCGCCCCAGAAACGACTTCCTCGATGTTCCCGCCACCAGCGGAAAGCCCAGCGATTGCAGTTCCTGAAAGCGGGCCAGCAGCGGATAGTTCTGTTCGAAGTTTTTTCCGAAGCCCAAGCCGGGATCGAGCGCGATCCTTTCCCGGCGCACTCCCGCGAGCACGGCCGCTTCCACCCAAGCGCGGAGTTCGCGCTTGACCAGCAGAACAATGTCGCCGGGCGGCGGCAATGTACGCCACTCTTCGGGACGGCCGCGCATGTGCATCAGAACGGCTCCGCATTTTATTTCGGCAATCGTCCTCGCCATCTGCGAATCCCAGCGCAGGCCGCTGACATCATTGACGATCTCAGCCCCGGCTGCCGCCGCTTCCCGCGCTACGCTCGCTTTGTAAGTATCGATGGAAATCACCGCATCTGGGCGCCGTTTCTTGAGAGCGGTAATCACCGGCAACACGCGCTTCAACTCTTCTTCAGCGCTCACGGCAATCTTCGCGCCCGGGCGGGTAGATTCTCCGCCGATATCAATAATGTCCGCGCCTTCGTCGAGCAACCGGAGCGCGTGGTCGATAGCTTTTTCGGAATCGAGATAAAGGCCGCCGTCGGAAAAAGAGTCAGGCGTGACGTTGACGATGCCCATGATCAGCGTCCGCTTGCCCAGTTCCAGCGTGCGCGCGCCCAAGCTCCACTGAAAGACAGCCCTCATGTGCGCATGATTCTAAATGAAAGGAGAATGCTCAGTGGTCCGCGATCGGGCAGGCTATCGGCGCCGGACCGCGGCATCCCGCGTTCGCATGCTCCGAAGCGCGCCAGGTCCCGTGCCGGTTGGTGGTTTGCGCATTCCGTCAAGCAGGTCTTTCAGCACGACGGCGTTGTTGTGCGTCTCGTTTTTCGAAGCATACAGCAGCGTCAGCCGCTTCCTCTTGTGCGCCAGGCTATACAGCTTTTGCAAATCTTTTTCGGCTTCGGGGCGGGCGAGTTCTTTCAGGTAACGCTTGCGAAAGAGCGCCCAATGCTCCGGTCGCGCGTGATACCACTTTCGCAGCGCGTCGGAAGGAGCAAGATCGCGCAGCCACTCGTGCATTGCGACATCAGCTTTCCGCAGGCCGCGCGGCCACAGGCGGTCGACGAGAACGCGCGCTCCGTCAGCGCGCGACACCGATTCGTAGACCCGCTTCACGGCAACTGGCATGGCTCTTCAAATTTCCTCTATCATTGTAAGTCGAGTGGAAGGGCGGCCGCTGTGGGAAACTGCGCACAAATAACGATTAGCGTTTGCCTCGGTGCATGTTTTGTGCTCACCGGTTGCGATGTGGAGCGCCGCAAATCGAATGCCGAACTTGGCCTCAATCCCCAGCAGGCCGCGGGACGCAAGATTTATGACAACGATTGCGACCGTTGTCACCGGCCTTACTCCACCAAGGGGAGAAAGGGGCCTGGATTGAAGGGCATGTTCCAGCATCAATATCTTTCTTTGAGCGGGCTGCCGGCGAACGACGACCGGGTCGGCGAGATCATCCGCTATGGCCGACACGAAATGCCGGGCTTCAGCCAAACGCTGAGCGCCCAAGAGATGCAGGATCTGCTCGCCTACCTGCACACGCTGTAGCCAGTGGCAGTTGAAGCAGCAGTACGCAGTTCGTTCTCTTCGTGGGATAATCTCCCCGTGAAAAATGTCGCGCAATCGGAGCTTTTTCGCCAGCTTCCTTCCGTGGACGACGTGTTGTCCGCGTCTGCGGTCGGCTCGCTGGCGACGACCTATGGTCACGACCCCACCGTGGACGCGGTGCGCGCCGTACTGGCCCGGCTGCGGCAGGAAATTACATCGAGATTGCTCGACGAGCACGCGCTGGAGCTTGCGCTTTCAGGTTTGCCGGGCGCAGTGGAGAACCAACTTCGCCAGGCCCTCAGTTATTCTCTCCAGCCTGTGATCAATGCCACGGGAGTGATCCTGCATACCAACCTTGGCCGCGCTCCGCTGAGTGATGCGGCGATTGAACACATCCGCGAGACTGCCGCGAGTTATTCCAATCTGGAGTTTGATCTCGCAGCGGGAGAGCGTGGCAAGCGCGATGTGCACGTGGACCGGCTGTTCAAGCGGCTGCTGGCCGAAGGAATGGGCGATAGCCGGGCAACGGTTTCGACTATCGTGGTCAACAACAATGCCGCCGCGGTTTTGCTCGCGCTGAACACACTGGCCGAAGGTGGAGAAGTCATCGTCTCGCGCGGCGAACTTGTGGAGATCGGCGGCTCCTTCCGCATTCCAGACATAATGGCCAAGTCGGGAGCAATTCTGCGCGAGGTGGGTACGACAAACCGCACTCGCACCGCAGACTACGAAAAAGCCATCACCGAACGAACGCGGCTTTTGCTGCGAGTGCACCGCTCGAATTTCGAGATCACGGGTTTCACTGAGCAGGCTTCCACGACTGAACTGGTTGCGCTCGCGCACCAGCGCGGCATTCCGCTGATGGAAGACCTGGGCAGCGGCGCGCTCTTTGATCTGGGCTCCGTCGGAATCAGCGGCGAACCGGGCGTGCTTGACAGCCTGCACAGCGGCGTAGATATCGTCACCTACAGCGGCGACAAGCTACTCGGCGGTCCGCAGGCGGGGTTGATCAGCGGTGGTTCGGAGTTGATTGCGCGCGTGCGATCGAATTCACTGTTTCGCGCGTTGCGCGTGGATAAACTGAGTTACGCCGCGCTGGAAGCTACTCTCCTGTCATATATCCGGGGCGATCACGAGGCGATTCCAACGCTGCGCATGATGCGCCTCACGAAGGAAGCAATCGGTAAGCGGGCTGAGGCGCTGGCCGCGCGAATTGCAGGACCGGCGTTGAACGTCGAAATTGTGGATGCTGAATCGATCCTCGGCGGCGGTGCAGCCCCGTCTTCGAGTCTGCCCACGCGCGTCCTGGCGCTGACTTGCGAAACGCTCAGCGCCGATGAGCTATCCGCTGGCCTGCGCGGTTCGGATCCTCCCATCATCGCTCGTGTCGACGAAGGCCGTGTGTTGGTCGATTTACGAACGGTCTTCCCGGAGCAGGATGGCGTTTTGGCGGCCGCTCTTGGCCGCATCGTTTCGTAATCTTCTTGCATCGAAACGTTGTTGGCTCTGCTCTACACCATCGGACATTCGACCCGTTCACTCGATGACTTGATCGAGACGCTCCATGCTCACCAGATTCAAACTCTCGCCGATATCCGTGCCTTTCCCATGTCGCGGCGGCTGCCGCAATTCAATCGAGAATCTTTGGAAAAGAGCCTGCCGGCAGCAGGAATCCGCTATGTCTGGATGAAAGCCCTGGGTGGTTACCGCAAGAAGAGTCGCGAAGACTCTCCGCACATTGCACTTCGAAATGCGAGCTTCCGGAATTATGCCGACTACATGCTGACCCCGGAGTTCGAAAATGCGATGGCCGAACTGGTTGCGATGGCCGAAGGCTCACCTACCGCCTACATGTGTGCCGAGCGCGTATACTTTCGCTGCCATCGCATGCTGATTTCGGACTGGCTGTTGGCGCACGGACATGAAGTGCTGCACATCGACGGGACCGGCCCGGTAAAGGCTCATAGGCTGACGGCGGACGCGCGCACGGTGGATGGCGAGTTGATTTATCGTGGCGACCGGCTGCTTTAGAGCCGCGAACAAGAATGGCGAAAATATGATCGTCGGCACAGGCATTGACATCGCCGAGGTTCCACGCATCCGGCAATCGATCGAGCGCTTTGGCGACCGCTTTCTAAAGCGAATCTACACGGCGGGAGAAATCCGCTACTGCGATTCCAAGGCCAACCGCGCCGAGCGTTACGCCGCGCGCTTCGCCGCCAAAGAGGCCGCAATGAAGGCCCTCGGCACAGGCTGGAGCCACGGCGTGCGCTGGCGCGATTGCGAAGTTGCTCGCCTGCCCGGCGGACGACCGACTATTTCATTTCACGGAAAAGCCGGCGAGATTGCCGCCCGGCTGGGCGTAAAGCATGCCGCACTCTCGCTCTCGCACACCGCCGAGCAAGCCATCGCGCAAGTCATTCTCGAAAGCTAAGCGTCTTCGATAAGGCGAAAGCGAATACTGAAACACACACTTGTCATCACGAGCGAAGCGAGGGACCTTGGTTTCTGCCCGCAGCAAAGGCAAAGGCGGCGCAGGCAAACACGAACGTTCCTCGCTTCGCTCTGGATGACAATCCGCAAGCGCCGCATGCCGCCAAGCCTTCTGCTAGACTGGCGAATCCCGATTCATCATGTCTGCAATCGCTCACAGTGCAACGGCTGTGCCTTCATCCACTGAAATTCCCGAACGCACGCAGCTCGCAGGTTTGGGGCTTGCCAGCTTTGCCGCGTTGTTGCTGGAGCTGTCACTCACTCGATTGTTCTCCGTAGTGCTCTTCTACCACTTCGCGTTTCTAGCGATTTCAATTGCGCTGCTGGGGCTCGGCGCCGGCGGAGTGTTCGCCTACCTGCTGAAAGAGCGCCTCGCCCGGACCGCCACGCGAACTCTGGCCGCGCGCCTGTGCAGAATCAACGCGGTAGTTGTGTGGGTGGTATTGGAAATCGTCCTGAACGTCCCGGTCGCACTCGAGGTTTCAAGAAGGAATTTTCTGCACCTCAGCGCACTCTATCTGGCCGCGGCCGTACCTTTTTTCCTGACTGGATTACTTTTCTCGGTTGTCTTCGCGCGCGAGACCTGGCGGATCCCACGGCTCTACGGAGCGGATTTGAGTGGCGGAGCGCTTGCCTGCCTGGCAGTGGTTCCGCTGCTGAACTGGCTGGGAGGTCCAAATACGATTCTGGCTGCCGCCGCTGCCATGGCCGGCGCTGCAATGATTTGGGCGCACTCCTCAAGCGGACGCAGGCTGGCCGCGATTTTGTTGGCTTTTTTTGTTGTGTTAATCGCCGCAAACCATTCCAACCGGCTAATCGACGTAGTCTATGCCAAGGGAGTGTTCCGCGACCGGGACTGGGTGGAATTTGCACGCTGGAACGCGTTGTCGCGCGTGGAAGTGGATCGCCAGGGTCAAGCCAAGGCCATTGTCATCGACGCCGACGCTTCCACTTACATCATGAATTGCGATCTGGCGCACTGGACCGGTTCGCAGTGGGAGCGCGCGCTCATGTCCGCTCCACCGGCCCTGGCCAATGTTCTGCGTCCGCGCGGAGAATTCGCGATCATCGGGCCGGGCGGCGGCGTGGATGTGTTGCGCGCAGTGGCGAACGGCAGCCCCAGCGTGACCGGAATCGAAATCAACCCCATCATTGCCGACACCATCATGCGCGGGCGATACGCTGATTATTCCCAGCATCTCTACCAGCGTCCCGAGGTTCACATGCATGTGACCGATGGCCGCTCCTACCTGCGCTCCACACCGCAGCGCTTCGATGTTGTGCAGATGACGTTGGTCGACACCTGGGCCTCGACCGCGGCCGGCGCTTTCGCGCTGAGTGAAAACAATCTCTACACGGTGGAAGCTTTCCGCGAATATTTTGAGCATCTCAAACCCGACGGAATGATCGCAATCACCCGTTGGGAGTTCCGCCAGCCGCGCGAGGCGTTGCGCGTGGTATCGGTCGCCATGCAAGCCTTGCATAGCTTCGGCGTGGCCGACGCGACGCACAATTTCATTGTGGCTTCGGAAGGGCCGCTTAACGAAGACGGGATTCCCGTGGTCGTGCTGGCCAAGAGGAATGCTTTTACACCCGAGGAAGAATCGGCAGTGCAGGCTCATTTCAAGAAATATGGCAACCTTCATCCGCTCTACCTGCCTTCGAGTCCAGCAAAGAATCCGTTTGCCGATCTGATCGCGAGCAATGATCCTTACGGGTTTGCCCAGAGTTATTCCTACAACGTGGCGCCGGTCACCGATAACGCGCCGTTTTTCTTTTTCACGCTCAAGGCCAGACAAATTTTCGGCAACGCAGCGTTGCAGCGGCATGGAATCGATTGGAAGGTGAACCTTGGAGTGCTGGTGCTGATTCTCGTGCTCGTCATTTCTCTAGCAGCCGTGCTGGCCTTTCTGATTCTGCCGCTGGCGCTCCAGAGTGGCCGGCACTCGCCGCTTCCCTTACTCTATTTTGTCGCGGTCGGCCTGGGTTACATCCTGGTGGAGATCGCTTTTATCCAGCGCTTCGTACTTTTTCTGGGACACCCCACCTACGCGCTGACTGTCGTCATCTTTTTGCTGATGCTGTCGAGCGGCGCCGGCAGCCTGTTTTCACGCCGCTGGCTTCCCCGCACAAAAATGGCCTGGATGCCAATCACGCTGATCATCGCCGCACTTCTGGCGGATGTGTTCTTTCTGCCCACTTGGCTGGAGTCCTGGGTGGGACTGGGACTTTACTCCCGCATTGCGGTCAGCGCCCTCCTGCTGGCTCCGCTCGGCTTCGCAATGGGAATGCCGTTTCCGACGGGCTTGCGCGCGCTGGCCTCGGGCCCTGTCGTCGATATCCCCAGTGGGGCGACCTCCAAAGACAATGCAGTGGAGTGGGCTTGGGCAATGAATGCCGCCGCCAGCGTGCTCGGTTCCGTGCTGGCCATGGTGATTGCCATTCAATTTGGCTTGACTGTGACCCTGGCTTGCGGAATTGCGGCCTACTTGCTCGCCCTTTTGCTGCTGCCGACTCTGCAACCGCAAAACGCTTAGGTTTGTTATCATGCATGCCAAGGAACCGCAGGGGCGTGGGGCTGTTCCGTGCGCCGTCGTGAACAGCGCAGCTTGCAAATGAGGAAATCTCTTGCCCAGTGAGAAGCAACTCAAATGGTCTCAACTTCGGGTCGGCCTGACGGTGATTATCGCCAGCATGGTGTTGGCCCTGCTTCTGTTCTTGATGTCCGGAACCGGGGGCTTCTTCAGCAAGCGAATCACACTGGTCTCCTACTTCGACAATGCCGAAGGATTACGCGTGGGGGCGCCGGTCCGGCTGAGCGGCGTGGATATTGGCAATGTCGCAAGAATTCTCATCGTCCGCGAGCAAGATAAAAAACTTACCCCGGTCGAGGTGGAGATGAAGGTGAGCACAAAGTACGGCTTCAACCTCCACCGCGATACAGTTACTTCTCTCGAAACAGCCGGAGTGCTGGGCGAAACCTTCATGGATATGGACAGCTCGCAGGCTGTCGGCCCGCCAGCGCAAGATGGCGACACGCTGCCCACCCGCGTGCATCCCGACTTCAATGAAGTGGTACGCTCCAGCCAGAGCACCCTGCAAAACATGGACGCGCTGCTCAAGCGCGCCGACCGAATCCTCGCCTTCGCGGAGAGCGGCAAGGGATCTCTTGGCAAGTTGATTTACGATCCCACTCTCTATGACCGCTTCTCGCAAACGGTCGCGGAACTCAAAACGGTCGTCGACGAAATCGCCAACGGAAAAGGCAGCCTCGGCCAGTTGATCAACAGCAACGACGCCTACAACAAGTTCGTCGCCACGCTCGACAAAATGAATGGCGTAGTGGACGACCTGCAAGCGGGCAAAGGCACAGCCGGAAAATTCCTGAAGGACCCGACGCTCTATAACAATGCCAACGACACTGTTGCTAACTTGAAAAAGGTAAGCGACGACCTGCAGGCGGGCAAGGGAACTGCGGGAAGGTTGCTTAAGGACGAGGAACTAGGGAAGAAGATCGACACCACCATGACCAAGCTCGCGGCACTGACCAGCGACCTCGAAGACGGCAAGGGCACGGCGGGAAAAATCCTCAAAGACGATACTATGTACAACAACATCAACCACGTGCTGGAAGAAACGCAGGGCCTGATCAAGTCGATCCGGGAGAATCCCAAGAAGTATCTCAGCATCAAGCTGCACATTTTCTGAGCTGAAACCGAAATCTTCGCCAAGGATATCCACGGATTATCACGGATAAATCAGAAAGGCTTCAACGAATTTTATCCGCGAGAATCCGTGAAATCCGTGGCTCGTTCTCAGTGTTCGCCAATCCCGAAAACCGCGCCCAGCAGCAGAATCGCCAGCACTCCAAATGAGATTGCGCCGAACTTCCAATCCTTTTCGCGCAGAAAGAGAACGCCCGCAACCGCAACGCGCACCACCGGCGTAGCCAGCATCAGCAAGACGCCCGCGCGTTCAATCCCCTGCGGAATGCGGCCTGGAGCGAAAAATCCGACCACCAATCCCGCGAGCATGATGATGAAACATCCGAATGCGCCCACACGCAACACCAGTGCAACCACGCGATCAAAAGCGGGTTCGCGCATTTGATTCATACCGCGCCTCCGGTGAGGAGGTGTACGAACAGGTGACCGGCAAGATAAAGCATGATCCCAACCAGCAGATATACGACGTATTTGGTTTGAATGCGCGGCGCCAGGCGCGCACCTAGCAGCGATCCCACGAACACGCCAACCGCCAGCGGTGCGGCGATCCCTACCAGGATGTCTCCCCTGCGGTAATAAACGATGGCGCTGGCTGCGGCCGTCACTCCGATCATGAAATTCGACGTAGCCGTCGCCACCATCAGCGGAACATTCATAAAGATGTACATCACAGGAACTTTGATGGGGCCGCCACCGATACCGAGCAAACCGGAGAGTCCGCCCGCGACCAGAGAAGCAGCCAGCCCCAGCGGATAGCGTTTCGGCTCATAGGGTGGAATCACGGTCTCCCCATTGCTCTTCGGCGGTTGTTCTTCCTGATCCTTCATTTTGCCGCCACGCAACAAAATGATCACGGAACTGTACAACAGGAAGCCGGCGAAGAGTCCCTCAAGCGCATTGCGATTGAAGTAGCTGACCAGATAAGCGGTCACGGCTGCGCCAAAAGCTGTTGCCAGCTCCAGCGTCATTCCGAGGCGAATGTCAGTAGTATGGCGCTGCAGATGCACGGAAGAACTGGCCGCCGAGGTGGTGATCACAGCCACAAGGCTGGTGCCAATGGCCTGCCGGATGGGAATTCCAAAATGTAGCGCAAGAATGGGCGAAAGCAGAATGCCGCCGCCAATGCCGGTCATCGCTCCCAGCAATCCGGCAAAGAAACCCAGCAGCACCAGGAGCGCGCTCAGCATTGCCGCGTCTATGACACAACCCGCGGTGCGGAAGTGGATTCGGCCTGCTCGTGCGCGTGATAGCTGGAGCGCACCATCGGCCCCGATTCAACGTGGCGAAAGCCGAAGCGCAACGCTTCTTCCCGCAGTTCGCGAAATTCCTCAGGCGCGTAGAACCGTGCGATCGGCAGGTGATCGCGCGAGGGACGCAGATATTGCCCAACAGTAAGAATGTCAACGCCGCGTTCGCCGAGATCGCGGAATACCTCGATCAGTTCATACGTGGATTCGCCCAGCCCCACCATCAGGCCACTCTTCGTCACCATCCCGGGAGAAAACTTCTTGGCATTCTCCAGCAGCGTAAGAGTGCGCTCGTAACGGGCGCCGGAGCGCACTGCGCGATAAAGACGCGGCACAGTTTCAGTATTGTGATTCAGGACGTCGGGCCGGGCCGCAAGCACAATCTTTAGTGGCTCTTCCAGACCTTGAAAATCTGGAATCAGCACCTCTACGCGGCAATCTGGAATGAGTTCGCGAATCTCGCGAATCGTTTCCGCGAAAATTTTGGCGCCGCCCTCGTTGTCATCATCACGATTCACGCTGGTGACAACGGCATGTTTCAATCCCAGAGTCGCCACCGCCTCAGCCACCCGGCGCGGCTCGTCCCAGTCGATGGGCTCCGGCCGGCCCTTCGGCACGGCGCAGAATCCACAGCGGCGGGTACAGATATCGCCCAGCAGCATGAAGGTTGCAGTCTTGTGGTTCCAGCACTCGCCAATGTTCGGACACTGCGCCGACTCGCAGACAGTGTGCAGTCCCAATCCCCGAGCCAGTTTTTTCAGCTCGTGAAAGTTATCCCCAACCGGAGCCTTAGCCCGCAGCCAATCCGGCTTGGGCATCCGAGCCGGAGGCGCCAGCTCGATCTGTATCAATTGAGACGTGCCTGCCATCCGTTCGATTCTATCAGTTTGAAGCCGGGCCTTGAGAGAAGCGCGGTAACGGCATAGAATGCCGCGAAATCGTAATGGAGCATGGAATTCAAGGGGGGATCAATGAAACGATTCTGGAGGCGGCTGGGCCTGGGGTTATTAATCCTGGCTGCAATCCTGGTTGTCGCCATCAGTTTCATTATTGGCTGGAGGCCGTTTCTAGGTCCGCGGGCGCGGCCGCTCACCGATCGCAAGTTCGAGCCGACGCCTGACCGATTGGCGCGAGGCCGCTACCTGGCAAATTCGGTATCCGGATGCATCTACTGCCATTCAGAGCACGACTGGAAAGCTGAAGGCGGTCCCGTGCTAGAGGGCAAGCTGGGCGCAGGCCAGGTCTTCCCTCTCGCCGGTTTACCAGGGACGGTAGTCGCTCCCAACATCACACCGGATTCCGCAACCGGAGCGGGTTCTTGGAGCGACGACCAACTCGCTCGCGCCATCCGTGAAGGCATCGGTCACGACGGCAGAACTTTGTTTCCGCTGATGCCCTACGAGCACTTTCGGATTATGGCGGATGAGGACCTAGCTTCCATTGTGGTCTACGTTCGGTCCCTGCAGCCTGTGCCGAACTCGCTGCCTAAGACCGAGATCATATTCCCCGTGAAATATCTGATTCGTAACGCGCCGCAACCCGTCACCTCGCCAGTTGCCGCCAGCAATTCCACCGACCCGGTCACGCGGGGAGAATATCTGGCACAGATCTCTGGCTGCTCAGACTGTCACACGCTGCAGAAGCAAGGGGAGCCCATCGCCGCCCTGGCTTTCGCCGGCGGCTTTGAGCTGCAAGGCCCGTTTGGGACCGTGACCAGCGCCAACATCACTCCCGATCCTTCGGGCATTTCATACTACGACGAGAAATTGTTTATCCAGGCGATGCGAACCGGCAAGGTTGGAGCCCGGAGTCTGAATCCCATCATGCCCTGGTTCATGATGCGGAATATGACCGATGACGATCTCAAGGCCATCTTCGCGTATCTGCGAACCCTGAAGCCGGTTCATCATCGCGTGGATAATACGCTGCCCGCGACGGCGTGCAAGATTTGCCAGGGGAAGCATGGAGGCGGCGACCAAAACTGATTGCCTAACCCACCTCGACCAGCCCGTAGGTATGCTGCCATCTCGTACGCAAGGCAACCAGCGCGCGGCTGATTTCCACCTGTGTAACTTCGGAGTTCGGGCCCTCCATCACAGCCGCAGCTTCGCGCTTGGCCAACTCCAGCAATTGCCGGTCGCGAATCAGGTTGGCCACGCGGAAGCTCGGCATCCCAGCCTGCCGCGTGCCGAAAAATTCTCCGGGCCCGCGCAGTTCAAGATCAAGTTCGGCGATCTGGAAACCGTCGTTGGTGCGCACCATGGCATCGAGCCGGCGTTCTCCCTCTTCCGTCACTTTGCCGCCGGTCATCAGAATGCAAAAAGATTTCGCGGCGCCGCGCCCGATGCGCCCGCGCAACTGATGAAGCTGCGCTAGGCCAAAACGCTCAGCGTGTTCGATCACCATCACCGTTGCGTTCGGAACGTCCACGCCAACTTCAATCACCGTAGTCGCAACCAGAATCTGCAGCTCGCCTTTCTGGAACATGCGCATGACCTGATCCTTCAACTCAGAATCAAGGCGGCCGTGCAGCAGCCCAACTTTTAGATCGGCGAACACTTTCCCGCTCAGCTCGCGGTACATCTTGATCGCCGCCTTCAGCTCAGTCTCCTCGTTTTCGGCGATGACCGGGTAGACCACATATACCTGGTGTCCTTTCGCGACCTGCTTGCGCACAAAATCCCACACCTCGGGCGAGCGATCGTCCGTGATTTTCCGCGTGACGATCGGCGTGCGTCCCGGTGGAAGCTCGTCGAGAATGCTGAGATCGAGATCGCCATAAAGCGTAAGCGCCAGCGTGCGCGGGATAGGCGTGGCGGTCATGACCAGAACATCAGGCTCCGCGGGACTCGCGTCGCTGCTGCCTTCACCCGACTTTTTCATCAACTTCAAGCGCTGTAAAACGCCGAAGCGATGCTGCTCATCGACGATAACCAGTCCCGGCTTCGCGAACTCAACTTTTTCCTCCAGCAAAGCATGGGTGCCAATCACGAGCTGCGCATTGCCCTGCGCGATGTGGCGGCGTATTTCGCGCTTGCGGTCGGCCTCCAGAGAACCAGTCAGCAGCACGATCCGGTATCCCGCATTCTCCAGAATCCTCCGCGCGGAAAAATAATGCTGTTGTGCAAGAATCTCGGTAGGCGCCATCAAAGCCACCTGGAAACCGTTTTCGATGGCGATGATCGCCGCCTGAAAGCCGATGATAGTTTTCCCCGACCCCACATCGCCCTGCAGCAAGCGCCGCATGGGATGCGGCTTTTGCATATCATCGGCAATCTCCTTCAACACCCGCTTCTGCGCCGCCGTGGGATGGAAGGGCAAAATCTTCTTGATCGCCTCCCGCACCCGGTCGTCCAGCCGAAAAGCAATTCCTGTCTGCGCTTTCTGCTGCCGCCGTTTGAGTTCCAACCCCAGTTCGATGAAGAACAATTCCTCGAAGATCAGCCGCACGTGCGCAGGTGTGCGCGATGACTGCAGGTCGTTGAAGCTCTCCCCGGCCTCGGGCCAGTGAACTTTCCACAAAGCCTCACGCGGAGAAACCAGCACCAGTCGCTCCCGCACGGCTGCCGGAATAGTTTCGGCAAGGTCGGGTGTCAGGTCATCAAGCGCCTTCCGAATCACCCGCCGAAACCAGCGAGCCGTCACACGTCCTTGCCCAGCTGATTCGTAAATGGGCACAATGCGCCCCACTTCGAGCGATGCTGCGGCCTTGTCCCCCGCGGCCTCCGCATCGCCCAGCATCTCAAACTGCGGCTGCACAATCTGCAGCTCTCCGCTGCGCGAATCTTGCTCAACTTTCCCATACAGCGCGATCCACTGCCCGGGCTTGAATTTATCCTGCAGGTAGGCGCCATGGAACCACAGACAACGCAGCTTCGAGCGTCCCTGGCCCACGGTCAACTGAAAGATGGGCATCTTGCGCGTGCGAAATAACCCGGAGTTGCGGACTTCACCAATCACGGTCGCCATTTCGCCAGCGCGCAACTCCGCGATCCCCCGCGGATTCAACCGGTCTTCATAACGAAAAGGCAGATAATGAAGCAGATCGCCGACGGTCGCAATGCCCTT
>Ga0187871_10002339_pt1 | contig 15558 bp, 14 predicted proteins | sample June2016WEW_16_1_FD_132988 | JGI IMG/M metagenome (GOLD analysis project Ga0187871, IMG submission 132988) | Peatland microbial communities from SPRUCE experiment site at the Marcell Experimental Forest, Minnesota, USA - June2016WEW_16_10 | ecosystem: Environmental > Terrestrial > Soil >... | reverse complement strand
TCGTTTCTTAATTGTGATTGACAGCCCGAGGGAAGGGTTACATAATCTTTGTGTAGAGCCCAGAGGGTGAATTCAGCCTTCCACGAACGGCACCAGAATTGCTTGAAGGATGCAGCGAAAGGCATAGAAATGCACAACGTTTGTTGCTTTGCCGGCCAGACCGCACCTTGCCCGGGGTATTTTTCCAACGACATCCTGCCGTGTATCTGTAGCGGCAAGGAGAGCCTCCTTATAGCACTGAGCCAGTTGGCCGTGCCGTATGTTCCATTGAGAGATCAGGCGCCTCCCGTAGTGCATCTGCTGCCGTTGACTGCCTGAGGGGCGTACCGCCGCATCCAAAGCGGTTGAGTGGGTCAGAACGCTCACCCAACCCACTTGGCTCACTGCGGGGCCGGCGCAAACGCCGCCGGTCGCGTCGCAGTATCATGTCTTCGTGAACTGCCGAAATCTTGTTGTTCTTCTGGTTCTCGCCGGGCCCGCCCTGCGCGCGCAGCCTGCGGACCTGATCCTCCGCCACGCCCGGATTGTCACGGTTGACCCGCAATTCCGGATTGCCGATTCCATCGCGATCCGCGGCGACCGCATCCTCGCCGTGGGCAGCCGCGATGACGTCGCCCGCCTGGCCGGTCCGGCGACCCGTTCGGTCGATCTGCGCGGCAAGACCGTGCTGCCCGGCCTGGGCGATTCGCACGTGCACGCGGCCCAAGCCGCCATGTACGAGTTCGATCATCCGGTCCCGGAAATGGAGACGATCGCGGATGTTCTCCAATACATTAAGTCGCGCGCCGCGGTGGCCCAGGCCGGCGATTGGATTGTGCTCACACAGGTCTTCATCACCAGACTGCGCGAGCAGCGCTTTCCGACGCGCGCCGAACTTGACGCCGCCGCGCCGCGCAATCCGGTGTACTTTGGCACCGGCCCCGACGCCGCCCTTAGTTCCCTCGCCCTGCGACTCAGCGGCATTGGCAAAGATTTCCGCATCGGCGACGGACTGCCCGGCCGGATTGAGCGCGATGCCGAGGGCCAGCCGACCGGCATCCTGCGCAATGGCAGCCGCCTGGTCAAGATTCACTCGGGCGACAGAATCCCAAACGCCGACGATCGCCGCGCGCGGCTCAGAATACTGCTCGCCGACTATAACTCCGTGGGATTGACCAGCATTTCCGAGGGCGATCTGAGCGATGCGGACCTGGAAACGTACCGGCGCCTGAAAGACAGCGGACAACTGACGTGCCGCGTCTTTGTGGCCTATGACGTGGATGCCCAACTGCCGCTCGATCGAATCACGGCGCGCATCGAGGCAGCCGCCGCCGACCCGCTGCATCGCTACAACAATATGCTCTGGCTGCGCGGCATCAAGAGCTTCCTGGATGGCGGCATGCTCACCGGCAGTGCGTACATGCTGCTGCCCTGGGGTGTCAGCAAGGTTTATTCCATCGACGACCCCGCCTATCGCGGCATGCGATATATCGAGCCGGTCAAACTGGTGCAAATTGCGCGCTGCGCGCTGCGCAACGATCTGCAGTTCACCGCGCATTCGGTAGGCGATGGCGCCGTCGAAACGCTGGTGGACGCCTACGCCGAGATCAACCGCGAGTTTCCGCTGCGATCCGCGCGCCCCTGCATCACCCATGCGAACTTCATGAACGCGGCGATCATCCAGAAGATGCGCGAGATCGGCATCGTCGCCAACCTGCAGCCGGACTGGCTGTGGCTGGACGGCGCCACACTTCGCAAGCAGTTCGGCGAGGCCCGCCTGGCCTATTTTCAGCCTTACAAGAGGCTGTTTGAGAGCGGAGTCGTAGTGGGGGGCGGCTCCGATCACATGCAGAAAATCGGCAGCTTGCGTTCCATCAATCCATACAATCCGTTCCTCGGCATGTGGATCGCGCTGACGCGCCAGCCGCGCTGGGCCGACCAGCCGCTACATCCGGAACAGCGCATCTCGCGCGAGCAAGCCATCCGCCTATATACCATCAACAACGCCTGGCTGACCTTTGAAGAAAAAGAGAAGGGATCGCTCGAGAAAGGAAAGCTGGCCGACCTGATCGTGCTCGACCGCGACATCCTCACCTGCCCGCTGGACGAAGTCCGTCAGATTCAGGTCGACCAGACCTACCTCGGCGGCAAGCTCATCTACCATCGTAGGGGCGTCGACGCCCGTGCGGCACGAACGCGGCCCGCGGCTGCGCCTGGCGTGGACTAGGATGCCGCCACCATGCTGGTCTGCAATTCCGGAATCTCGATCTCGATGCGTGTACCGTGCCCGGGCTGGCTGTCGATGTTCATCTTGTGGTCGCTGCCGAAAAGGACGTTCAGCCGCTCGCTGACATTGCTCACTCCGATGCCCTGTTCCCGTAGCGTGGCGAGTTTGGAAGCGGGGATGCCGACGCCATCGTCCTCCACCCACAACAGCAGCCGCGAATCCACCCGCCGGCACCGCAACTGGATGGTGCCGCCTTCCACTTTGCTGCTCAGCCCATGCTTCACGCAGTTCTCGATCAAGGGCTGCAGCAGCATGCTGGGCACCAGCATATCCAGCGTGTCGGCGGCCACGTCCTTCTCGAACCGCAGTTTGTCGCCGAACCGCATCACCTCGATAGCCAGGTAATCGTCGATAAAACTGATTTCCTCGCGCAGGGCGCTGAAGTTATCGTGCTTGCGCAACAGGCGCCGCAGAATGTTCGACAACTTCAGCACCATCACGCGGGCCTGGTTTGGGTCGGTGCGGATCAGCGAGGAGACCGAATTCAGCGTGTTGAACAGAAAATGGGGATTGATCTGGCTGGTGAGCGCTTCCAGGCGGGCCTGAATCAGGTGCCGCTTTTGCTCCTCTAACTTTCCTTCGTTGCGGGTGTTGTTCCAGATCTTGATGGGCAGCATGACGGAGAAGAGAGTGGTGGCATAAACCGCCGCATACATCAGAAAATTCGGTTGATCCGGATGCAAATAGAAGAGCCGGCCTTTTGCACCAAAGGCCTGTCCGAGCGCCTGCCGCAGAAATTCGGCGAACAGGATGACCACGAAGAACAGCAGGTTGAATGCGTTACGCCGGTCGAAGCGGCGCTGCTTGAAGAAGCGCCACAGGTTCAAGTCGACGAACGGGCTAAAGCGCCAGATATCCTCCGGATCCATCGCGCAATCGCGCAATAGGCCGCCCAGTACGCCCAACCCCGCCAGCAGCGGCATGGTCAGGTACTCGCGGTGGATCATAGCCGGAATCGAGATCAGAATTCCGGACGTCAAGCCCGTCACGTAGCCGCCCAGCATGCCCGCCAGCAGGCTGCCTTCCAGCCCGAGATCGACGGCCTGATAGGTGGCGCTGACCACCCGCGTCGCGACGCTTGCGCCGAATACGCCGGAGAACCACAGCGATAGCTTCACGCGCTGGCCCATGGTCCGGTTTTCCCGCATCAGCATGCGCTTTACGGCGCTCCAACGCACCAGGATGCTGGCCAGCGAGGCCACCACGCCCAGCTTCACCAGCAGCGTGACCAGGGACGAATCCGGCATGGAAGCTTGCACATCATTATAATAAAAGCATCGGGACAGCCGGCAGAAATATCATGCACACTCCTTCCGCGCTCCGGCTGCACAAAGCCGCCGAAGCGGATTTTCCAACCCGATTCGGACACTTTCGGATCTACGGATTCGAAGGCCGTCTCGACGACCGCCTGGAAGAAGCTGTGGTTCTCGAGATGGGCGGCGTGGCCCATGGCGCGCTGCCGCCGCTGGTGCGGATCCATTCCCAGTGCCTCACGGGCGACGTCTTCCACAGCCTGCGCTGCGATTGCCGCGCACAGCTTGAATTAGCGCTGCAAACAATCGCCGAAGAAGGCCGCGGGCTGTTGATTTACGAACACCAGGAGGGCCGCGGCATCGGCCTGCTGAATAAGCTGCGCGCCTACGAATTGCAGGACGGCGGCGCCGACACCGTGGAGGCCAACGAGCGCCTGGGCTTCGAATCCGATCTACGCAACTACGAGCTGCCGGGCGAGATTCTGCGCTACTTCGGCTTGAAGAGCATTCGCCTGCTGTCGAATAATCCCGATAAAGTGGCTGCCGTCGAAGCCGCCGGCGTGCGGGTGGCGGAGCGCGTGCCTTGCATCGTGCCGGCGATGGTATCGACGGAAGCTTACCTGCGTACCAAGAAAGAGAAGATGGGGCACTTACTGGAAGGGTTTTAGTTTAACAACCAGCTCACACGCCTTGAAACTCGATGAGCAGGGTCTGGTTCGAATCCCCACGCCTGTAGATCCGCTCAAACCGATCGCCGAAGCGAACCACAACATTCCAACCCTTAAGCAGCTCGTTCAAGGGCGGCGTGGGCGGATCGGCGGGATAGCCGGCGACTGGGAATTGCATGATCATGCGATCGAGAAACGGGACCACGACTTCGTCATAGGCCCGCGCGTCGTTCGCGCAGCGGGCGAACCAAGTCGTCAACAAAACCATCGGTGCCGGATATGGCCGCGCATCAACCGGTCCCCTCCAAATCGCCTGCGCCGGAAAAACGAAATGGATGCGCGGCCCGGCGGTGTGCTTCAGCATGCTGTGGAGCGTCATCTGAGCGTTCCTTGCCAGACAAAACATGAAGCCTCCGCCTGCGAACACAACCCGTTGAGCCGCGACACGGATTTGATGCTCTTGTCCCTCGCTGACGATCGCGTAGTCGGGGCGCCGGTCGGCGGTGTACCAATCCGGGTATTCCCGGCTGACCCAGTAGACCACGGTCCAGCCATTCTGCCTGGCCTCCTGCACGAGACGGTCGATTCCGGGCTTGGCGACGGCCGTATGGTCGAACCCGTCGAGGTTGGCATGGCCGACAAAGAGCAAGTCCTTCGCGACAATCTCCCGAACGGTATTGTGGGGGACCGCCATCATCGGCGTCTCAGGGCGGCCTGCCACCTGGACAGTGACTCGCCGTTCTAATGCTCGAGTGCGCACGACCATTTCGGTGCGCCCGGGCCGCAGGGCCTGGCATAGTCCCGTCGGCTTGATCGGACGCACGATCTCAGGGTCTTTGATCGCGAACTCGGCATCGGGGCAACGAGGTTGATTTCTCTCTGGGGATGCGCAGACCGTGTAGTGAATCCGCTCGCCAGGGTGCAGCAGAAAGTGCTTCGGAAATATTTCGAGCCTGGATGCCGGACGACCCCCAGCTTGTAGCCAACAGCCCAACAGACTAAGAGCTAGAGGACCCGTTCTGGTCAGGCGCAAGTGGCAACCCTCCGGGCCCTTAGCCGGCCAGAATGCGATCCCGCATCCCGCCGTAAATCATGGCGTTGACCATTTCCAACTTGTAAAAGTCGTGCGGGAAGCCGAGTTGGATGGCGCTGGCTTCATCCAGTTCCGCCACCTGCTTCTCACTCAACTCCAGCGTCAGGCTTTCAAGATTATCCTGCAACTGCGCGATGTGCCGCGCCCCTACAATCGGAATCACCGGGACTTCGCGATACCGTAGCCACGCCAGCGCCACCTGCGCCGGCGATCGGCCAGTCTCTTCGCCAACTTTCTTCAACGCGGCGACCGTCCGGTCCGCCTGCTCCCCAGTGCGCATGAATTGTTTGCTTGATTCCGTGGAGTACCGTCCGTCGCCCGCGCCATTCGAATGATACTTGCCGCTGAGTAAGCCGCCGCCCAGAGGCGACCAGGCGACCACGCTGAGCCCCACAGCCTTCGCCATTGGGGTCAGTTCCCGTTCCACCGTGCGCTCGATCAGTGAATACTCGATCTGTAGCCCGGCAAACCTCGTCCAGCCACGCAAATCGGCCATCGTGTTTGCCTGCGCCACCCACCACGCGGGCGCATCCGAGACGCCGATGTACAACACTTTCCCTTGCCTCACCAGGTCGTCGAAAGCCCGCATCACCTCCTCCACTGGCGTCATCCTATCCCAGATGTGCATCCAGTACAGGTCGATATAATCCGTTTTCAGGCGGCGCAAGGAAGCTTCCACCGCCTGTACCATGTTCTTGCGATGATTGCCGCCGGCGTTCGCATCGTTTCCGGTTGCCGCATTGGTGTACTTGGTGGCCAGCACGATTTCCTGCCGGTGACCGTCGATGAACTCGCCCACGAATTGCTCGCTGGTGCCATTCGTGTAGACATTGGCGGTATCGACGAAATTCCCGCCGGCTGCCCGGTAGGCATCGTAAATCTGACGAGCCTCATCCTTTCCGGAGCCCCAGCCCCACTCCTCGCCGAACGTCATCGTTCCGAGCGAAATCTCCGAAACTCTTAAGCCGCTTCTTCCTAGTAGTCGATATTTCATAACCTATTCCATCTCGAACGCTACGTACATCAACTGTCCCTGGCGCTCCACCTGCAGCACCACGGCGTCGCCGCTCTTGGCTTGCGCCAGCGCGGTAGTCAGCGACGCAAGGGTTGCGGTCGGCTCGTTGTTGATGGCATAAATCACATCCCCCGGCCGCAGGTCCACGTCCAGGCCTTCTGCTTCCGCCGCGCGCGCCGCCACCACGATGCCGTATTGCTTACGCAGATCGGGCAGCAGCGGGGCCAAGCGTTTGTCGATCTCGACCCCCAGTATCCCCAGCTTTGGAATCAGGTCCTTTTCCGGATTCACCAGGTCCGCGAAGCGCTGTGGGTCGTCGTCCTGTGCCGTCACCGGAACGTCCATGGTAAGCCGGTCCTTGCCGCGCAGCACCTCCAGGCTCACCTTCTCGCCGACGGGAAAGCGGTATAGATTCACCTCCAGTTGGCGGGCATTTTCCATGGGCTTGCCATCCAGGCTGAGAATAATATCTGCCGGCTGCAGGCCGGCCTTGTCGGCGGATCCGTCCGGAGCTACATCCGCTACCAGCACGCCCCAGTCCTGCGGCAGGTGCAGGCCGTCGGCCAGCAGCGGCGTGATCGTCTCCACGGTCGCCCCGATTTGCCCGCGGTGCACGTGGCCTTCCTTCCGAATCTGCGTGTAGGCGTTGCGCAAAGTGTCGCTAGGTATGGCAAAACCGATTCCTTCGTTCCCGCCGGACTGCGACAGGATCATGGTGTTCAGGCCCACCACGCGCCCCGACATATCTACCAGCGGACCCCCGCTGTTGCCCGGGTTGATCGATGCATCCGTCTGGATATAGATCATCGGGCTATCCTCTTTGAGCTGGCGCGCCACCGCGCTCACCACCCCCAGGCTGGCCGAATTCTGCAAGCCCAGCGGGCTGCCGAAAGCCATTACCAATTGACCCTGCCGCAATTCGCGCGAATCGCCCAGAATCAGGTACGGCAAGTCCGTAGCTTCTATCTTCAGGACCGCGATATCCGTTTCGTGGTCTACCCCGACAACCTTGGCATCCAGAATGGTGCCGGCCGGCTTGGTGATCGAATGGCTCAGCCGCGCCGCGCGCTCGGAAACAGACAACTGCACGCGAATGCGCCGCGCGCCCTGGATCACATGCGCGTTGGTCACGATGTAACCGTCGGCGGTCAGGATGACGCCGGAACCGGTGGCGCGCTGCCGGGTGAGCATCGCCGCATTGCCGGAATCCGAGTCTTCGCTGAGGCCGAATCCGGTAGTTACAATCTTGACCACCGAGCCGTTCACGCGCCGCGACAGCCCCTCCAGCGATGCGCTCAAGCTTTCGATGGCATCCAGCTTGCGCTCTTGCGCGAATCCGCCCTGCGCCCAGACCGCCAGCGAGAGCCACCCAATCAACGCCGCTCGACAACCCATTTATTCCCTCGCAAATAATCCACGGTCCGCAACACCGCTTCGCCAATGCTCAGCTTCGGCCGCCATCCCAGCGCGCGGATGCGCGCGCAATCCAGAAATATGAATGGACTGTCTCCAATCCACCCGCGCACACCGCCCCCATAATCCAGGCGCGGCGCGCACTGCAAACGCTCCGCAATCCAGCCGATCGAATCGTTTACCGTGCAGTATTCGTCCGTACCGAGGTTATAAAGATTCAGCCTGGCCGCGCCGCGTTCGATAGCCAGCAACATGGCATCCACGCAATCGTGGACATATAAGTAAGACTTGCGCTGCCGCCCGTCTCCTAATACATCCAGATGCCCGGGATGCGCGCTAAGTTGCTTGTAGAAGTCCAGAATGTGGCCGTGCGTGTAGCGTTCTCCCAGGATCGATACAAAACGGAAAATGTGCCCTTCCATACCGAACCCTTCGCAGTAGGCTTCGATCATGGCCTCGGCAGCCAGCTTGGAAGCCGCATAGAGCGAGGTTTGTACCGGAAACGGCGCGTCCTCGGGCGTGGGGAAAATGGCTGGTTCGCCATAGACCGATCCCGTGGAAGGGAAGGCGATGCGCCGCACGTCGCGCGCGCGCATGGCCTCCAGCACGTTCGCCGTGCCGATGGTATTCTGCTCCAGGTCCTTGCGGGGGTGCTGGGTGCCGAACCGGACGTCGGCGTTGGCGGCCATGTGAAATACGAACCCGACGCCCTCCATGGCGCGCTCAAGCGCTTCGGGATCCAGCAAATCGCCCCGCTCCAGGCGGAAGCGCGGCGACTCCGATGCGGCGTTCAGAAACTCGGCCTGCCCCGTCGAGAAATTGTCGAAACCGGTCACTTCATGCCCATCGGCAAGCAAACGGTCCACCAGGTTACTGCCGATAAAACCGGCCGCGCCGGTTACCAGAATTCGCATCTCACAACCTTCACCTTAGTGTGCGCCGGGCGCGCACGCCGATGCGGAAAATGTCGGCCACGTTCCGCAGGTTCCCGCTCACCAGATCCAGCCGGCTATCGCCGTCGTCGCGCCAGCGGATGGGCACCTGCCGGATCCGGTAGTTCAGACGCCGCGCCAGCGCCAGGATCTCGACATCGAACATGTATCCGTCGATCTGCTGCCGGCTGAAAATCTCCCGCGCCGCCGTCCGCGTGAAAAACTTGAAGCCGCATTGCGAGTCCGTGATGCCATCGAGGCCTACCACGACGCGCATGAAAACTCCGAAACCCTTGCCGCCCACCTGCCGGTACAGCGGCTGACGCTTCTCGATCTGGGACTCCTGCATGGCCCGCGAGCCGATTACCACGTCGTAGCCCTGGCTCAGCCAGGGAAGAATCTTATCGAATTCTTCAATGGGAACTTTGTTGTCGGCGTCCGCGTAACCCGCGATGTTACCGTCCGCCAGTGCCATGGCTTCGCGCACACCGCGGCCCTTTCCGCTGCGTTCGCGATTGCCGATTACGCGTACAGGCTCACCCTGCCGCGCGATTTCGCAGGCCCGCTCGCGCGTACCGTCGCCGCCGTCCGCGGCCACGATGATTTCATAGCGCAAACCGCGCGCCCGGAAATAGCCGGCTGTCTCGCGGATGGTCGAGGCGATCGTCGCCGCCTCATTATATGCGGGAAGGATTAGAGAGACATCGCACAAATCTCAGCTATTCTAACAGGTGGACTGCCGATGCCCTTCAATGTCGCCATCGTCGGATGCGGCCTGATCGGGACCAAGCGCGCCCGCTCTCTGGCCGGAGCACGTTTAGCCCTATGCTGCGACCTCGAACTGGGACGCGCCATGGCGCTCGCCGCCGCGCATTCCGGCGCTGAGACTGTTACGGATTGGCACTCCGCCGTTACCGCGCTCAATATCGACATCGTGATCGTCGCCACCACCCACGATATGCTGGCGCCCATCGCCACCGAAGCCGCGCATGCCGGCAAGCACGTGTTCATGGAGAAGCCCGGCGCGCGCCGCGCGGCGGAGTTGGACGCCGTAGCCGGGGCGGCCGGCCGTACCGGCGCACTGGTGCGTGTGGGCTTCAATCATCGCTATCACCGCGCCGTCCAAAAGGCTCGTGCGATCTTCGATTCCGGCGCGACCGGTCCGCTGTTCTTTATCCGCGGCCGCTACGGGCACGGCGGGCGCCCCGGCTACGAGCGCGAATGGCGCGCCAATCCCGAACTTTCGGGCGGCGGCGAACTGCTCGATCAGGGAGTACACCTGATCGATCTATCGCGCTGGTTCCTGGGCGATTTCACGCGGGTCTTGGGACGAACGCCCTCTTTTTTCTGGAAAATGCCCGTCGAAGACAATGCGTTTCTGCTGCTCGAAACCGCCGCCGCGCAGATCGCTTTCCTGCACGCGAGCTGGACCGAATGGAAGAACCTGTTCTCCTTCGAGATCTGCGGGCGCGACGGCAAGCTCGAAATCTCCGGCCTGGGCGGCAGCTATGGAACGGAGCGCCTCACGTTCTACAAAATGTCCCCTGAGATGGGGCCGCCGGAAACGACCGCATGGGAATTCCCCATGGCCGATAACTCCTGGGAAACCGAATTCGCCGCTTTTCTGGAGGACATCCGGCTGAAGCGCCAGCCACGGCCAGGCATCGCCGATGCGCAGGCCGCCCTGCAAGTCGTGGAGCGCATCTATCGGGAGCGAGCCTCCCGGGAGGAGACCCCATGATCATCACCCGCGCTCCATTGCGTATTTCACTCGGCGGCGGCGGCACCGACCTGCCCTCTTACTACCGCGAGCATGCTGGTTTCGTCATTTCGGCAGCCATCGACAAATACGTTTACATCACCCTGCACGAGACCTTCAGCCAGGAACTGCTCATCAAGTATTCGCAACTGGAACAGGTGGAGACCGTCGATCAGGTGAAGCACCCTATCGTGCGCGAAGCTTTGCGCATGGCCGATGTCGGCCCGCGGCCGCATCTCGAAATCGTGAGCATGTCGGACATCCCGGCCGGTACCGGCCTCGGCTCTTCGGGCAGTTTCACGGTGGCGCTGCTACGCGCCCTGCACGCCTGGAAGAAGAACCCGATCCCGCGTCAGGAACTCGCCGAACAGGCCTGCCGAATCGAAATCGACCTATTGCATGAGCCGGTGGGTAAGCAGGATCAATACATCGCGTCGTTTGGCGGCATCACCTGCTTCCAGTTTCTTCCCGACGATCGTGTCGAGGTTGCGCCGCTGCAACTTGCCGGCGAAACCCTGGCCAACCTCGAAGACAACCTGCTGCTATTCTTCACCGGCTTCACGCGCTCCGCATCGGCGATCCTCGAAGAACAGGACACGCGCACGCGCCAGCGCGACGCCGATATGATTTCCCAATTGCACGTAGTGAAACAGTTAGGCTGCGAGAGTAAATCGGCCCTGGAACGCGGCGATCTGCGGCGCTTCGCGGAGTTGATGCACGTCCACTGGGAGCACAAGAAGGCGCGCTCGCGCTCCATGACGAACTCGCACATTGACGACTACTACCAACTGGCCCGCCGGAATGGCGCCTTGGGAGGCAAATTGATCGGCGCGGGCGGAGGCGGATTCCTGATGTTCTACACGGAGGACAAAACGCACCTGCGGCATGCCATGCGTGGCGCGGGGCTCCGCGAAGTGCGGGTTCGCTTCGATTTTCAGGGCACCGCCGTGCTGGCCCAATCGTGAGCGCCATGCTGCCGGTCGCGATACTGGCGGGCGGGCTGGGTACGCGCCTGTATCCGCTCACGGAGCGCATTCCGAAGGCGCTCGTCGAAATCAATGGCGAGCCTTTCCTGGCGCACCAGTTGCGGCTGCTGCACTCCCGCGGCATCGAGCGCGTCGTCCTGTGCATCGGGCAACTCGGCGAGCGCATTCGCGAATTTGCGGGCGATGGCGCGCGCTTCGGCCTGGCCATCGACTACGCGCTCGATGGCCCGGTGCTGCGGGGAACGGCCGGCGCCCTCCGCCACGCTCTTCCGCTGTTGGGCGATGCCTTTTTCGTCGTGTACGGCGATTCCTATCTGCCCTGCTCCTATCGCCAGGTGGCTGCTGCATTTCAGGCTGCCGGTCAACCGGCCCTGATGACCGTTTATCGCAACGCGGACCGCTGGGATTCGAGCAACGTGGAGTTCACCGCGGGCCGCATTGTAGCCTACGATAAAGAGAACAGGACGGAACGCATGCAGTACATCGATTACGGGCTCGGCGTTTTCAGCCGTGAAGCGCTTGCGGAGTCATCGGAAGCCGATCTCGCCGAACTGTATCGGGATCTTCTGAGCCGGGGCCGGCTGGCCGCCTTCGAAGTGCGCGAGCGTTTCTACGAAATCGGCTCGTTCGATGGGATCGCCGAGCTATCGCGTCATCTGTCTCTATGACCTTCAGCGAAGAATACTTAGCCGAATCCGCCGAGGTCCTGCGCCGCCTGGACCCCGCCCTCATCGAAAACCTGGCGCATCTGCTATCCGCCACGCGCGCACGCGGCGGACGCTTGTTTATCCTCGGAGTGGGCGGCAGCGCCGCTAACGCCTCCCACGCGGTCAACGATTTTCGCAAGATATGCGGCATGGAAGCCTATTGCCCTACCGACAACGTCTCCGAGTTGACGGCCCGCACCAACGATGAAGGCTGGGCCTCGGTATTCGAATCGTGGCTGCGCGTCAGCCGCCTGCGCGCGGTGGATTGTATCCTGGTGTTCTCGGTCGGCGGCGGCAATTTGGAAAAACAAGTCAGCCCCAATCTGGTTGCGGCGCTGCAATACGCCAAGTCCGTGGGCGCGTCCATCGGCGGAGTGATCGGGCGCGCGGACGGCTTCACCGCGCAAGTGGCGGACGCTTGCGTGATCGTCCCCGCGGTGAATCCCTCCCACATCACGCCGCATGCCGAGGCCTTCCAGGCGGTGGTGTGGCACCTGCTGGTCACGCATCCCGCGCTGAAAGCCGCCGAAACCCGTTGGGAATCGCTGCGATGAATCGGGCCGTGTTCCTGGATCGCGACGGCGTACTCACCCGCGCGCTGGTTCGCGGAGGTAAGGCCTACGCCCCCATTACTCCCGCCGAAATGGAAATCGATGCGGACGCGCCGGCCGCCCTCGCGCGGCTGAAGGCCGCCGGATTCCTGCTCATCGTAGTGACCAATCAGCCGGACGTCGCGCGCGGCGTTACCCGTCTCGAAGACGTTGAAGCCATGCACGCCACTCTGCGCGCCGCCCTCCCGCTGGATGCCGTGTGCGTCTGCTATCACGACGACCGGGACGCCTGCGATTGCCGCAAGCCCAAGCCCGGCATGCTGTTCGCAGCCGCGGCGGCCCACGAGGTCGATCTGGGAGCCAGCTTCATGGTCGGCGATCGCTGGCGGGACGTCGAGGCAGGCGCCGCCGCCGGCTGCCGCACGATCTGGATCGACCGCGGCTATGACGAACGCGCTCCCGTCCACACCCCGGATGCGCGTGTCGATAGCCTGCGCGCCGCCGCCCATTGCATCGAGTCCCTGTAACTTTAGCTCAAATCCGATGAAAGGCCTTCAGAATCTCCCGCATGGAATACTGCAAGGCAATCGGTCGTCCATGCGGACAGCTCATCGGGCAATCCGTAGCCGCCACTGCCCGCAGCAGCCATTCCATCTTGGCGTGATCCAGCCGCGTGTTCACCTTGATGGCCGCGTGGCAGGCGATGGAGGCCGCGATCGACCGCCGCACGTCCTCGAGCGATAGCCCGCGAAATTCGGCCTCTGCCGTCTCCAGGATTTCGCCAAGCACCTTCTCCAGATCCGCCGGCCCTACCGCCGCGGGCGCCGCGGTCACGGCGATGGTGCGGTTGCCGAACGGCTCGCTTTCGAACCCGATGGCGTTCAATTCATCGGCGATACGCGCGTATTCGATCTGTTGTCCCGGCGTCAGTTGCACGATCAGGGGCATTAGCAGCCGCTGCGTCTCCACATTACCCGCCGCGCGCTGTTTCAGTACGCGTTCAAACAAAATGCGCTCGTGCGCCACGTGCTGATCCACGATCCAGAGCCCGTCGCGCCCGGCTGCGATGATAAAGCTCTCGTGTAGCTGCCCCAGCGGCCGCATATCCGAGAGCGCTCCCAACGACGCATCGGAAATGGGTAGCGCGTCGAGCGGGAAGCCGCCATGCGTCTCTGGCATGCGCAGCCGCACTCCAGTTGAGACGGCGGCGTCCGCCAGCGAGATCGAGGGGCCGCCGAAATCCAGGCGCGGCGCGGGTCCCGCCGCCGGCCGCAACGCGAATTCCGGCAGCGTCCCTTCCACCGGCTCTGCGGCGGGCGCCTCCGGCTGTCCTTCACTTTCGGGTGCGGGCAACGCGGTTTCCGCCGGAGCGGCTTCGTTCTCCAACATCTGCGAGAATTCCGAATACGGCATGCGCGCCGCCGGCTGTGCCGTGGCCGCCGGTGAAAACGCGGGCGCCGGCCGCGTTTCAATCAGCCGCTCGCGAATGGTGTCTCGCACGAAATCGTGTACAAACGACTGATGCCGGAAGCGCACCTCGGTCTTTGAAGGATGCACGTTTACATCCACCTCGTCGCAATCGCATTCGAGAAACAGCAGCGCGAACGGAAAGGCGGCAGGCGGAATCAGGTTGTAATACGCCGACGAAATCGCATGCAGCAGCAGCTTGTCGCGAATCAGCCGCTGGTTCACGAAAATGAAGATCGAGTTGCGGTTGCCCTTCTGCACCTGCGGCCGCGAGACGAAACCGGTCAGCCGGAACGTTTTGCTGGAAGGCTCCTCCGGCTCGCGCCGGAATTCCGCGATGGCTTCCGATGGCGGCACATACGGCGGTGGCATCTCCAGCCGCTGTTCGCGCGTGCCTAAATCGACCAGTTCGTCCAGCGTCCGGCCCCCGAACACCTGGAATACGCGCTCGCGCATCGTCCCCACCGGAGTGACTGCCAGCAACTCGCCGGCCCCGCCGCTAAGCCGAAAGGTCTTCTCCGGATGCGCCAGGCTGTAGTGCGTCACCAGCGACGCGATGTGCGCCAGTTCCGTCTGCTCCGACCGCAAGAATTTCTTGCGCGCCGGAACGTTGAAGAACAGGTCGCGCACCGTTACCACCGTGCCCCGCGCCAGCGCCGCCTCGTCGCAATGCAACATTTTGCCGCCAGCGATCTCCACGCGCGTGCCGGTGGTTTCCTCCGCCGAGCGCGTCTCCAGCAGCAGCCGCGACACGGAGGCGATCGAGGGCAGCGCCTCGCCGCGAAAACCCAGCGTCGCGATCGAAAGCAGATCCTTCACGTCGCGCAGCTTGCTGGTGGCATGCCGCTCGAAGGCCAGCAGCGCATCGTCGCGCAGCATGCCGCAGCCGTCGTCTGTAATCCGGATCAGCCGCCGTCCGCCGCTCTCCACCTCCACGCGCACGTCCGACGAACCGGCATCCAGCGCGTTCTCCAGCAGCTCTTTCACTACGGAAGCGGGCCGTTCCACGACTTCGCCCGCCGCGATCTTGTTGGCTACCTGATCCGGAAGAACGCGAATGCGGCCCATCTATACCCTACGTCCTTCACCCACGCCGGCTCTCATGTCCATTTGCTCATATCCAGTATAGTGCGGCCCCTGCCCCCCGCCGTCCCGGCTCCCTTCTTCCCGCATGCGCGTGTTCGAACATACAATAGAGTGACGGTCCGGCCCATGAACGCGCCCTTGATCCTACAACTCGTGCGTCTGCGCTACAAGCTTCTCTGGGCACAAACGCGCACGCGCAACGGCAGGATCGCCCTCTTCGTCACGGGCTACATTTTCGCTCTCTTCATCCTGCTGCTGGCGACCGCCGGCGGCTACGGCGCCGCCCTGCTCGCGGTGCGCTCCGGCCAGGCTGAAGAGGTCGCACAAGCCGTGCTGGGCGGGCTGTTTGTGAATGCCCTCAT